>OQVQ01000510.1_pt1 | contig 18328 bp, 9 predicted proteins | sample 1691491 | NCBI WGS metagenome assembly OQVQ01 (sample SAMN03418252, study PRJEB22391) | human gut metagenome | biome: human-gut; feature: organic feature; material: feces | host: Homo sapiens | place: Tanzania | collected 2013-01
CCCGAGACTTCGTCCCGGGTTACTCTCGCTTCGCTCGGTACTGTCTTCCAGACAGCTCTTACTGTGCTCGCTCGCCTTCGGCTCTCTCGCCATGTTCAAAATCTATCAGGGATAACCTGGATGCGACGGATCTGTTCTTCACGGATTTTTTTCATTATTATAAGAATAAATTCAATCACATACTTAATAAGTATTATTTTACACATTAACATGAGGAAATTTGCATATACAAAAAAAAATGAGTAATTTTACCCCAAATTGGAATAATGTCACCAACACAATAAACAGTGATATGACTAATACAGAATTTTGGGAATCAATATCTATTATTATCAATAGTGGATTTGATAATGACGGAATAATAAAACTCGATGAATATGCAGAACAGTTTTTCAACAAACAATTATTACTTAAACGCTACACACCAAGCGAACAGCATGGCTGCGCAACGGGAGGTAGCTTCCATGTTGTTGCATCCTTACTCGCGGGAGCAGAAACTCCAGCAAATCAACTCACTGCGTCAGAAGGCTCTTTCGAAAGAGAGTGTCAACGAGCAGAGGCGCAAGCAGATGTTATAGAACAATGGGCTAAGACTATAGGTTGTTGGGTAGATAAAGTCGATAAAACTTTTGAACAAACCTTTGGTGAACAACTTGCCGAAGGTGGAGAAGCGCATGTGTATGACAATGGAAATACAATTATCAAACGAATAGGTCTTGACTATTATATTCTTCCTGAATTGGCGCTGGATCGGATAACACTTCATAACACTCTGTTTCCGGAAACACGACTTACAGTGTTAGGTTTTGGTAGAACTACGGAAAATGATTTTCAAATCATAGTACAACAACCTTTTATTCACGGGACATCACTTGCAGATGACGAAATTCGTAATTATATAGAGTCACTTGGCTTTAAACTCATCAATCCTCGCAATTGGACTTATGCGACACCGAGTATATATCTGAGTGATATGCATGATGAGAATCTTATTAAATCACCTCAAGGAAATATTTTTGTAATAGATTGCGATGTCCGCATAAATACTCCTGACCTCAAATGTGAAGGCATACGCAAACTATCTAATGAAGTGGAATTCACATTATAAACTTCTTTCCAGATTGATTAGTTGTTTTGGTGGTTTAGTTGTTTGGTTGATAGTCAAGCCACAAGCGAATATTACAAACAACAAAACAACCAGACAACCAAACAAGATTTGGCTGGAAGCCAATACCGAGCGAAGCGAGAGTAACCTGGGACGGAGTCTCGGGATTATAGACATGAAGAGAATGGCTGTCTGGAAGACAGTACCTCCTCAAAAAAGAAACATCAATAGATAAAAACACAGAATAAACAAAGAAAAATATATTTGTTTATTTTTATTTATTGATATTTTATTCATCAACTAACCCAAATCCTTCCTAATCTTCCATTCCTGCGGATAGAGATTATTGGCACGGTTGCCTATATTCTTGACGAATCCTAAGGGATGACCATGATAACACACCACTACATAGCCACGAGGCACTGATGAATCCAGCACGATAGCTTCATGATGGAGATAGCGCAGGGCATCTTCCAGAGTGAGTTCGGCACGCGGATACTTATCTTCTGGAGTGGTGATAAGCAGGGCTTCTGCATGAGCAGGCACGAGTTGTGGTGCCTTATTGCCCTTGGCATTCCCAGTTTTCTTTTTCGCATTCCCGTTTTTCTCTTTTGAAGAGGAATATTTTTCCTTGCGCTGTTCGGCTTTTGAATTCGGTCTGGTGCGCTGAACAGCCTCATAATGTCCGTCACACATGATGCGAAGGCACCCCTTTGGCTTAGTTTTCACCACGTCATCTCCATTCTTTCTGAGCACCGCCATAAAGAGACCTTCGCCACGAGTCACACCAGGAATAAAGCGATAGACAGGCTGTTGTTGCCATTCAGGAAGGAGAGAGCCCGTGATATTCCATTCATCTTCTATCTTTATAGGCAATAATTCGGCTCCAAACTTCTCGCAAATCCAGCGCACATTCTCCTCATCTTCATGAGTATTGAAGGTGCACGTACTATAAACGAGTATGCCATTGGGACTAAGGCAAGGCCAAATATCCTCTATTATGCTACGCTGAAGGGCGTTGCATTTCATAACATTCTGCATACTCCACTCTCCTATCGCTCCGCTATCCTTGCGGAACATTCCCTCGCCAGAGCATGGCACATCGCACAGTATGAAGTCAAACAGCATTCCTGAGCGCTGATAGTCGATGGCATAATTATTTGTCACCACCACTTTAGGATGTCCTTGCTTCTGGATATTCTCCATAAGGATATTGGCACGGCGGCGGTCCGGCTCATTGCTGTAGAGCATATATCCTTCCGGCAAGGCAGCGCGGAGGAGCGTTGACTTGCCTCCCGGGGCGGCGCAGAGGTCCAATGCCACGCCTTTCTCAGGAAGATAATCTGGCATCAACTGCCTTATCACCTCGTCGAGAAACATGGATCCCGCCTCCTGGACGTAATAGACTCCGGCATGGAGCAACGGATCGAGGGTGAAATCTGGGCGCTCATCGAGATAGAAAGCATTGCGGCACCACGGTATAGGCGAACCAATGAGATGGTGTTCCTCGTCCTGATGCGTCTTGAACGGATTGTATCTGATGCTCACCGGCACGCTTTCCTCGAATGAAGCGAGATAACTGCTCCATCTTTCTTTGCCGAAAAGGGCGGAGGTATAGTCGGTAAATTCTTTTGGTAACATTATTTTGTTGTCTTGTTGTTTTGTTGTCTTGTTGTTTTGTTGTTTGCTGAAATCGCTCTCGCTTTGACCATCAACAAGACAACTAAACAACTAAACAACAAAACAACATCTAAAACATTTCAATATCAAATCCGAACGGATCATCATCGGTCTCCACCTCTTTATCCACAGGTTTCTTGGGAGGATTCTTCAGATTGCCGTCCTTGTCGAACATATTATATGTGGTGCGGAGCACCTTAAATTCGGTTCTGCGATTGAGGGCATTCGCTGTCTCCTGCTGTTCAGGTTTGAGTTTTAGGATAAATTCCTCGGTCAGCACATCGTTTTCCTTAAGCCAAGGATAGCGTTCAGCCACCTTGCGGCGTATCGTCTTCGGCTTTTCCTCACCGTAACCCACAGCCGTGAGGCGGTCGGCAGCGATGCCGTGGTCGATGAGATACCTCACCACGCTCTCCGCTCTCTTCTGCGAAAGCGTCTTGTTGTAAGCTTCAGCTCCACGATAATCGGTGTGGGCAGAGAGTTCGATGGTTATATTAGGGTTCTCATTGAGCATCATCACGAGTGAGTCGAGGGCGTTCTTGCTCTCCGGCAGGAGAGTAGCCTTGTCGAAGGCATAGAAGATATTGTCGATAAGCACAGGCGCTGAGATAGAAGCGAGAGGAAACTGCAGGTCATAGACCTTGGACTCCTTCACGCTATCCACGTGTATCTTCTCCTTATGATTGAGGAATCCATTGCACATTCCCAATATGATATAATCCACTCCTGGTTTGACTACATATTCGAAAGAACCATCGCCACGCACTCCAAGGCGCAGGTTTGTGCCGTCAGTGCCCACTATTCTCGCTTCACCAGCGGTGAGCTCATAGCCATCTTGCTCATATATCCATCCGCGGATGGTCTGCACTATCTCTGGATTATAGAAGGAATAGATATGGTCCCATCCTCTTCCATCGCCACGATTGCTGGAGAAGAATCCCTGATTGAGCTGTCCTTGGAAGGTCATACCGAAGTCATCACCCTGCGAATTGAGCGGATAGCCAGGGTGGGAAAGATGATAGTTGCCATCCTCGCCCACTGTGGCAATGAATATATCCAATCCTCCAAAGCCGGGATGACCATCACTTGAGAAATAGAAATCGCCATTAGGACGGAATGTAGGAAACATCTCATCGCCCGGAGTATTTATCGGTTCGCCGAGATTCTCCACTCCCACAGGTCCGTTAGCGGTCAGTCTCATGCGCCAGATGTCGAGTCCTCCCTTTCCTCCAGGCATATCACTGACGAAATAGAGCCACTCTCCATCTGGGGAAATGGCAGGATGCGCATAGGAGGAGAGCGTGTCATTAGTGATAAGAAGCGGAGTCGTCTTGCCCCAAGAAGCGTCAGAACGCTGTGCGGTGACTATCTGAGCATAGCGCGGATAAGAAGGGTCAGCGGTGCATTGAGTGAGATACATAGTGCTTCCATCAGGAGAAAGACAGCAGGCTCCCTCGTCATATTCGGTATTGAGACCGCTCTCTATGGTCTGTGGCTTGCTCCATTTGCCTTTATCATCCTTGTCAGAGAAGAATATGTCGCCAGGCTTTGCCCCCGTAATACCGCTGAGTTCATCGCCCAAAGCATCGTTTCTGGTGGACGAGAAATAGAGTCTATCCCATTGATCTCCTGCGAGGACAGGGCAGTAGTCGGCGCGTCTGGAATTGAATTCAGTCATTTTCTTGACGGTATAGTCCGACCCTTGCTCTTTCCATTTCGGAGCCATCCTGGCGGAAAGGAGTCCATTTCTCACCAGAACATTATTAGGCATAGAGTCATTGAGCAATTCAAACTCGGCAAGGGCACGCTTGTATTCCCCATTCTTCAGCAAGAGACGGGCATAGTCGAGGCGATCATCGAGCGTAGCGACATTATATCTCAGCGCATTGCGATAGGCAGAGATAGCCTTCTGCGTGCTGGAGATATGGCGATAGCAGTGTGCCATCTTCAGTGCTCTCTGTCCGCGTAGTTGCCTCTCTTTGGCCGGCGTCTTGGTGTATGCCTTCTTGAATTGCTCTGCAGCGTCATGGTATTCACCTATGGCAAGAAACTTCTCTCCCTTGCGCATGGCATTATCTGCCGCACAGGAATGCAGCATAAGCGCCACGGCAAGGAATGCCATCAGGAGATAATATGTTTTGATTATGCGAGTCATATATATTTATATATAACTCTGTTTGTTGGGAATTATTGTTAAGTAGGTAATCAAAATAATCTTGATTACCTACTTATATAATTCTATTTGTTTGGATTTATTGTCAAGAGTGTTTTTTTTCTATTTCCCCAAAACATAGGTCTGCCCTTCTGCATCCAAGCCTGACAGCGACACTTTGACGCGTGTCTCACGACAATTATTATAGAAAGAGGTGGTGAAAGTGCCGTTCTTATCCAGTTTCACGTTTGGATTCCAGTAGAGCGTGCGACGATAATCCGTAGGCGTCTGCGGTATTGCCGTGCTGTAATCAGGGTTATAGTATTCCTCCGTGTAAGCTATTCCCGGGAAGATGTAGCGTCGGTCACGGTATGTGTAACGCTTTCCTTCATCAGGAAGCGGCACAAAATCGAGTGTCACGTCCGCTGAATTGGCGGCAGAGACATCGAAAGAGTCAGTGCGAAGCTCGTAGTCGGTGAACACGCGCACCTCATTCATACGGTTAAGATGCAGGAAATCAAACATCTTGGCAGAGGACATAGGCTTGTCAAACTCCGTCACCGTAGGGGTATAGTTGCGATAGAACGTGGATTTCTCCACCATAGCGCGGACGTTCATGCCACGGTTTACGCGTCCCATATTGCCGAAGAGGTAAGTACAGACCTGATAGGGGAACGTAGCCGCATTGAATACACCCATCGACAGTCCGTAGTCGGTCACGTCATTATAGAGTCTGTACGTGTCGCACACCATCGCCGGCTTGGTGAAATCTATGGCACGCTTGCCTCTGCGCTTTGCCTTCACATAGACAGTCTGCAGGGTATGGTTTCCCGCAAGCTTGCTGCTCTCGGGTATATTCTCGTCATCCTCCACGTCAACAAACTGTATCTCAGGCGAATTGACCTGATACCATGAATATGGCTGTGAGAATATCGGGAAGAACATATCGCGCTTTACGAAATAATCTGGTATGCTGCGCTCGTCTCTCCAGCCCTTGTCCTTGGTGGAAGCCATACATTTATATATCGAATCCTTTGGATTATAAGCCTTTATGAAGAGCACTGCATCGTCATAATAAGGTGGCAACTGGAAGGAGAATCTTCCCCTTTTGTCGGTTCTCACCACCACTCCTGCCGTATCGCCATCCTTTGACACCTCCGCTTCCACGCAGACAGGACGATTCTGCACCCTGCCTTCTTCATATTCGGCAACGGCATACTCCACGTTTTCCTCCGTCACTTCGGTGGATATTCCGGTGCCGTCATCCTCTGTATCTTCCTTCAATGTGGTGGTCTCTGTCAGTCCTTCTATCTTTGCGAGCGCCTCTTCCGCCACGTTGGTGGACTGCATCATGCCGGCAAGGTCATCAATTTCGAGAATCGAAGCGGTGGAAAGCAATTTATAGACGGTGCCTTCAAATGTCGTGGTCTTTTCCGGAAGATAGCGGAACTGCGCCACCCTCTTGTACCTGCGCCATCCCTGCACCATCATCAGGAGGTCGAGATTACGGCGGTGTACCTCATCATCGGCAGCGAAATAGTAGCCTGGCGTAGGCACAAACCCTTTGAGCTCGCTCGACAATAGCATTTCCGTCATCATGTTTCCATCATCATAAGCAGGATCATCAGTCTGCGTATCACGCACTGCCAAGCTTATTACTCCATTGGTCTTCATACCGCTTTCCAGTTTCATATCCACCTTGGCGTAAGGCTGGAGCGTGGATTTATCGCCTATCTCTGCATCGGCTGACGTGAGCGAGACCTTCACCGGCTTGCCGAAGTCATGATTATTGACAAAGAAAAGGCGTGAAGCCACTGGATTGGCATCTGCATCATAGATTATTATCTCATTGATACCTGTAGGCAAAGGCTTTGGCAAAGCATTGAGATTGACGCTCTCGCTGCCTTTGAGACGCTGGAAATGCTGTAGTCTGCCACGGCAAAGCACGGCTAAAGCGCTTGGCACTGCCCCACCCGACTTGACGCTTACGATGCGTTTCTCAGGGTCAAAAGCGAGTGCGCATCCGTCTGTCGGTTTTGGCAAGCGGAAGGTCCACTCCTTATTGTTCCATGTAAATGTGGCTTTAGCATCCTGATTGCTCGGAGTGAAGAGGAAGGTTCCTTTACCTAAATGCGTGGTACTGATTCTTGTACCATCGGAGAGTGTGCCCTCAATGTCGATGAGTTGACCATTGTGATCCTTCACTTCGAAGGCGATTCTCCCCTGTATTCCTTTCACGCATTCGCCTCCTTCTGGAAAGAACGTGACGGACAGGCGCGGATGCTCCTTAGCCACATTCTGTCGCGGACGCTTTGAGATATATCTCTGAGCGTAATCGCCTGGCGTCTTTGGCTTGTTGTAGATAGGTACTACGCGTGAGTAAAGTCCTTCGAAATCACGGAAATAGTCGGCACACATCTGCTTATTGTAGAATCTTCGTTCGTCGATGAATGTATAATTCTTATGCTCCACATTGAAATTGAGTTGCCATTTCGTGTAAGCCCTCACCTCATAATAACCGGAATAGAGACTGTCTGGCAGGGCAAACTGTCCGTAAGTGGTGCCGTTTCCTGCCAATATGACGTGTTGTCTCTCCACTACGAAACCATCAGGTGAGAGCAACTCGACATAGAGCAGCTTGCTCATTCTTGTGGGCTTGAGACTGTCTGCCCGCACCACATAAGCTTTATACCATAGTGTGTCGCCCACGAAATAGCAGTTGTTATCGAGATGCAGATACACTTTCTCTTGTATCTGTGGATGGTCTCTCAACAGTGTTTCAAGTGAGTCGATGGCATCTGCCTTCGCCATCAGGCTGAGCATTGCCAGTAATAGGGTGGTTAGTGTTTGTTTGTAATTCATAATGCGTAACAGACCCCCTCTTATCCCCCTGTAGGGGGAGGCTGGATACGTTCTTCGACTTGTGGAGTATTCTGATGGAGATTCCCACGATAATGATACTAACTCATATTCTTCATTCTTCATTTTAGCAGATTCTTTTTAGCAGATTCATAATTAGTATAATGGAGGCTTTTATCATAAAGACGGAATAATGCGCATTTCGTTTAATTCAAGGAAAAAATAAAATGCACATATAGGGAAAAGGTTGGCGGTTGCGGGTTGGCGGTTATCGGTAGATTTAACTATACGACCCACAACCCAAGACCCACAACCGACAACCTTTTTGATTATGCATTATGAATTATGAATTATGCATTATGAATTAAAAGGATTACATTCTCGCTCCTGCTATAGAGTATCTCACCCCATTACGCTCAATGACGACTCTACCATTATGGAGATATTTCTTAGTGGTGGAGTCACCTTGTTGGCTTTCCACCTTACTAATGCCGGTGGCATCTGTGCAATAAAGGGTGATGATGGCACACACCTGCTTCTTGGCAATGGAGAAAGTGAGAGTGCCGGAGGCTGGAGTGGCGAGGGTGATGACGTGGTTGACATTCTGCATTTCATCATTCACCTTGGCAGGAAAGACATACTGCGTGCTGGAGAAAGTCTCGCCATTGAGCTTTGAGATGTAGGCATCAGCGTCGGCATAGTTGTCATATCCTGAGAAAGAGACCTTCACCACCTTCTTGTCCTTTGGGAGAGTCACCGTATAGTCAGCGCTCGAAAACTTCACCGTACTGTTTTTTCCTGCTCCATAGCCCTTGTTCTTATTGTTGGCTACGGAGATGGAGTTGCTGAAATTCCATGTTGCGTCCTTATTAGTGGTGTTTGTCTCGCTTGAAATCACGTAACTCTCAAGGTCGCCACTCTCATTCTCGGCATCTATCTTCGCCTTCCAAGTCTCGTATGTCTTTATGACGCCGTCACACCAACTGCCCAGATACTGGTAACTTCTACGGTTTTTCGCCATGAGCGATGTGGCAACGGTCTGTCCATACTTGTCTTTCGCGTCTGGCGTGTCATCGTAATTGTAGAGATGGCGATAGAACAATTCGGGATAGTCATTGGAATAGATGGCGAATATAGGCTGGTAAGCCTTAGTCTCATCGTAAGAAGCCTCAAGGATGTCACATTCCGGATAAGAATATCCCGTGAGATGATGAGCGCGCGACTTGCCTCTCGCCTTCAGTTTGTTGTAGAATTTCTGATATATCTTCTTTCCGCTCTCGCCACCTATCTGGATAAATCTGCCCCAGAGATTAGAACCTTGCTTCTCCACGATGTGGCGGTCAGCCTCACCTTTCGCGTTGGTATAGTCCTGCACTGTGGCATTCTCCTTGTATTTATGACTTTTAAGCCATTCCACGGCGGCGGTGATAGACTGCTGAATTTCTTCTGAAGGCTTATTGATTGACATGAGATAATAGAGCAGGTTGGCAGATTCATATCCGCTGACTGACGGCATCTCATGCGGACGTCCCTCTGTAGGGAGGAAGTCAGCCGCATCATGCTGTGCGCACCAAGCCGCCTTCACGCCGTTGTCGTCTATCTGGCAATTGATAACGCACTCTATCGCCTTGTCCCATTGTGCCTTGCATTTCTCGCGTGTGGCATCGTCCACGAGTCCTGCGAAGTCACCTTTCCCCTCAGATATTTCCTGAAGAATACGCATCATGTTGAGCATCAGGTCGTCATTGAAGGTGATATAGTTCTGATAGCTAAACTTATCCGAGGATAGAGGCCAGTACTGCGCCCATCCGCCTTTCAAGCTATTGCCAGAGACGAAGATGAGGTCGAGGGCTCTTTTGAAAGCATCGAGGAAACGCTGTTGGTGGGTTTGCTGATACACCTTTGCGAGGAAGCGCATCTCCTGGGTGGTGGCATTATTGTCAAAGCAGGAATGGATGCTGCGTCCATTATCGCCGTTGAGCTTCTGTCGGGCAGTCAATTCGCTGGTGGACAGTTTATGAAACTGATCATTCTTCATCCATCCGCCATTAGTTTTCTGCACGGATACGAGCGTATCAGCCACGCTGATAGCTTCAGCGGAGCCATACCATTCCGTTCCCATTTTTCCGGAGCATATCTCGCCCCATTTCAATTCTTTGTAGGACTGTGCATTCATTGCCATGAAAGTCATGAGCAAGATTGCAAGAGTAAAGATTTTTCTCATTTGTTGGTCAAGTTAGTAATTCGTAATAGTAATTGGCTACAAAGGTAATAAATATTTTTTTTATTGCAAAGAGTTGGGGGAATTATTTGTGGTTTAGTGAAAAGTGTTCTAAATGAAGAATATCTTAAATAAAGAATGAAGAATTAAGAATGAAGAATCCGGATTACGTTCTCCGCTTTGAGGTTCTTAGTGGAATTTCTCAAGCAAACAAGACTAACTCTCATTCTTCATTCTTCATTTAAGGGATTCTTCATTTAACGACTTCTCCTAATGACCCTATCAATCTCAACGATGTCAGCCTCACTCATTCCCTTACGAAGAGCGGAGAGGGCTTGTACGGCTCTTTGTCGCTGGTCGGCATTAGCCATTTTCTCAAAGCGAACCATCTCCTTGATGATAGCCATGCGGTCGTCACGGTTGGTGTTGTCCTTCATCCGGTCGAGGATATTGATGATTTCATCCACACGATTGGTGTCTTTCTCATTGATAATCCATCGTATAGTCATGCAGTCGGCGAGAAGACGTGCTTGCTTATAGCCTGCTTTATCGAGGAGATTGAGATCTTCTATTCGCTTTTGGAAATCGATATTTAGCATCTTGTGCATTCTGAAATTCTCTTGAAACACCGTCATTATCTTCTCTTCCACCACTGCTCTTCCCATTGCCTTCTCAAAGGATGGTCTGTAAGTAAGGAGACGTAAGAAAGTGGCCATTTCTGGATTATTAACATCAGAGACAATCATATTCCAGTTTTCTGGTTTTACCCACTGAGTTTCAGGTATCGAACAGAGATATTCATCGACAACGATAGGCAGGTTATTATCACCGAGATTACGCAGATAAGTGATGTATTCTTTCACAAAACTGCTATCTCTACGTCCTTCCTTATATTGCTTATTCCATGATGCTTTATCCAAAGCGCGCTTCATTTGCTCTACGAAAGAGATCTTCAGACTGAGGCATTTGGCTCCTTCTTCTTTGCAAAACAGGGTTCCGTTGGGATTGATGACGAGGAATGTAGGGTAAATGCCCACTTCATAATTCTTGCGCACAGCAGGTCCGTCGCCTTCATCCATATCCATAGAGAGGCAGATATAGCGGTCATTGAAGAAATCTCCGCATTCTTTTTTCGGAAATTCATTCTTCATCAAGTACTTGCATGGCACACACGTCTTGATGTAGCAGTCGATAAATATCTGCTTGTTTTCTTCTTTTGCTTTGACAAAAGCCTCTCGTAATGGTATTTGTAGGAAGTTGATTCCTTCGTTTTGTGCCTGTGAAATTGCAATATTTGCAACAAACATCAAGCATAATAAGATTAGTTTTCTCATTGTTTTCTGAATGGTTTTTCGATATTTAAGGAGGTCAGAAATGGTGAACAATAGCGTAGCTTCGCCATTGCTCACCAATATACTTACCTATTCTTATTTCTTAGGTCCTTCGGCAATGCCTTGCAAGTCAATGCCATACTTTGTCTTCATGTAAGAGATAGCTTGCTCAAACTTCTGTGCCACGAGCGGGAACTTATCCTTCGGATACATCTGGTAGAACTCAGCACGAGTGTGAACCATAGCTGCTCTGACATAAGAAAGGAAGTAGTCGGCATAGTAACCACCTGAGTTGTAGTTTGGATTCTTGAAGTAAGAGAGAGATATAGACCATACGCCTTCATCTACCATATCATCATTTATCCAACTGATGAAACCACGATTATATACATAATTCGGGTTGTTAGGATTGCTTCTGTTGAGCCTTGTGGTGAAGTCGATGCCGTCACGCCAGCCTTCTGGATCTACGATAGTGCCGTCCTTCTTCAGGTTTGTCAATATCTGGTTGATAAAGCTGTAACGATTTTTCTTCAGGCTCTGTGGGTCTTGACTCTGAATCTCAGACTTCTTGAAACTGATAGCCCAGTAATCGAAACCGTCAAACTTTGTTGGAGTAAAGCCTGGAACAATCTCTTCCTGAGTGCCAGTACCTGTGCCAGTTCCTGTACCTGTTCCTGTGCCAGTTCCTGTACCTGTACCGGTGCCTGTACCTGTGCCTGTACCGGTGCCTGTTCCTGTACCGGTGCCTGTACCCGTGCCTGTTCCTGTGCCATCCCAAGTTCCTGTACCAGTACCTGTGCCTGTACCGCCAGTACCTGTACCAGTGCCTGTGCCTGTACCATCCCAAGTTCCTGTGCCTGTACCTGTGCCTGTACCTGTGCCTGTACCGCCAGTACCAGTACCTGTACCACCAGTGCCTGTACCTGTGCCTGTGCCACCAGTGCCTGTACCTGTGCCTGTACCGCCAGTACCAGTACCACCAGTACCTGTGCCACCAGTACCAGTATCACCACCAGTACCACCGCCACCATTGAAGTCTGGATCGACACCTCTTAGGTTTTTGAGCATATAAATCTTGACAGGAAATGTGGAGCGTATCATTTCTGTGGAGACATAAGGGAATACGTTGTCCTTGAAGAAATCGACATAATATGTGATTTCATCACTTGGAACATCGTCGCCATAATATAGTTTTCCCGTTCCGATACCTGTCCATCTTCTGTTCAGGTCGGCAGCTGTAATATCTTTATACAAAAGATACACGCCATAAGTATCGTGGATTTGCTTTATCTCCTCATCCCAAGAGTTATTGCCTTGGGGGAAAGTCATTCTCAAAACAGAGTAATTGCCCGATGGAGTAATCGGATCTTCTGTCATATCGCAAGCCGACAACATGAAAGAAGCGGCAATGGCATAAAATACTATTTTTTTCATGAGTCTTACTTTTTAGTTGTTACACCTACTCGTTTTTCCCCCAGAGGGTTTTGTTCGAGTCTTATATTCTTTTCTATTGCCACGTCAGGGATAGGCACTGTGTAGAGTGGATCCTTCTCCTTGAGGGTATAAGTGGTCACTGTGTTCTTGGAATCATACCAGATATGCTTTATCTCCGGCATTCCCCAACGGCGCAAGTCATACCATCGCTGGCTCTCGAAACATAGTTCGCGCCTACGTTCATTGTGGATAAACTCCACCAGTTTGTCAGCCTCTGTGATGTTTATTGCCTTGTAATCATCTGGAGCAAATCTCTTCTGACGGAGATTATTGAGCGCATTGAGTGAGAGTTGGAGATGGTCTGTACCGCCTGTTGTCTTATAGAGCATTGCCTCTGCTTCCATATAGTTGAGGTAAGCCTCTGACAGGCGCATACTTCTGCCGAATACTCCAGTGCCTCCTGTAGGACGGTAAGCATTGTTTACATTGAGCTTTCCGATAGCCAGAGGAATAGTGTCATTATATCCGAAAGGCTTTCTTACGATGTAACGCTCGTATCGGAGGTCAGTTGGCTCGTATGAATCGAGAAGGTCCTGCGAAGCCTGGAAATATGTATGACTGGCTGCTCCGGAACTGTTCTCCGTGGCATAGCTCTCCACCCATCCTGCCCAGTCGCTTACCTGACCGTATGGCCAGATTACTTCTGGCGAACTGGCAAATGAATGATAGTTTATGTAAGTACGTGTGGTGCGACCGTTTTCTGTGGTTTCGGTTGGCACGGTGTTGAGGTCAAGGAGCTGGAACTTGGTGTTGTCCATCACCTTCTTTGCATAAATGGCAGCCTCTTCCCATTTCTCCATATATAGATATGTACGTGAGAGAAGCAGTTGAACCATCGGCAAACTGGTGCGATAGTTGGTCTTCCACTGGCTTGCCACAGGCAGACGCTCATAGAGTTTCTCTGCCTGAAGAAGGTCTTTGACTATCTGGTCATACACGTCCTTCACCTTGCTTCGGGTCAGAAGGTTCTCCTCCACTCCACTGCGGAGCTTCAATGGCACGCCGAGAGCATCTGGATTATAATTGTATGGCTGTCCGAAGATATTGACAAGGTTGAAATAATAGAATCCACGCAGTGCGTAAGCCTGTGCCTGAACATTATTCATGTCATCGTCAGAACCTGTCACGGTGTCGATATAATCGAGCACTGCATTGACGCCCTTCAGCTTTCTGTAGTACGTATAGTACATATCATTGCGGGTGACGCCTGCCGTCTTCATGATTTCAAACATATCAGGCTGCCAGGTATATGATGCCAGGAAAATGTTTTCATCATAGTTATCATCAGGCTCCTGCCATGCTGCCGCTGTGACATCATCGTCCATCATGGTGAGGAAATAATTGAATCCTCCCATATCATTACGTGGGTATGCTTCACCGAGGAGTATCTCATTGAGTGAAGTGACATCCTTTGGGACAAACTCACTCTGGGATTTCGGGTCAAGGAAATCTCCGCAACTGGTCAGTAATAATGCCGCCCCAAGGACTCCGGTTATGCTGTTGATATATTTATTCATATTCTTTTTCTTTTTTATAAGTAGTTGTTCAAGATATTGATTGATATATTGATTTGCTACTTTGGTTTAGAAAGAAGCACTCAGACCGAAAGAGAATATTCTTGGCTGAATACTGTTGCCTAACTCTGGATCGAAGCCATTCCACTTCTTGCTGGCAATGACAAAGAGATTGTTTGTATTGCCGCTGACGGAGATACTTGTGGCATGGAGCTTCTGACATATTGCCTTCGGCAGATAATATGAGAATGACAACTGCGTGCAGCGCAGGAACGAACCGCTGACTATTCTCGCTGTGGAGTTCGACCACATGGAGTAACGGTCAGTGAAGAGTCCGTCCGGCGTGTAGAGATTGAGGATATCCACCACCGAAGTGTAGAGTCCCGGGATATTGGTGTGGGCTTCGTCGCCTGGCTGCTTCCATCTCTCTGTCAGTTCCTTTGACAGATTGCTGAGCGGACTCGGCATCTTGCCGCTGGTGAATGCTGAGTATGGGTTAGGAAGGCGCTTCTTTGAGCCGAGGATAAGGGCGAAGCTTGCGCTCAACTGCAGATCCTTCCAGCGCACGCGCGGATTGATACCACCGGTGAAGTAAGGCTCCGTCTGACCTGAATAGACGAGAAAGGTAGTAGGGTCGATTGACTTGTCTTCACTCACCTTCTCCACAGTGGCATTGTTAAACATAGGGAGACCTGTCTCATGATCCAGTCCTATGAAGTCATACGACCAGAAAGCATTGAGAGGATAGCCCTTCTTGAGCGGACGGCTGCTGTTGCCGGAGATGAAATCACGATGCGTCAACTCGTCTGCACGCGCTGTTCGGTCATCGGTCTCCGTCTTGTTCCAGTTCTTGGAAGCATTGAAGCCGATGTTCACCGTGAGGTCCTTGGTCTTTACTGGAGTGATATTCAGGGTATATTCCAGTCCGTGATTGTAGATGATACCACCATTGAGCTTGAGTGTTCCCATGCCGTATTCTTCTGCCACGTCCTGTTCGATGACTGCATTAGAGCGACGTCCATAGTATTCGAGGCTCATTGAAATGCCATTAAACACCTGCATATCCATACCAAGGTTCCATGTGCGGGTGCGTTCCCACTTGAGGTATGGGTTTGGAAGGCTGGAGATAGTGGTGTAATATTCATTATATCCTGCGAGGATGCCGCCATACTGCGCAATGAGGTCTGGGCTTACTGAGTTGACTACGTTACCCTGTATGCCGTAAGTAGCACGGAGATTCAGTTGATTGAGCCATTTCACGTGGTCCTTGATAAATTTCTCCTCTGCTATCTTCCATGAGATTCCGAATGAATATGTAGGGTCAAACTGCTTGTTGACATCCTGTCCGAAACGGTTTGAAGCATCTGAACGGATATTCATATTCACCACGTATCTGTTCATCAGTGAGTAAGCGAAGGTGCCAAAGAATGACATATAGTTGGATGTAGTGTTGGTGCTGCTCCATCCTCCCTCAAAGAGTTGTCTGAGAGCGCCCCATCCTATGCTCTGTGCACCGCCGATTGGTGTGACATCTTCTGGCAATGATGGTGAGACAAGGCTCTCGCCTCGCTCTGGCACAAAGCCCCATACATTGTTTGCCTTGCCCTTGCTCTTGGATGATCTCACCTCCATACCGAGCATCATATTAAATCTGTGTATCTCATTGAAGGTCTTGGAAGCCACGAGCTTATGCTGCATATTGAGAGAGAGCATAGAGGAATTGTTTGTGGTCAACTGTCCTCCAAATGGCAACAAAGCAGCCTTGAAGAGGTCACTGCCTGGCTCTGCTCCGCCTACTGGATAGCCGCGATAGAGCATTTCGATGGTGGAAGTGCGCTCTCCGAGGAAACTCTCCATGTCATTGGTGCTCTGCGAGAGTGAACCTACAAGCTGATAATTCAGCCAATCCAATATCTTATAGTCGATATTTGCAGAGGCATTGAATGTGCTGGCCTTGTTCTTGCTGTAACTGTTGTCCATCTCATTGAGCACGTTATAGCCATACATATTGTTGGAACCCAATGATTTGTTGAGCTGATAGGTGTAGTATTGCTTATAGAATACGCGGTCACCATTCTCATCATAGCAAGGCACGGCACGGCTTGTAGCCAGAGCGTATGACTGCGGACTTACGCCACGATAGCCCTTGCTGTTACGAATGCTGCCATTGATGCTGAATGAGCCACGGAGACGCTTATTAAACTGCACTCCGATATTCAGGCGAGTGGTAAACTGATCCTGGTCATTTCCCTTCTCAGTGCCCTTGCTGTCCTGATAGCCGAATGAAGCATTGTAAGTGACTTTCTCCGTTCCTCCCGCTATGCTGAGATTATGATTCTGGCTGAATGAGTTACGACACAGTATCTTGAGCCAGTCTGTATTGACGGTCTCAAGACGCTCCATCTGCTTCATGAAGTCTGCTTCTGAAATCTGGTTTTTGTTAAACATATTCATCAATCCCTCGTAAGTGTAAATCTGAGGGAGAGGGTCACCCTGGTAACGTACTCCTGCATCGTAGGCTTCCTTACTAAACTGTATTCGCTCCTTGGAGTTCATGAAGTCAAACAACTGATATGTAGGGCGCACGCTGACAGAGAGATTGGTGGAATAACGTATGCTCATACGCTCCGCCTTGCCCTTCTTGGTAGTGATGACGATGACGCCATTGGAAGCCTTAGAGCCATAAATGGCTGTAGCAGAAGCATCCTTGAGCACCGTGATGGTCTCGATGTCCTGCGGATTGAGCCACGACACCTGACTGCCGATAAGCTCCTTCATGTCTGTGGTCATCGCCGCACTGGCATCGATGGAGATAGGGTCATCCTGTATGACACCATCTACTACCCATAGCGGGTCTGTATTACCGAGAATAGTAGAGCGACCACGAATGGAAATCTTCGGTGCTTGTCCGACACGGCTTGATGAATTGACTACCATCAGTCCGGCTATCTTGCCCTGAAGCATCTGGTCGATAGACTGGTAAGCAGGCATGAGGACATCCTCAGCTTTCACAGTGGAGAAAGCGCCTACCATATCTTTACGTGGCAGACGACCATAACCTGTCTCTACAATTTCCACCTCATCAAGGGTGTTTTCATCCGACTCCATGGCGATGCGCATTCCGTTGCTGTTCTCATGGAAACGAACGGATTTCTTCTTCATTCCCACGAAATTAAAGTCGAGATAGTAAGTCTTGTCGGTAGCAAAGTCTGGAATGGCAAGTGAGAAGCGTCCATTCTTGTCTGTAGTTGTGCCGATTTTAGTTCCCCTCACTTTCACTGTGGCGCCCGGCAATGGTTCGCCAATATCATCTACCACCTGTCCTTTTGCCACTACACCCGCCTTTCGCGTCTGCATGGTAGATTGGGTACTCTTAACGTTGTTTTGAGCTGAACAGGTCAGCGTGCCTCCGCAAAATAGGGAGAGGCAAAGCAATGACGCCTTCAAAACATAGGTTTTCCTTTGATTATTCATATTGATAACCCTCCTTTATATATATAATGTGTAATTATTTACAAATTGTGTTGTTATTCCTGGGGTCTTCTTACCTAATAAAACTATTTCAAGTCTTTTCGTTTACAAAGGTAATATAATTTGTTAAAGAACCAAAACTTTTTACTACTTTTATTCAAAATTCTTCAATTTGTCGGAAAAACGATGGTAACCTCCTATTCCTTATTTCCTATTAACTTACAATTGCGTCAGCGCGGTTCTTAAATGAAGAATGAAGAATTCGGATTACGTTCTTCGGCTTGCGGCTTCTCATAGAGCCACACTCAAGAGTACAAGACTAACTCATATTCTTCATTCTTCATTTAGAACACTTTTCACTATTCACTGAAAGAAGAAAGCTCGCTCGCCATGTTCAAATCTATCACGGATAACGGATTTAAGCGGATTTTATCAGGTGGTGGAGTTCTGTCTGGAAGACAGTACCGAGCGTAGCGAGAGTAACCCGGGACGAAGTCTCGG
>OQVQ01000511.1_pt1 | contig 18318 bp, 23 predicted proteins | sample 1691491 | NCBI WGS metagenome assembly OQVQ01 (sample SAMN03418252, study PRJEB22391) | human gut metagenome | biome: human-gut; feature: organic feature; material: feces | host: Homo sapiens | place: Tanzania | collected 2013-01
ACGCGACGTCATCACAAAACTCCTTGAAGAAGGGCTGTATCCTTACACCAAACGTAGCACTTTTTATATGGCAACAACCCAAACTTTTATGATTTTTCATACACGCAAGAAATTTTTTATGTATCTTTGCAACACTAAAGTGAATATGGGAGGCTCCGGCGCCCACAGGCACTATAAAAAAGATTTTTAACTCCGACTAGTAATAGCCGGAGTTTTTTATTTGTCAGATGATTCGTATTGTCGTTAATATAAAATAGCAGTATTATGAAAAAAATAGAATCTTGTAGTCCCAATTGCGTCCGAGTATATAAACGAAAAAGTCCGAAAGCTTATCTACATTAGCTTTCGGACGCTATAGTTGCGGAGGCAAGATTGGGAGAAAATTTATAAATTTTCCAACTTTGCCTAATTTCAGAAATAGCATTGTTTGACTTCATCGCAGGTTATTAATTATTTTCCGTCTCTCGCTTGTCCAAGCTGAAGCACCATATCGAGCCTTTTACCGAGAGCTTCATTAGTATTTTTTAAGTCTTCGATGCGCTGATTCTTCTCTTCAATGACCATTTTTAGCGCTTTTATTTCCGCTCTTAATGTAGTAACATCTGTATTCGCATAGTTGCCATTAATGACGTCGTGACGTCCGTCTGCTGTCGGAGCGTCCGAGCTACCGTCCTTCTTAATAAGGATATCCTCTATCGAGCAATCTAAGATTTCTGCCATCCTAACCAATGTCGAAACCTTAACGTCTGGCCTGGTATCGAAATAGCTCAAACTATTATGACTCTTTGGGCCCCACAAGCTTTTACTGAAATCAGTAATGCTCATTCCTGTCTTAAGCAGAAGTTCTTTAACCCTCGCGCTTTTAATAATGTTGTTTTCGTAACGCATATTTAATAAAGGTTAAATCCTTCTTTGTTAGGAAAGTTTTCTCCTAATAAAGTAGGATTGTTTGGTTATTTATGTTTATCTTTGTCGCAAAGTTAACAATAACATTTGACGTAAACAAGAGAAAAATGGGAAATTTCGAAAATGTAAACCCTATGGTTTATTATCAGAATCTCTCTAAAAAAGAGAAAAGCCAGTTCCTTTTATATTTGTCAACAAGATATGGTATGAAGGCAAACACCATCAGCAGAAAACTGGCAAAAAAGCCAAATAGCAAATTAAACAAGCTCGAGGAAGTCACGATCCAAGAAGTAATAGAAGAAGGCTTATGGAAGAGATAGAGTTTCGCACCTCACCGGATGGTAAGGTGTATTATAGTGTAAATGGAGGTGATGAACGAAAATTAACCAAGTTCAGCACAGAGATTCATCCCCTACTCTCCATTGTAGAAGAACGTTACCCTGTTTGTTACGCTCGCCTGGCAGAATTATACCAGGCAAGCAAGAATAAAGGGACAATGAATGACAGAACCTTCAAGATGCTTGAGCGCTTTATACGCTGCAACTTTGGTGAGCACGATTTGCTTACATCAGATATTGAAGGTAGAAAGCTACACTTTGAAGAAGTAAAATGTCCTTTGCGTGGAGGGTTTTGTCCCGATGAAAATGTGATTTGTAAACCTAAAAGCGTAGTCAATCTATCTTCAGAAGAGACAAGGGCTACTAAGCTATACGTTGATGGATATACGTGCAAGGAAATCGCAAAAGAATTAGGTAAGAATCTTAATACTATCAAGGTGCAGCTCTTCCGCGTCAAGCGAAAACTTGGAGTAAAAGACTGCAGAGGGATTATTAAATGTCTACAATTAATGAACTTCTAAAACAATACAATATGCAAGAAACGCTATGCGAAGCAGTAAGTGCTGTAGGGTTGAGATATCTATATGAAATTCTTGATCGAGAACCTCGACAATATACGATGACTGTATGCCAAGCGGAACATGGAATACGAAATATAGCACTTCTGATTAACAAGGAAGATCATACGCATTTTTATAACATTATTCTCAGAAGTCGAAAAATGTAAGATTAACGTTGTTTAGAACTGCCCATAATCAAATGATGCCCCCACAGAAAATGTCTGTGGGGATTTAAGGCAGAGAGCAACCTATACTAATAAAAGTTGGTTATAACTAAGTAAAACATTGTGAATATGATTACAATTGACGAATATATACAGTTTACAGAGGAGATGAAGGAGAATGGTAGCCTGTCTCCAGACTTCACTATAAAACAATACAGCAATGGTTGTTTGCTTGGTGTAAATGGCAAAACCAAACAGTTCGATGATACAGCCTGTTACATCGGTGACTACATCTTTTGGGACGAACAGGGGCTCGCATATAAACTTGTAGAAAATAGGAGTTCTGATGTGGAAATTACCGACGAAGGTGCAAAGATTATTAAAGTAAACAAGAAAGTTCCATGGTTAGAAATGAATCATCCTTGTAGCCGATAAAATATCCGACTATTTTACAAAGATATTGTTTGAAGCGACTACAGCAGATAAGACCACAGGTTTGTAACCTTGTGTTTCTGTGATATACAATGCCGTATAATTGTCGTTTTTTGTCTACGATACGGCACATTCTAATTTTGCACAAAAGAATTTGATTATGATAACAGTTGAACAGATATTGAACGCTACGAATGGTGGTTTGGATATTATTCTAAACATCTACCCACAAGCCAAGAAGTGTGTAGAGAACAAGAATAAGCACTTCGCCATTCGTGAGAACGAGAAGACGCCTTCAGCATCCTTGCGTCAGCACAACTCAGCTAAATATGGCACAATATGGCAAGTAACTGATTTTGGAGACTCTGGTCACGCTGAAAACGCTATCGATATATATATGCGTGAGAACAACTACGACAGATCTGACTTCGGTGCAGCTATACTCAAGCTCGCTGCCGAATATGGTGTTCGCGATGAACTTGACCGTAGTGTAAACCGCCCAGATATCAGGCAGCGTGACGCTAACCAGGACGAAGCTGACGGATCTCGCAACTTTGAGCTTAAAGAGGCGTTTACAGATTTTGAGCTCAAGACTCTTGGTCCGAAGGTAACGCAAGCTGATGTCGATGCTCTTCATTGGCATTCTGTTAAATGGATAAGCAACGTTAAAGACCGCAAGGCTACAATCAAATACTCCAACGACCATTATCCAATATTCATCCGCGAATGCCTAATCAAGAAAGCTGAAGGAGATAAACCTGAAGAGAAATTCTATAAGGTGTATGAACCTTTTAATTGCGATAAAGGTTTCCGCTTCTCGTATACTCCTGCAGGCAAAAAGCCACGTCTATATATCAATGGTCTCTCAGAACTTAAGGATGCTTATCACAAGTTCAATAAAGAGGCTGCGCAAGAATGGCAGAGCACACATGGCGATGAGCAGCCATATCGAGAGCAGAAACTTCCTGAAGCTGTAATATGTTCAGGCGAGCGCGACTCCCTCTGCTGCCGTTCCATGGGATATTATCCTCTATGGTTTAATTCGGAGACCTACAAGCTATCTGTAGAGGAATTTAAAGAGATAATGAAGTATGTAGAAGTATTGTATAATATACCAGACATCGATGATACAGGTAGACGCAAAGGTAAGGAGTTGGCACTTCGCTTCATCGATATCCGTACAGTATGGCTGCCAAATTGGCTCAGCACATACAAAGATAACCGAGGTCGCTCGCGCAAGGATCTTCGCGACTGGATGGAGATTCGACGAGATAAAAAAGACTTCAACAATCTGCTCAAGGTGGCTATGCCTGCTAAATTTTGGGTTAGCTATCGTAACAAGGACGGAAAGCTGAAGCATGAGATTAATACTGTATATCTCTACAATTTCCTTCAGCTGAATGGTTTCTATGCTCTGCATGACGAGAATTCGACCATCACCCAATATGTTCGTCTTGAAGGTAATATTGTGAAGCGTATCACCGTAAAGGATATCAGAGAATTTGCAGCTTCGTGGGTTCGTGAGAGATACGAAGATCTTGAGGTTCTTAACTTAATCCTCAACTCTCCTAAATTCTCTCCTGCCAGTCTTGAATCATTGCAAGAGATAGACCTCGACTTTGCGTCTCATACAGCTAAGAGTCAACTTTTCTTTTTCCCTAACAAGACTATCGAGATTACCAGACCAACATCACCTGATGATGATGGCATACGAGAGTATACACCAGGTTCTGACGACCTGCATAACTATGTGTGGGAGAATAATGTAATCCAACACGAATACAAGAAAGGGGAAGACGCATTCGAAATTATCAGAACCAAAGATGACAAAGGCAAAGACATCTTCGATATCAAAATCAAAAATGTAAAAAGCCATTTCTTCGGATATCTCATTAATACCAGTCGTATCTACTGGCGTAAGGAAATGGAATATGCTTTCGATGGCAATCTCGATGCTATGAGCGCATATCATGCGCAACATCCTTTCGATATCGAGGGCGTAGGCCTCACACCTGAAGAGATTAAGAAACAAAAAGCAAACCTTATTAATAAGATATTTGCATTCGGCTATATGATGCACCATTTCAAGTCTCCTGAGCGAGCTTGGGCGCCCATGGCTATGGATAATAAGATAGGTGAAGAAAACGAGTGTAATGGACGAAGTGGTAAGTCGTTTTTCTTCAAGGTTCTATCTATACTAATGAAGACTGTCAAGCTCTCGGGTCGTAATCCAAAGCTTATGGACAATCCTCACGTCTTCGACCAGGTAAACCAACATACACAATTACTCCTCCTCGATGACTGCGATAGATACCTCAACACGAGTCTATTCTACGATAACATCACGAGTGATATGACTGTGAATCCTAAGAATAACCAATCATTCACTATTCCATTTGAGGACAGTCCGAAGTTAGCTTTTACGACTAATTATGTGCCTTCTGATTTTGATCCGTCTTCTGAAGCTCGTCTAATATATATGGTATTCTCTGATTATTATCATCAGAAAACTGAAGACAATGACTATCTCGAGACTCGCACCATTCGCGACGACTTCAATAAGCCTCTCTATACGAAGGAATATAGCGAAGCTGAATGGATGGACGACATCAACTTCTGGCTTCAATGTTGTCGCTTCTACCTATCTATAAGCAACGAGCCCATCAAGCTTATGCCACCAATGGCTAATATCGTAAAACGCAAGTTCAAGGCAGAGATGGGTACAAACTTCGAAGATTGGGCTTATGGCTATTTCGCTAAGGATAGCGAAAACCTGGACACCTTTCTTCAGCGTGACAAGGTATTCGATGAATATCGTAGCTTTGCCAACACTAATAAGATAACCATGCAAAGCTTCTCTCGTAAGCTTAAGGCCTTCGCCAGTCTCTGTCCATGGATAGAGGCATTAAACCCTGAAGAACTATGCAATAGCTCTGGACGTATTCAGCACAGCATCGAGATTACTCCAGGTAATAAGAAGACCAAGGATATGATATATCTGAAGTCAACCAAAGCTGCAGAAGCTGCAGAGGCTGCAGAGCAAGCCAAGTATCTCGAAAGTCAAAGAGAGTCTGAAGAACCATTCTAATCATAATCATATTCATATTCGCAAATGTGCGGTGTTGTGGAGTAATATCTGCAGCACCGCTTTTTTTGTTACCACAAACAGCCGATAAAATATCCGAAGTCACTTTTATTGACAAAGCATATTTTACCACGGCATGCCGTCTTTGCCATCCCCTTCCCCCTTTCATTTTTACTACAAAAACTTTGTGATTTTGTAACAGGGAGTTTGAAAAACACAAAAAACATAGTAAATAAAGGGGTTTCAGCGCTCACAAACTTATCACAAACTTGCATCACAAACCTATCACAAAAATTTCAAAGTTGTGATAAGCTGCTCGACGCCCTCCTTCTTTATAGTTTATCACAAACTTTTTTTGCTATCACAAAATGTGATTAGTAAGTTGCAATTCTCCCAAAGTCGCATAAACACTAAGGTTTTGAGCGGTTTTCCCCATTCTCACATTCTCACAAACTTTTCGTAGCAAATCATATCAGACTCAGAGAAGAGAGAGACAGAGAGAGGAAGAGAAGACTAATAAAATAAGAAATATCCTTATAAAGTAGGTTATTTAATATAAATCCCCTATCTTTGCAAGGAACTTACGAACACAATCTATTCTAAACCTCACCACATGTCTAAGTACCTCGTTTATCTTGAGATGAAACCATTCTTGGCGCAATGGCTTCATTACCATTATGGCAATCCAGTAGTCTTCCCTGCTCAATCTGCAGAGAATGCTTGCATCCGTCGTCTCCTTATTCCTCAGCCTACTGCTACTCCAGTTCTGCGACGTGGCAACGAGGTTGCCATCTGTATACCTGACTCTAAGCAGAAGCCTGTAGTTACATACAACTATCTCTCACACCATGGCTGCAAACTGTTGGCAGAATTTATCGAAAATACTTTTCGCCTACAGCTATGGAGCGATTTGTCGGCAAAGGAGTTTAGTCAATGCACCTTGTTGACAGCTGTTCGTGCTTGGTGTGAGGCGAATGGTATCAGTACCGATTATGATTATACACTCAAGATGAGGTATCAGCGTATGCGCAGAGCGTACCTCCCTGCAGGTATCGACTTGCGTAGGAAATCTCGCACGCAAGAAAAAAAGCGTTAATTAATCTATAATTCCTGCGGACAAAGTTTGCCGTGGTGTTCGCCACCGTTCGATATAATTGTCTAACCATCTAACATTATATATAATATGAAGTATAGCAAAATTGTCAAGTCGATAGCTTATACCGACTCTAATCAGGTTCTTGGTGCTATTGTCTACCCAGATGACCATGTGAGACTGTCACAAGATATCAAGTGGCAAGAAATCTGTGTAAAAAGTCATCCTTCACTGGTATCTGAGTCAAAAATAGAGGATAACAACATGGTTGTGTCTACGACAATCAAGTTGTATACGGCTGATAATCTTCCTCAATATCCTAAACAGCTCGACTTTAAGGTTACATTAATTGATGGCACTAAACTACTTGTTGGCTCCAAAGGCAGACCATATACAACTGTAGAGATTACGAAGAACTGCCCTGAATCAGTCAAAGATAATCAGCTAAATGAGGTTGTAATCAGCTATAAAAGCACCCACTTTCCTTATAACATATTGGAATAGCAGTATTTTCGATAGCTTAATTGAGCTGTTAACTTTGCGAGAAAATTAGTCAAATGGAATATAATCTCGTAATATCTGGCACAATTGGTAGTTGGTGGGGTAGTTGCTCTGCTGACTATGTTCGCTATGTGCTCAATCAGAACAAAGGCAAGGAAGTGCATGTCGGCTTCTGCTCTTTGGGTGGCTTTGTGAAAGATGGCTTAGAGATAAACCAGGCATTCAAGGACCATGGCAACGTTCATGCTCATGCTTTTGGTATGAATGCTTCGATATCTACCATTGCCATGCTTGGCTGCAAGACTATCGATATCGTAAAAGGCAGTTTCTTCCTTATTCATAATGTTTCTGTCCTCATCGACAAGTATGAGCAGAACAATAAGGAACAGATAGATAGCTACATTGCGAAGCTCAAAGCTCAGCGTGAATCACTCAAGACCTTCGACGATGTTCTGGCATCGATGTATGCCGACAAGACAGGCAAGACTATCGACGAGTGCCTTGCACAGATGAAGAAAGGTAATTGGCTTAGCGCTCAGCAGGCTAAAGACTTCGGACTTGTTGACAGCATACGCGAAGACAAGGAGACCGAGAAAGCTGCAGTCGAGCATACCAATCAGTTTGTCAACTCATATTCTAACATATTCAAGGATGCAGGTATACCGCCACTACCTTCTACTCTGCAAGAAGATGCTACTCCAAGCATCTCATCAGTCGTTGATGGCGATGGCAATCCAACCGCGAGCTTTCTCGAGAAGACGTGTGAGCAGCTTAAGAACCTCTTCCGTAACCAACACGCACCAAAACAACCTCATAAAATGATTAAAATCTTTGCTTCAGTCATGGCGTTGCTTGCCATTGACGGTTTTCAGACTAATGATGAGGGCAATATCACTCTCACTCAGGAGCAGCTGAAGAGTATCGATGATCGTTTGAAGGATCTTGAGGAGAAGGAGAAAACCAACTCTCAAGCCGTCAAGGATAAGGACGATACCATCAAAAACCTCGAAGCTCAACTGGACCAGGCTCAGAAAGAGTCAAAGGAGAAGGATGAGCAGATTCAGAATCTTAAAGGTTCTGCAGGCGCCACCACAACCGAGAATCCTGCGAATGAAGAGAACAGCTTCACCGCACAGGATATGTATAACAGCATTAAAGACGTGTAAACTATGGCAGAAATTAAAATTGGAAATGTAACATATGGAGCTTCCGAGCTCTCGAAGACCTTCCAGACCTACCGCAAGGATTTCATTCTTATGCCATTCCTTGCCATGGCAGCTCTTGCTAAGCATTGCAACGTGCGCACAGGTATTCGATACAGAGAGACCGTCTCTCAGATGTCAGCAAATGCTGAAATTGGCAACTATTCGAAGACTAAGCACGAAAATGCTGCAGTAAACATCGATCCTCGTGTATTCGAAACATTCTTTGGCAATATCGTTCAGGGTATTGACCCTAACGCCATCTATCAGTCTATTTGGGGTAGTAACATTACCAAGGGCGATGGTCTGAAGAGTGTGCCTATTGTCAATCAGGTATGCGCTTATCTCGTTAAGAAGATTGGCGAAAACATGTTTATGAATGCCTTCACCGCTAAGCATGATGGTACCGACACCTCGAAGACTGCAAAGTGGTTCAACGGTTTCAAGACTATCCTCGATGCTGACGCTGCTGGTACCAACGAACTTACTAAGGTTCTCATCTCTGAAGCTCTTGGCAACCTCGTTGAGGGAACAGAGTCAATCACCAAGGAGAATGCTGAGGAAGTCATCAAGGACTTCTACTGGTCAGAGGCAGGCGATGCTGCAGCTGCAGCTAAGCTTCGCTCACAGCAGCTCAAACTCTTTATGGCCGACCAGACCTATCATATGTATACCGAAGCATATCAGGTCAACCATGGTTCGTTGCCATACAATCAGAGCTACGATAAGCGCACTCTCGAAGGTGCAAGCAATGTCGAGCTTGTTCCATTGGCAAACGTGCCTAAGGATTTCCTCCTCCTCACACCTAAGAATAACATCTATCTCCTCTTTAACCAGCAGACAGAGGATGAGAAGTTCTTGGTTAAGCCATCGCTCACCAACCACTACGACGTTGACTTCATCATGAACTACTTCTTCGGTACTCAGTTTGAGAGTGTTTCTCCTGAGGTTCTCCGCTACTGGCGTAAGAAGGCGTAAACTCAAGCAGATAGGCGAGCCACGTTGCTCGTCTGTCTGCATATCATTAACTCATAAAACAATAAAGATATGACTAAATGTACTTCTGCTGATTCTATATACGGCGATATTTGTTTCTCACCAGGTAAGAAATCTCTACCAGGTGTCAGAGGTTATGTGTATGGCATTGCCAAGCGTGATATTATGACATGGCCAACCATTGGCGCTGAAGCTCCGAAGACTCTTGCCGACGTAGCTAAATATGCAGGCGACTTCGTACTCGCAACTGATAAGAAGTGGCATAAGATAGGACTTATTCCTAACGAATCTGAACTCCAGGCTGAATCGCAGGGATCATTCGGCTCTAAGACCTTTAAGGTTACAGGCACTGCGGTAATCCCTGGTACCGAAGAGGAAGTTTCCGGCTACATTGCTCAAGCTAACAACGATGAGATGGTATATCTCTTCATTCAGCGCAATGGCAAGGCTCGCATGGTAGGTTCTGAAGCATTCACTCCTGAGCTTTCGCTTTCGCAGGCTACAGGCAAGGCTACAACAGATGCCAACTCTACCACAATTTCGGCTGTTGCCGACGACGAGTATCCAGCACCATTCTATCCTGGCAAGATCGAGACAGAGGATGGCGACATCTCAGGTGCCACAGGTCTGCCAATCGTAGCTGCTTAATCTTCACCAATAGGCTCAATATATATTACCTGGGCGGTCATGCGATGCAAAGGTCGTAAGACCGCCCTTTAATTATTTCTAATTATGATAGACAAAAAATTCACAGAAGATATGCAGGCGTGGCTCGCTGCCGAGACTCACGACCACGACTCTCTTGCAGCAGGTGCAGAGATGGTGCTGCGCCTCACTCGCAACAGAGCTATGTATCAGACCATAATGCGAAGACCTAAGTACTTCGAGAATAAAATCAGATACGAGCTCAATAAGTTCCTGCGTATGCGACTTGACGAGATGACAATCCAAGATGTCAAGGAACTGAGCGCAGAGCTTACTCCTAAGGTTAAGGTTGCCATCGATGAAGAGACTAAGTTTATTGCCGAGAATGCTGAGGATGAAGAGGCTCAAGCAAAATTCCTGCCTGCAGCATCTGGTATACGTGCCGACCACGACACTCTGCCTGAAGATGTAGCTTCGGTATGGAAAGACAACCGTGAACGCTGGTTCCGTATCAAGCAGCTCTACAACACTCTGCTTACCATTGATAAGCCTTGCGACCGCTACGAGTATCTCAAACAGCTCAAAGAACTATGGTATAAGTATAAGAGTGAGCTTGAGCGCTACGACAACTATGTTGCCGATGATGCTGAAACAAATACTGAAGGCGATACTCCTGCAGACATTGCCAAGGATATCACCAACGCTCGCTCTTACATTACCAAGAATATTGGCAAACTCATAGAGCTTCGCCAGAAGTCGTTGGAGTCTGACGAGAATACCAAGGAGCTTGCCGGCTACAACAAACTGCTTGTTAAGGTTCAGGAGCGTGTTGCTATCCTTACTGCCAATAATGCTCCTATAGGCGATGATCTGAAAGCCAAACTCAATGAAGCTGGACTCTCTATTCCGTCCGCTGAGTGATGATCCCTACCAGTATCACCTCGATACTGACTTACACACGCTCGGTCTGCAATCATTGTAGGCTGAGCGTGCCGACGTTTATGTTTTCTCAATATTATAATTATGGCTCTACCGATAAACCTTGACCAATATGCTCATTATGTCACTCTCGACGACTCGGAACTTCGCGAGCTCCGTGTCGCTGAGGGTGTGCTGCAGCGCCTGCATCGATTGCGTGGATTATATGCCTACTGGCTGCAGTTCCCATCGAAGCTGGACAACGACCTGGTGCTATACGATGTCAATCAGTTCAAGGTGTCGAAGTCGCTTGCCTACGAGGATCTGCATCTCGTAAAGGTTCTGCTTGGCAACCTGCAGCAAACAAGCAAGGATTTTATGAGATGGAAAATTAACAAATCTATTGAGCAAGATATTGCTGCAGCACGTCGAGCTGGCGACTACCGCTCGATAGCAGCCCTCTCGAAAGTTCTGGTACAGAACAATCGTACAGACAAGGATGATGAGCCAGAACTTGAATTCGACAAGATTGTGCCTCAGAACTTCGAGCCTACCGACGACCCTACAGTTCTCGGTATAGAGCGTATTCCGGACCTACGTGCAAGAATTCGAGCTCTACAAAAGCGCTATTCTGCAACCATGGTGCAGGATGCAGACTATGAAGAGATAAAAGAAGAGAATAAAATAGACGACGATGATTGACAATAAAGAGCAGCCATATCGACAATACTTCAACGATGCCCAATACTACAGTCTGGCAATGAACACACGCGACGAGGTGATTGTTGCCGGGCGTGGTGTGGGCAAAGGAGCCATCCAGGCACGTCGTCTGCAGTCGTGCTTTCAGGGAATGCCTGGAAGTATGGGCGGTTTTGTTGCACCATCGGTTAAGCGCTGCCTTACCAATATACTTCCCTCAATGCTCATTCATCTCGAGCGTTGGGGCTTCAAGCGCGACCTCCACTATGTAGTTGGCAAAAAACCATGGAAGCGTCTACATTGGAAGACTCCTATCTTCACTCCTGCCAACTGGGAGAACACCATCAGCTTCTATAATGGTTCCGTGTGCAACGTGATATCACAGGATCGTAGCGGCACATCTAACTCTATGTCGCTCGACTATCTCATCATCGACGAGGCGAAGTTTATCGACTACGAGCAGCTTAAGGACGAGACCTTCCAAGCCAACCGTGGAAACGAAATGTACTTCAAGAACTTTCCGCTCCACCATGGCATGACAATTACTTCAGATATGCCTATTACCAAAAAAGGCTCATGGTTTCTCTCTTATAAGGATAAGCAAGATCCTGAACTTGTGAAGGTAATCGAGGGAATAATCTTCCAAATATGGAAGCTCAAGCAGAAACTTGCCAAGCGTCCAGAACTCCACGATGCTATAAGCAAGCGACTCGACGAGCTGAATGCTCAACTCAACTTCTTCCGCTCCAATTGTCTACTATACAAGGAGTACTCAAGTATCGAGAACCTCGCCCTGCTGGGCGAAGAGTTTATACGTAGAGCCAAGCGTGATTTGCCTCCACTAACCTTTGCCACATCCATAATGTGCCAGAGAGTGGGAGTATCTGCAGATGGCTTCTATGGTGGTTTGCGTGAGGATGTCAATCTCTATACCGCTCCTAACGAATCGGTGCTCAACCTCCACACTCTCGATAATGCTGAAGGTGGCATCATACCTAACGACTGCCGAATGGATGCCGACTGCGACGACAGGTTGCCTCTGCTCATAGCCTTCGACAGCAACAACCTTATCAACTGGCTCGTGGTTGGCCAAGTGAAGGATGGTAAACTGAGGATTATAAAATCATTCTTCGTGAAGTATGAGCGCAAGATACCTGAGCTGCTCGAAGACTTCAGCAAGTACTATCACTTCCATCGTCGTAGACAGGTGATATTCTACTATGACTCCACCATGGTTGGCACCAACTGGGGACTTCACTACAACGACCCACATCGAGAGGTTCTCAAGTCGCTACGCTCCATGGGCTGGGCTGTCAGAGATGTCTACCTTGGTAATCCGATGGGACACATCGAGAAGAATGCGCTTATCAACAAGATGCTGCGTGGCAGAGGTAATCTGCAGGTACTCATCAATAGAGATAACAATCCTGACCTGCTTATCTCCATTACCTCTGCAGGAGTCTATAATGGCAAGAAAGACAAGCGAGGTGAGAAGCTGGCAGAGACTGAGGAGGATAAGCTCGAAGCACGTACCGATGGTTCTGATGCCTTCGACGTGCTCTGCATAGGTGCCGAGACAAAGCCTGTGTTCCAAGGCACAGGTGGCACCACAAATACTTATGGAGGATAATGTCATGTGTTAACTCTTATATAATTTTTGGTTATTAGTATTATCTTTTACCGAAGCCACTTGCGCGAGATGCGTAGGTGGCTTCATTTATTTTGGTATACATAACAAAATATTTATGTATTTATTTGCACATAACAAATATTTTATGTACCTTTGCATTGTGTTAGAAAACAAATTGTTAAACTTTAAAATTTCAGCTTATGGATGAAGAATTAGAAAAAGACATCGACCGTAAGAAGCGAGAAATCGCAGACTACATGAAAGTAGCCAAGGTGCTTCATTTCGAAGACGAAGTTATCAACAAGAGAGTTGACATGCTTCTCGAAGATTTGAATAAGCTTCTTAAAAAGCGAAAGTAAAAACCGAGTCCTCTCCATAGTGAGAGGACTCAAAAAAAAGAAATACAAATATGGCAGCAACAGAGGAACTTTTAAGAGAGTATGCAAATCTTGCAGGCAATAACGATGCAGCAAGCGAAGCACGAAAGAAAGAAATTCTAACATGGCTTGAAAGCCATGCTGATGAGGATGTAAAGACAGAAGCAAAAGAGTTTGTCAATCAAAAGCTCACAGACATAGAGAATGAGGTTGCAGCTTTGCGTTCACGCATAAGCGATGAGGACTATCATTTGCTCCCCTTGTCGTATATTGCTAAACATTACTTTGGCAAGAGCTCAGCATGGCTCTCACAGCGCATTAACGGCACACAGGTACGTGGCAAAGTCTACACCTTGAATGAGGAACAGAAACGCATTTTCAATAATGCTCTGCAAGACATAAGCTCACGTATCGGTTCACTTCGTCTGGCTTGAAGTAATTAAAGTTAGACAATTGTTTTCTATCACACACCAGCCTCGGGACTTCACGGTCTCGAGGCGTTTTTGTTTTTGGCATGCGTAGGTGGCTTTATTTATTTTTTATGTTAAAGTACGAATAAAAGTATTATTTTATTTGTATAGTACGAATAAAAGTATTACCTTTGCATTGTTCAATTAAAGCAATAATATATGAAAGCAAAAAGAAAATTAGCATTAACAGAAGCGGAGTTCGAACTTATCGAGCATGTTAGAAACTACAAGAGGAGTTATCCTAACGGAGACCCAGAACTTAGATTGTTCATTAACACGCTAATGGCAGAACTCCTCGACGAACCACTTTATTAACCCAAGCCTCGCCCATGTGGCGAGGCTCCAAAAATAAGAAAGGATATTATTATGGCAACTATGACTCTTTCCCCAACTACAAAAAGCACCATCAAGTCAACGCTTAAGGATATACTCATATCTATATCATGGGCTGACTTGTCTAAGCGCTACTTCGGCAAAAGCAATTCGTGGCTATACCACAAACTTAATGGCATTGATGGCAATAAGAAACCAACGGATTTTTCCGAGGAAGAAAAGTATCTACTCAAAGGTGCTTTGATAGATTTGAGTAACCGAATTCGTTTGGCAGCTGATAGTATAGAATAAGCTTGGGATAATGCCCCATATTGAACACCAAGTCGTCTGCTGGCTTACAGACGCACACCAGCCTCGGGACTTCACAGTCTCGAGGCATTTTTTTTGTTTTTTTTTCTATTGCCACCTGTTGCTAATTTTGTACCAATATTTCTCTAAACTATAAAATAATGGAAGTAATATCTGGTAAAAAGAAAAGCGTAAGGGGGGGGGGGGAGTAGAAACCCCATAGTCTTTAATGATTACGAGTCTTTTCTTGCAAAATTCAAGGAGAATCCTAAGACTACTGACGAGTGTTGGACTCCGAAGGATGTTTATGAAGCGGTATTGAAGTATGTTGGTGAGGTGTATCCATTGGAAGGCAAACAAATTCTTCGTCCGTTTTATCCTGGTGGCGATTATGAACATGCAGAATACCCTGCCGATGGTGTGGTTGTGGACAATCCTCCGTTCTCTATCTTCACCAAGATATGCCGTTTCTATATGGAGCACAGTATCCCCTTCTTTCTTTTCGGTCCCGCTCTGACGATATTCTCTTGCTGCAGACATGGGGCTACAGCTGTTGTTACCAGCGGTTGTATAGAATTCAGTAATGGTGCAAAAGTTCCTTGCAACTTTGCGAGCAATCTGTTCGGTAATGTGTTGGCTCTTTCGTCACCACGTCTTGAAGAGCTTATTAAGGAATGCCCGTCTCAAAATGTAGTGGTGGCTCTTCCAAAATACGACTATCCAGACAATCTGCTTAGCGTGTCCGACCTTCAGACTCTTGCACGTGGAGGTGTGGAGTTTATAGTTGAGCGTGAGTCTTGTGCTCGCATACGCAATCTCGCAGCTATGCCGAAGGGTAAGTCTTTTTTTGGCGACCATTATCTTCTCTCTTCAGCAAAAGCAAAAGCAAAAGCAAAAGCAAAAGCAAAAGCAAAAGCAAAAGCAAAAGCTAAAAAAAGTTAAAAAGTTAAAATAATTACCATAGAGGTTAAAATCCTAAATGCCTTTGATGTTATCAAAAAGGGAAATCGGTAAGATGCTCCGCTTTTTAGTAGTGGGCTTAGCTGCTACTTTGGTCGATTTATTCGTTACTTTTATTTGTTTAACCGTGATTGGGGTGGACAATTATTTAGCCGTAGTTTCTTCTATTTTTGGGGATTCATCTTTAGGAGAAGTGCTAAAAGTAAGCTTTGAAGAAGTAGTGTCCGTAGTCGCTTTTGGGATTGCCTTCTTCGTTTCATTTTTTGGACATAGCTCTTTTTCATTTCATAAGAAGAGAAACCTCAGTGTTTTATTACGTTTACTAACGGTTAATGTTGGGGCCCTTTTATTAAGAGTACTTATTATTTACCTCATTAAGACTTTGCTTGGTTTAAATGGCTATGCGCCTGTTGTTACCGCTATGGTTATAGTGACCGCTATAAGTTATGTGCTTTCTAGATTTTGGGTGTTTAATAAAGCGCAGGATTTAGCTCCTAAAGCCAATTAAGCAAAAGTGAGTACACTTAGGCAAGTTAGTTAAAGTAAGTAAGCTCAAGCAAGTTAAATCAAGTTAAATCAAGTTAAAAAGTCTTGTTCACCATTAAAATGATTAACCCACCTAAAGCCAAGTTGTTAAATGGTGGGCAATCTTAAAAAGAGATCAAAAGGATTTACTCGTGCACGTTATAGGTAAAGAACTTAGAATCCAAGATGTAAGACTAGTTCGTAGTGATTATCTACAAGCTACAGGGGTTTTTTTATTATCCCGAGTGTTTTTGTATTTAATGGTGTATTTTGGGTTGGTGCACTATCCAAATGCAGTTGATGTGGTCCATACTCCAGTGTTTTCTGAATTTTTTCAGGATACGATGCGTATTATGTGTAACTTTGACTGTAAGTGGTTTGTTGATATTGCGGTCAATGGTTACCAAGCTGCCCCTGATAATTTGACGACGGGGCATGCGGCTAACTGGGCGTTTTTGCCTGCTTTTCCGCTGTTAGGGCGTTACTTAGCCATGGGGCTTGGTCTAGATGTCTTGACTGCTTTTTATCTTATTGCCAACGTTTCGTTTTTTGTGGCGTTACTATTATGGCTTAAGTTTTTAAAATTCTATCGCTTTACTCCGGCCAATCGGAGTTTTGCGCTATTCTTTTTGTGCTTCTTGCCATACGGTACTTATTACCTTTCTCCTTATACTGAAAGCTTATTTTTAGCCTTGTCATTAGGGGCTTTTATCAATGCATATCAGGGGCGTTTCATTTTGGCGGCGCTTTGTGCTATGGGGATGACGGCCACTAAAAATATAGGGGTGATGTTTGTCTTTCCATTAATAATCATTGCTTGGCAACAACTTGGCTTAAAGGAATTATTTAACATCAAATCTCCTAAGACTTGGACTTTAGCTTTAGCCATCATGCTAATTCCGTTACCTCTTTTTGGGTATCAAAACTTTTTGTTTGAACAGGTTGGGGACGCTATGGCCTTCAAGAACATTCAGTTAGCTTGGGGCCGTGAACTGGATAATCCTTTTGAATATATTTATGAAGCCTTAAATACCGACAACTATAAGTTCTACTTTGCGTGTGTTTGTATCTTAGGCTTGATCATGAGTCTGTACTTACTTTATAAAAAGCGTTTGGCTGAAGCGGTGTTCCTTTTGCTTGGTATTATGATTCCTGTCTCCACCGGGATTAATGCAGTACCGCGTTATATCTTTGGTTTAGTTCCAGCTTTGCTTGCGATAGTCTATATTACCGACCGCCATCCTTGGCTTCGTAACTTCGTATTAGCTACGGGGGCGGCGCTAAGTGTTTACTTTGCTATTGCCTGGGGGCATGGCATGTTCTTTACTATCTAGTTTTGAAAACTTAGTTCGAAAGCCTCAATATTAGATTAGGATTTACCCAAACTTTGCGTGAAACAACATATCTATGAGCAGTTTATATACGCAACGTTAGATTCTTTTAAAACCCCAGCACCGCTGGGGTTTGTGTTCTTTTTACTCCAGCTGCTCGGCCAGAGTAGGCAGCTCAATTTCATCAACCATATGGTCCATTTTTTCTTCCGCCTCGGCTTTTATGTCCGCTTCGTAATCACGTTCCACTTCTTCGGTTGGAATTGGAATATTCATAGATGTAAGTAGTTTCTTAAGTCCACCCACAGTTTCACTGTAGTAAACCCCATGCTCAAACACTGTTTGCTCGATAGTATTGAGTTTATCGATAACAACACTATCACTGTCGTAGCTTAAGCCAATGCTTTTATCCTTACGGAGTACGTCATTAAGCTTTTTTCTAAACATAATTGCAATTGAGGTGGCAATGAACTGGACAAAAGCTTTACCTTCAAGGGTGCAATTGTTGCTGACTCGCATTCTGTTGCCATTTAATCTTTGTTTAAACAGATTAAAAGCATATTCAACTTCATTGCGGTCATAGTAAGCTTGAAAGGCTTCAACTGCGTCTTTTACAGTGTCAGACACAAGTATACGAACACCTTTCATTGCAAGATAATTTTCAACCTCGGCAAGATTAGTGGTTATCGTTTTATTCTTGGTGTTTTCCGTGATAAAACGGTTCTTGATCTTCATAAGTGCCTCTGGAATCGGTTTTCCCGCGCGGTATAATTCACCTATCTTTGCAATATTTTCAGTAAGAGTTTTATAGGCGTTGTGATTGATATCCTTATCAAAGTAGAAATGAACATATAAAGGAGCTTTT
>OQVQ01000514.1_pt1 | contig 18295 bp, 17 predicted proteins | sample 1691491 | NCBI WGS metagenome assembly OQVQ01 (sample SAMN03418252, study PRJEB22391) | human gut metagenome | biome: human-gut; feature: organic feature; material: feces | host: Homo sapiens | place: Tanzania | collected 2013-01
GGGAAAGATGCAGCCCTTCATCATTATGACCGACTACGCCGAAGTTAATACCGCCGTGGAAAGCATGAAACTCGGCTCGATAGACTATATTCCCAAACAGCTTGTGGAGGATAAACTTGTCCCCCTGATCCGTTCCATACTGAAAGAACGTCAGGCAGGACAACGCCGTATGCCTGTGTTCGCCCGTGACGGTTCCGCATTTCAGAAAATCATGCACCGTATAAGGCTGGTAGCCGCTACCGATATGAGCGTGATGATATTCGGAGAGAACGGCACGGGTAAGGAACATATTGCCCACCACCTGCACGACAAGAGCAAGCGGGCAGTCAAGCCATTCGTGGCGGTGGACTGCGGTTCACTCACCAAAGAGCTTGCGCCCTCGGCCTTCTTCGGACACGTCAAGGGAGCGTTTACAGGAGCAGACTGTGCCAAGAAAGGATATTTCCATGAGGCGGAAGGCGGCACGCTGTTTCTGGACGAGATAGGGGAGATGCCGTCTTCGCTTCAGGTCAAGATCCTGCGTGTGCTTCAGGAGCGCACGATAACAAGGCTTGGCGGCACGCAGCCCATTCCGATAAACGCACGCATAGTGTGCGCCACCAACCGCAACCTTGAAGACATGGTGCGCGAGGGGTCGTTCAGGGAGGACCTGTTCTACAGACTCAATGTGGTGCGCATACATGTTCCGCCTCTTAGGGAACGCAAGGAGGACATACCTCTTTTGGTTTCGTGGATATTGAAGAAGTTGAACTCAAGGATGGGACGGCAGTTCACGGGGCTTACCCCTGAGGCTATGGAGAAGCTTAAGGAGTATAGGTTCCATGGAAACATAAGGGAGCTTGAGAACATCCTTGAAAGGGCCGCCATATTCACTGACGGCAGCATAATTGGTGAGGATGAGTTGGACCTGAGAGCCAATGAGCTTGAACCTTCTTTTGGAGAAGAGACTTCTTGTGGTGGCCTAGCGTTTGGAGATGAGGCTGTTTCGTTGAAGGATATTGAGAAGCAGGCCATTGAAAGGGCTCTGCGCCGTTGGGAGGGGAACCGCACCAAGGCGGCTGATGAGCTTGGTATCACAAGACGTACCCTCATAAACAAGATTGCCGAGTTTGGGCTTGATGTTTGAGTTTTATATTCGATGTGTGCTGCGGGTTTGGCGGATTCAAGAGGCTTTGCCTTTGAATGTGTTGGCATTTCGTGGCAAGTGGAGGATTTCATGGAAGAGAAGAGATGGGATTTGACCCCAATATATCCGGCAGTGGACTCGCCGGAGTTCAACGCGGATCTTGCAAGGCTCAAGAGTCTTTTGGATTCGTTTAGAAAGAGCCTTGAAGGCGGCCTCTCATGTAGTTCGTGCGGCTGTGGTTCTGAGCATGGTGTTTCGCTCGCTGGCTTGATTGACGCAATGAACGAGATAGGAGACCTTTCGACGACGCTTTCTTCGTATGCCTACTGTCAGGTTTCGACCAACACGACCGACAAGGCGGCTGTGAACGCCCTCAACAAGGTTGAAGAGCTTTCCATGGACAGCGCTGTTTGCAATACGCTTTTTACTGAGTATGTCGCTTCGCATGGAGATGAAGTGGCTTCGTATTGCACTGAGCATCCGGAGTATGCGTTTGTGCTGGGCGAGGTTGCAGATGAAGCTAAGCATCAGATGCCAAAGGAGATGGAGGAGCTTGCCGCAGACCTTATGAGAAGCGGATCCGACAGCTACGACAGGCTTCAGGAGGCTGTTTCGTCAAGTGCTTGCGCTTCGTTGAACGGCAAGTATCTGACTGTCATACAGCTACGCGCGCTTGCGACAAGTGCAGACCGCGAGACAAGACGCAAGGCATACGAAGCGGAGCTCAAGGTCTGGAAGGAGCATGAGATTTCGTTCGCATACGCTCTGAACGGGGTGAAGGGGACTTGCCTTTCCTTGGAGAAGCGCCGCCACTGGAACAGTCCAATTGAGAGGTCCATGCATGGTGCTCGCATAAACCAGAAGATCTTGGATGCCCTCATTGGTACGTTGGAGAAGAACCTTCCTATGTTCCGCTCCTATCTCAAGGCAAAGGCCAAGCTCATTGGTGTGGACAAGCTTGCGTTCTATGACCTGTTCGCACCAGTTGGCGATGCCAATATGTCATACTCCTTGGAAGAGGCTCGCGACTTTGTGGCCAAGCAGTATGGGTCCTTCAATCCTGCCATGGGGCGGTTTGCAGCCCATGCGTTCGACAACGGTTGGATAGATCCTCTTCCTCGTGCAGGGAAGACTGGCGGTGCATACGACATATACATGCCAAAGATCAAGGAAAGCCGTGTGTTCGCAAACTTTGACGGCACATACGATGGTGTCTCCACATTCGCCCATGAGCTTGGACATGCATGGCATGACCACATTGTAAGCACGAAGCCTTCCATGCTTGCATCATATCCTATGACCCTTGCCGAGACGGCTTCCATCTTCAGCGAGTTCATTGTGTTCAAAGGCGCTGTAGAGCAGGCGACAGGCGACGAGAAGCTTTCCATCATTGAGCAGTTCGTCCAAGGTGCCTGCCAGGTGTGCGTGGACATCCTTTGCCGCTTCTATTTCGAACGTGAGCTCTTTGAGCGCCGCAAGAATGGTGAGCTCATGCCTGACGAGCTTTGCGAGATAATGATCGACTGCCAGAAGAAGACCTATGGCGATGGCCTTGACGAGAACCTACTTCATCCGTATATGTGGGCGGTCAAGGGCCACTACTACAGCACAGGTTTTTCCTTCTACAATTATCCGTATGCGTTTGGGCAGCTGTTCGCCCTTGGTCTTTATCATAGGAGCGAGGGAGCAGAATCTTCTTGTGGGGCTTCAGGTGAAGCTTTGTCTTCAGGAGAGGCTTCTAAGTGTGGACGTTGCTGTGGTTCAAGTTCAGCTTCCAATGCCAGTGAGGCTTCAGGTGAAACTCCAAAGTGTGGTGGCGAGAGACCTTTCTATGAGAAGTACAATGAGCTATTGTCTTTGACAGGTCAGCTTCCAGCCAAGGATGTGGCCCTCACAGCCGGCATAGACCTTGAAGATCCTGCATTCTGGCAGGAAGGCATGGATATAATCGCTTCATACGTCGATCAGCTTGAAGAGATGGCCCAGAAGAGGTGAGTGCGCTTTTATGATTGTCAAGGCAGGTGAGTTCGTTCAGGGTGGCCGCACTGTAGGCCGCCTTGATGATGGCAGGGTTGTTTTCCTCGATGGTTTGTTTCCTAGCGAAACCGCACAGGTCCGCATAACGGAGAAGAAGAAGGACTACTGCACCGCCGTGCCTTTGGATATTGTAGAGAGAAGTGCACACAGGCGAGTTTCCCCTTGTCTGTACAGCCGCGAATGCGGCGGTTGTCCTTGGATCGAGCTTGAGTACGAAGCCCAGGTCAGGGCGAAGGAAGAACTTCAGCGAAAACTGTTTTCAGATTGCGGGGACTTGGAGTTCCTTGAGACGGTGAAATGTCCAAATGAGTTCCATTACCGCAGTCGCGCCCGCTTCCAGTACCGTGTAAGCAACGGCAAGGCAAGGCTTGGGTTCTGCGCTGAGAGGTCGAACTCAACCGTTGGCATAGAGAGCTGCATCATTGCAGACGAAGCTCTAAATGGGTTTATAAAGGAACCGCCGCGTCTGAATGCATGGGAGCTCAAGGATATGGAGCTTCCATGCATCACCACCGATGCGGGGGTTCTGTACGGCAACGGAATTGGGTGGATTTCTGTAAACGACCATAGGCTACCTGTTTCCAATTCCGTGTTCTTCCAGTCCAATTTGAAGCTGCTACCGCTTTTGATCGATTATGTAGTGGCGAACGTTCATGGCAGTAGAGTGATGGATCTCTACAGCGGCGTTGGTACGTTCAGCGCATATCTTGAAGACAAGTATGATGTAACCGCCGTAGAGATGAACAAGCATTGCTTGGATCTTGCCAAGAGGCATCTTTCGAGGACTTCGTTCTTCACTGCATCAGTAGAGAAGTGGAATCCTCAGAGGCGTGGTGTGGATACTGTCATCGTGGATCCTCCTCGTGTAGGTCTTGCCAAGGAAGTCCCTTCCATGATCGCCTCCTGGAATCCATCACGCATCGTCTATGTCTCCTGCTATGCCCCAACCCTGCACAGGGATGTGCTTAGACTGACGGAACTTGGCTACCACCCAGCTTCCATCAAGATGTTCGACTTCTATCCACAGACCTCCCATACGGAGAGTGTTGTGGTGCTTACGCGTACATAGCTAAAGCCAACTGGAACTGAAGTTTTGAAAATGCATTGCTAACGTGGTGATTTGATATTCCCTCATGAAAATGTAATCAATTGAATTGATTCGCTCATAAAAGTGTAGATGACCTTCATTCGCTTATAGCAAATTGAAGGTTTGAACGCATAAAACTTTTTTGGTCGATACTGTTTTTGTGCATTGATATTTGTATTGAATTATTTCGGTATGACGATATACTGAAAGACGAGGATGAATTCTATGAACATTGAAGATTTGCTTAAGAAGATGAATCTTACGAAATATCGGTTGTCTATTGAAAGTGGAGTTCCTCATGCGACCTTGAGTGACATCATGAGCGGAAAGACAAGAATTGAAAAATGCTCAGCGGAAACGCTGTATAAGCTTAGCGTTGCTCTGAAGGTCTCAATGGAAGACCTAATCAAAGATAGTATGGAAACAGCATCAATTGAAAGGTCTTATGAGAAAGGACTTCCAGAATACCTGCAGAAGGATCTTGATGCGTACAAGAACGGTCTAAGGACTAAATCCTCTTTGTTGGATTGCCTTTGGGGAGAACTATATGGAAGCATCAATGTTGCAGAAATCAACGAAGGCTCAATTTCGCCTGAACATGCTTCGTACTTGAGAAGAAAGTTTTTGGGCTTGTGAGGTGTTGACGATGGACTTTACTGATTGCAAGCGAATCAAGGGAAGAGCATATAACGGTGCTAACGGAAAGAAGATTTCTATTGAGTACAATGGAAAACAGTATATGCTAAAGTTTCCTCCTTCAGGGAAAGACAAACCAACGGATTTGTCATATACCAACAGTTGCTTTAGCGAACACATTGGAAGTAGTATTTTCAATCTTCTTGGAATTGAAGCTCAGAACACTATTCTTGGAACATTTACGGTTGCTGAAAATGAGAAGATTGTTTGTGCTTGTGAGGATTTCACAGCAGATGGAAGTTTGCTGTTTGATTTCTGTTCCATCAAAAACACGATAATCGACTCTGAAAGAGAAGGAAGGGGAACTGAGCTAGAAGATATTCTTGAAACAATCGAGAAGCAGCAGTTCGTCGATTCTGAAAAGCTTCTTAACCGCTTTTGGGATACATTCATTGTTGATGCCCTTCTTGGCAATTTTGACAGGCATAATGGAAACTGGGGATTCTTATATAACCCAAAGAATGAGCAATCTAGATTGGCTCCTGTATTCGACTGTGGAAGTTGTCTTTTGCCTCAAGCAGATGCAAAGGTAATGGAAAAAGTATTGGTCGATGAAGATGAGATGAATGCTAGAATCTATCGTTTCCCGACATCTGCCATTCATCTTGATGGCAGAAAAATTAACTATTATGACTTTTTATCCAGCGGGGTGAATAAAGATTGCAACAAAGCTCTCTATAGAATAATGGAGCGTATTGACTTTGATGAAATAGACTTGCTCATAAATAAGATCGAATACTCTTCAGATTTGCAAAAGGCTTTCTACAAGAGTTACATAAGGAATCGTTACGGAAGGATCCTTAATGGGGCGTTTGGGCATTTGAAGTTATAAAAGAATGCGATAAAGGTCTGAAAATGAGCATGTTCCTTTTATCGTTTTTACTTCAGAACAACAATTCATGTATTTGCTGTAATGGTTTAGCTTCAAAAGCTTTTGATGATGTTTTTGTTGTTTTATTTTAAATGAAAATGACATATACTCACAAAATAGAAGGTTTGGAGGTCGTGAATGATAGGCAACGCTGAGACAAGGGACGGAATGGCCAGAAAACTGGTTGATACACTTGTTGTTGGCGATTTATATACCACCACACAGATTGCAGCTATGATTGGTAACAAAAGTATGCAAGGTGGTGTTATTCCAAAGGATGACGCCCAAATCCTTTTAGTTACCCTCCTTGATTTGAAATATCCAGATGAAATAATCAACGATACGTTGCACTGGTATGGGCAGAAGACAATGAAACATGCAGAGCAACACTTGATGGCGGGAACCAGGGATTCCTTTGTTTTTATCAGGGATAAGGCTCCTCAACCTTTCAAGTATTATGGTCGTGCAGTCTTGAATAGAATGCTTTGGAAAGCTCCTGGTACACCTTCAGAGGTCATTCTTGAAATGCCTGAATATGCTGCTTGTAATGGTATTGTTCAGACCTATTCCGATTGTGTTGCAGATCAAGACGTGTTGTATTCTCCTATTCCCCGTAATGTGGAAAAAACAGAAATTCAAAGACTTTCAACGATACGAACAGAGCAGGGGCGTTATAGGAAAGCGGCGCTTGCTCTTTGGAACAATAGATGCGCCGTTACCGGAGTTGATGAAACAAATTGGCTGATTGCTAGTCATATTAAACCTTGGAGAGAATCGGACAATTCTGAAAGGATTGACCCGCGGAATTCTCTGATACTGACCCCTAATTACGATAAGCTTTTCGACAGAGGAGTCATTTCTTTTTCTCCAAGTGATGGTCGAATAATGTTGCCAAAGATACATACTCACGAAATGTGGAAGAATCTCGAAAGAATGCGCATTGATGATGAGGTTAGACTGAGTTGTGTTCCTGATGGAACGGATAGATTTCTTCATTATCACAACAAGAGGGTTTTTGGATACACTATCAATGATGGTAAGAATAATGAAGAGTTGATTGAGGAATTGGTTGTTAGGGCTATGGCTTGAGGGCCTTTGGGGTTCCTAATGAAATTCTTAGCATTACACTAAAGATACGGTTTGGAAATTGAGTTCTTGTTTTGTTCTCTGCGATTTTAGAGTTTGGATAATGTGATAGTATTCCAACATGCTTATCAATGAACTGATTATTGATTGGAGTAGAATAGAAGAGGGGAGCTACCTTCGTGGTATAGAGGCCTTGAAGGAGCTCAGGTCGCTGCGGTTCAAGTCCCCTGTGACTTTCTTTGTGGGTGAGAACGGCAGCGGGAAGTCAACTTTGCTTGAGGCTATGGCAGTAGCTTATGGTTTCAATCCAGAGGGAGGAACGAGAAACTACCATTTTTCGACATTCGACTCCCATTCTGAGCTACATGATGCCATTAGGCTTTCTCGCGGACCGGTAAGGGCCAAATGGGGCTACTTCCTGAGGGCTGAAAGCTTCTACAACGTAGCTACCGCAGAGGAGGGATATGCAGATCCAGGATGCTCTCATGAATACCACAAAAAGTCGCATGGTGAGAGCTTCCTTGCCGTACTGCAGGACAATCTGAATAGGGATAGCATCTTCTTTCTTGATGAGCCTGAAGCTGCGCTGTCTCCTTCCCGGCAAATGGTTTTGCTTTGCGAAATCATGCGATACTCCAAGCAAGGGTCGCAGTTCGTAATTGCAACACATTCTCCAATATTGTTGACCCTTCCCAAAGCCGAGATTCTCAGTTTCGACAATGGTAGAATCCACCCTTGCGAATACGAGGACACGGATAGCTTTCAGATAACTTCAATGTTCATCAATGACAGAGAAAGGATCCTCAAACAGCTAAGAGATGAATGAAAAATCAAGCTCCTATTCGATTTTTCTGGCAATAATGCCATTTTTTTCGAATACATAGGTCATGAAACTTCGTTGGTTCCATGGCCAAGCTTCCTGATTTCCTCTGCGATTATTCCAGCTGCTTCGTCTACGAGGTCCTCTGTTACCGTTGCCATGAGGGAGACGCGCAAGAGACATTCGCCTTCAGGAACTCCTGGAGGGAGGACCGGGTTGACGTAGACCCCGTTGTCGTACAGGTTCTTGGCAAGTTCAAGGGTGTAGTCGGCCGTCCTTGTCATGATTGGGATGATTGGTGTGGGGGAGTCAACTATCTCTATGCTATGGCTGCGGAACGAGGCTCTTGTATAATCGGCTATGGATTTGAGCCGTTCAACGATATCGGGCTGTGATTTGAGGTGTCTTAGGGCGGCCAGTGCACTTGCCGTGTTGGCCGGCGGCATGCTTGCGGAGAAGATGAAGGGCCTTGATGTGTGGCGTGCATAGTCCACTGCGATGCGGTTTCCAGCCATGAAGCCCCCAAGGCTTGCGAACGATTTGCTGAACGTGCCCATGATGATATCGACTTCGTCTTCGAGTCCAAAGTGGCTTGCCGTGCCACGTCCGCCTTTGCCTATGACTCCCAGTGCGTGCGAGTCATCCACCATGATGCGTGCACCGTATCTTCGTGCGAGCGAGACGATCTCTGGTAGTTTGCATATGTCGCCTTTCATTGAGAAGACCCCGTCCGTGACTATGAGACATCCGCTTGTCGTGGGCACTTTTCTTAGCATCCTTTCAAGCTCATCCATGTCGCTGTGATGGTAGCGCAGCATGGTTCCGTAGCTGAGCCGGCAGCCATCGTATATGCTTGCGTGGTTCTCTCTGTCGCATATTACATAGTCGTTGCGTCCAACCATTGAGCTTATGATTCCAAGGTTCGTCTGGAATCCTGTAGGGAATGTGATGGCGTCCTCCATGCCTAGGAAATCCGCAAGCTCCCTTTCAAGTTCTACATGCAGATCCAGCGTTCCGTTCATGAAGCGCGAACCCGAGCAGCCTGTTCCATATTTGGCGAGGGCCTTTTCCGCAGCCTCCACCACTTCTTTGCATGTCGTGAGTCCCAGATAGTTGTTGGAACCCAGCATTATCCTGCGCTTTCCTTCCATGACGACTTCCTTGGCCTGCCTGCTTTCAAGGCAGTGGAAGTATGGGTATGTTCCCTTTTCTCTATACTCATTAGGCTTTGTGAAAGCCTTGCACTTATCGAATAGGTCCATGGTTATCTCTCCTTGTTTTGTTTTCAAAGCTGTTTTCGAAATTGTTTCCAAAACTTTACTTATTCAACATATGTGGATTATAATTGGGATTATACTTGTGCGGAAAAACTTGGTATCGGACGTTTGGATTTGCCCGTGGGGGATATTCAACACAGAGCCCAAATGTGAGGAGAATATGGATCTACGTATAGTCAAGACAAAGAAGGCGATTCGCAGGGCGTTTTTCGAGCTTCTTAGGACAAAGGATGTGAACTCCATTTCCATAAAGGAGATATCCTCGTTGGCGGAGATCGATAGGAAGACGTTCTATTCCCACTATGCAGGGGTGTACGAGCTTGTGGACGAACTTGAGAACGAGGCCGTGCTTTTGGTTGCGGACCTTGTGTACGACATAGACGCCTACAGTATCTTCACGGATCCCGAGCAGATGCTCTACGTCCTTGAGACCATAACGGAGAACAAGGCTTTTTCATATTTGAGGTTCCTTTTCGTGAAAGGCAATGCTGATCTTCTCAACAAGTTCATCACCTCTGTGAAGAGCCGCATGATGGCTGAGTTCAAGTCCCGTCTGAACATAGACGACTCCACATTGTCCTTGGTCGTTGACTATACTCTTGCGGGGATCACCACCTGCTATCAGAGTTGGCTGCGTGATGACAAACCTGTCCCTATTCGTAGGCTCTGCGAACAGCTTAGCCGCATCATAGTGCTAGGCCTCAACGGAATCGCCATCAAATAGGGCTTTTCAAAAAGTTGCAGTTAAAGTAATCTAACCTATGTAATCTACATAGAGTCCTTTATATGGAACGCAAATACCACATTGAAAGAAACACAGTGCAGGAGACGCTTGTCATCCCCATGTACGGCAGGATGAAAAGCTCTCAGCTCTATCCTTTTCTTTTCAAGGACGATGGTGCTGCACGGCTTATGTCATGGATCGACTACGATTTCTCGTCTTTGGAGAGCAACTCCAGAAACGCCATGCAAAGGTTTGGCTTCCTTGAGGTCGCTGTACGCCAGTACAACCTGGCCTGGGAGGTGAGGGACTACCTCAAGACACATCCAAACGCAACTGTGGTCAACCTTGGGTGCGGTTTGGACGACACCGGTCGCCACTGTGACAACGGCACGTGCAGGATATACAACATAGACTATCCCGATGTCATTGAAGTCCGCAACGATCTCATTCCTCCAGGTGCCCGAGAAGTCAACATAGCCTGTGATTTGAATGACATATCATGGTTCCAGGCCATTGATGCAAGCGGCGGTGCCGTGTTCTTTGCTTCCGGTGTGTTCTACTACTTCCTCCGTTCACAGGTCCAAAAGCTGGTCTCTGCCATGGCTACGGCGTTTCCCGGTGGAAGACTCGTGTTCGATGCCGCAAATAGAACCGCAGTCAAGCTCATGCTCAAGACATGGGTGAAGTATGCCAAGATCAAGGATGTTGGTGCATACTTCTCCGTAGAGGATGCGCAGACGGAGCTTTCACCTTGGACCAAGGAGTCCAAGGTCTCCAGCCGCAATTTCATGCTTGGATACAACGATCTCAAGGATCCATCTGTAAGCGGTCTCTTCAGGTTCATTGCAAGGATAGGGGACAAGTTCATGAAGATGCGCGTCATAAGGTTCGATTTCTGATTCAGAAAAGACCCGTCTCCCACAGCATTTCCAGATTCCCCCTCACTACATTGTATAGTGCATCTCCTCCTGTATGGTCCGGGAAGTTCCTCCATGTGAGGATACTGCTGTCTGGACTTACCTGCGTGATGGGTGAGGCCACAGGGCTGTGGAGGTTGTCTATTACAAGAGTGTAGGCCTTTGAATGAGCCTCCTCTATCTGCGCAGCCGTAAGTGCGCCAGCTCCAAAGGTGGAGACTACATTCAGCCCTAGGTCCCTTGCAAACTCGGCCTGGTTGACGTTTGCGTAGACTTCAATGTCTTTGTTGGGTGATTGTGCAATCCTTTCGCGGGCATCCTCAATGAGCTCTTGAAACTCTCCAAAGCGTTCTGCAGCTTTCTCCTGCGTTCCCGCCTTCTGTGACAGCATATCCACCATGTTGGAAAGGTTTTCAAGTGTGTTCGTCGTCTTGACCTTTACGATCCTATCGGAATCCAGTTGGGCGGCATCCCCCAAGGTTTTCATCATCTTCTCATAGCCTGCGTGCATGAAAAGCTTTGCATTCACTACATTTGCCATGTCGTCTGCAGTGATTTCGTACTCAGGCGGATGCTTTAGGTTCGCAGGCGCTACGGTTACTATGTCATCGATTCCAGCAAGCTCCGCTATGGCAGCTACCCAACTTGTGGATGCCACATACTTCTGTGCCTTGGACTCTTCTGCGACAGGCTGCGCGAAACACAACGCCGATACAACTGCGAAAACCAAAATCAAGGTTGTTGTCTTCTTCATTCCTTTGTTCTCCTTGTGTGTGATGTTGTATGTGATATGAGCGAATCCGCTGCATATACTGCGGTTGCGAGGACTGCCAGGACTCCGCTTACAGGAAGGTTCCAAAGCAGTGAGGCGAGATACCCAATGATTGACATCCCCATCCCTGTGATGGCGCTCAAAACGAAGAGGCCCTTGAGGCTTTTTGCGTTCTTGGATGCTCCTACCACTGGAAGAACGAGAAGCGCGTCTATAAGAAGAGCTCCCAGGACCTTCATTGCTACCGATACGATCAGGGCTGTCATAAGTACCATTGCCGTGCTGTGCAGCTTGACGGGCACTCCCATTGATGAAGCTACATCCTTGTCGAACAGAACCATGGATATCGGTCTAAAGAATGTTGCAACGTATGCGATTGCGGCCGTTCCAAGGATTCCAAGCAGGATGAGGTCCGTTGTGGTGAGTGCAAACGGGCTGCCCCATAGCACTTCAAGCGTGTCCTTGGCCGGAACATCGAATACATGGCTGAAAAGTGATGCCAAACCCATCGTACAGACCATCATTGCCGTGCTTGCCGTTGATAGGGTTCGTCCATTGCGGTTGAGCTTTAGCATGACGAGTACCAGTGCAATGTTCAGAGGAATCGTCGTTGCAAGTATTGGAAGGCCTGTTGCCACCGCTGCGATTCCACCTAGGATTACACCATGCATGAGCATGTAGCGCATTGGAATAAGGCCGTTCTGGACCACAATTACGCCTACGACTGGGAATGAGACTCCACTTATGAGCATTCCTATGAGTCCATACAGTATTGGCCTTAGCGTCAGGAGGGTGGCTATTCTGTCCATGGAGCCTCCACGTGCGCTTTCATTTCCACAACAGGCCATCCCAAGCCTTGGATGAGCTTGTCGTCATGCGTCACCACGATTGCGGCTATATGTGACGGCAGGGACTTCATGAGTGATGTGAAGTCCTTGCAGGAAGCGGCGTCCAGAAACGACGACGGTTCGTCCAACAGAAGAAGATTTGCATCCTGGCACAGACACCTTGCAAGCGAAACGCGTTGTTTCTCACCACCTGAAAGGCCATTGAACGGCCTGCTGGCAAGATGCTGCACACCTGTCTCCCTCATTGCGCGCTCCACGCAAGTCCTGTCTTTTCCATTTTGCTTGTACAGTCCCATTCCAACCACCTCATAGACCGATATCGTTGTGGCCGCCGTCGTGAAGCCCTGTTTGCAGTATGCTGTACGTGTGCTTTGCGATAGATGTATGCATCCTTTTGTTGGCTTGAGTATGCCAAGGATGCTTTTAAGGAGTGTGGTCTTGCCACAACCGTTTGGACCGGCTACAACCAACTTGTCTCCCTTTTTCATTGAGAGCGAGAAACCATCGAGAACCTCTTTCTTTCCGTATGACACGGATATGCTATCTATGTCGAGGATTGCATCTTCCAAAATGTTTTCCATAAGAGGAACCTTCTGGGTTTGGAAATGATGCCTTCGTGGCTGTCTTAAGAAACTTAAGTGCGGGCTTTCTAGCTGCTATGGGTCTTCATGACCCATGTTCGATTCTGTGGCTTTTTCCTTCTTGGGTCAAGTGGCTCTAGGTTAGATGTTTTTAGGTCAAGCGGTTTTATGCCAATCAGTTTTATGTCAAGCTGGCTATGGCCTTGTCAATGTATTCGTTGAGGCTCATGTCCATGACCCCGGCGACCGTTACGCATTTGTTGACGGGGATGAGGATTTTGTGGGCTTGACTTGCTCCAACTGAATTGGCCATCGCCGGTGTGATCTCGCCTAGCATGGAGTCTGCCATGACTATCCCAATTGGTCCAACGATATAGTCTGCATCTCGACAGGCGACCTTCACAGGATTCTCTCCCGTGGCACCCTGCCTTGCACCGCCTTTGAGCATGTTGGCGGTGGCTGTCGAATTCGTTCCAATGCACGTCAGGCTGTCCCCAAGGCCCTTTGCCACAAGCTTTTCCACTATGGCCCTTCCAATGCTTCCTCCCTGGCCGTCTATGACTACTATCTTCATGGTCATAAGGCTAATGCTTATCCTTGGTTTTGTCGATTGGGTTGTTGCATTACGGGACGCATGGGGCGCACGGATTGCGCACGCATTTCAAAAAAAGACTTGCATTATCGCAATATGGGTGTATTCTGAATGAAACAGACATAATGATGTCATGCTGTCATTATGTTGTGAAGCTGTGTTGTGAAGTTTTGAAGTTTGGAGAGCTTTATGGATTCCTTGTACAAGAAAGTGAAAGAGGACATAGAGAAGAAGATAAAGGACGGGGTGTATAGCCCAGGCGACTACATACCATGCGAAAGCGAGCTTGAAGGATTCTACAAGGTCAGTAGAACCACAGTCCGCAAGGCTGTGACTGAGTTGGTGGAGGAAGGGTTCCTCACAATAATAAGGGGCGTAGGAACCAAGGTGGCTCCTTCAAAGCTCAATTCAAAGGGTTCCGAGCTCATGAGTTTCACGGAACTCATGAAACGACAAGGCATAAAACCTGACGTCAAGGATATACACGTCAAGATTGGAAGAGGCGATGATCAGGTCACATCTTCATTGGAGATAAAACCTTGGGAGGAATACGTTGAAATCTACAGGGTCAGGACTGCAGATGGAGAGCCAATCACAACCAACGTTTCGTATATACCCCTGTCCGTGATTCCAAATGGAGACGTATCGGTCTTCGATTCCTTCATGTCCTTGTATGGGGTTCTTGAGGACAAGTGCAATGTGGTGATATCCACGGTGGAGGATTCCATGACAGCCGTCGCCGCCACTTCCAAACAGGCCGAGGTCCTTGGTATAAACCGCAACGACCCATTGTTGAGCATAGAACGGCATTCGTATGACAGAAACGGCAAGACAGTCGAATGGAGCCGCATATTCATACGAGGAGACCGTTACAAACACATAGTTACATTGAGAAGACGATAGGAGGTTGGCATGGATATCGTAAGTGTATCTACATATGCAATGGACGTAATGATGAACGTAGACAGGCTCCCTGGCGAGGACGGGTTCGCGGTGGTGACGAACAACACATATCTTCCAGGTGGAAGTGGAACCAATGTAATGGTTCAGGCCTCTAGGCTTGGTGCCTCGACCGGTTTCATGGGTCTGCTTGGAAGCGACACCCTTGGCGACGACATCATCAAGAGTCTCAAGGCAGAAGGCATGGATACTTCACGGGTACTCAGAAAGGAAGGGGGAATCTCTCTTCATACCGATATCGTTGTGGACAGCGAAGGAAAGAAGTTCATTCTCCTGAACATGGGCGATTCGTTCCTTGCCTACGATCCAAAGGATGTGGACAAAGACTACATTTCAAATGCAAAGGTCTATTACACGGACCTCCTTCCATATGGTGCTGCACTCGAGGGTCTCAAGTCTGCAAAGGAATCTGGTCTCAAGACAGGGTTCAACATGCAGGTTGACCTTTATACAATGAATGGTTTTGGAGCTAGCAAGGATGACGTCCTTGGAAGTCTGAAGTACGTTGATCTCTTTGCTCCTTGCAGGGCTGGACTCTACCAGATCTGCGGTACAGAGGACCTTGATGAATGTCTTGGCTATGTAAGGAAGTACTTCAAGGGAACCCTGTTGGTGACGCTTGGAAGCAAGGGTGCGGTTGCGTTCGATGAGAACGACAGACGCTACGAGTGTGCAGCTCGCAATGTGAAGGCTGTGGATACAACCGGGGCGGGGGATTCGTTCATGGGTGCCATGCTCTATACCCATCTGCTCAACGAAATGGAGCTGGAAAAAGCAATGGAGTTTGCAACCGCCTGCTCTGCAATCACATGCCAGGGGCTTGGCGCAAGAAGTACGCCAACAAGGGAACAAGTGGAGGCTGTTCTCTGATTTCTCTGAATTTGTATTTGTTTATCAACGGAGTTGCTCCGTAGAAAAAAAGGGAGGATTTTGCCATGTCTGAAGAAATCAAAAAGACAGAGGGTGATCTCAAGAAGAATAGCTGGTCTGCAAGAAGGATCGCAATCATAGCTATCTTCATCGCATTGAGTGCAGTTGGTGCCGTCATCAAGATTCCAAGTCCACTTGGATCCATTGGTCTTGATTCGTTTCCTGGATACTTCTGCGCTTTCGCATTTGGATATCCTGAAGGAGCAATCGTAATAGCGATTGGACATATCCTTTCGGCAGCCGTTGCAGGCTTCTCACTCACGGTTCCACTTCACCTTGCCATAGCCGTTTCAATGGCCATTGTTGCATGTGTAGTGCGTTTCATAGCTGTGAAGTGCGGAAAGATTGGAATCGTGCTTGCTGCAATCGTAGGAACGGTTCTCAACAGCTTTGTGCTTGGTTTCTGGCTCCTGCCTCTTGGCGGATGGGGACTATATGTTGGTGCAACTCCATCGCTTTTCGTTGCATCGCTTGTCAATGCAATCATCGCAGCTGTTGCATACTACGCCCTTCGTAACACAAAGCTCATCAACAAGTAGTATTGATCATTAGTTATTTGAAGACGGGGGTGAAGTGGCCCTCGTCTTCTTTGGAGGAACTTTAAAGTTCCTTTTTGATACTGGCATTTAGGTATTGTCATGGCGAACAACGCAATTGAAATCAAAGACCTCAGCTTCACATACAAGAACAGCGATGTAGAGGTTCTGAAAGATGTAGACCTTTCAATAGAGGAAGGCAAATTCACCGTAATCATGGGACGCACAGGTGCAGGGAAGACGACCCTTGCAATGCTTCCAAACGGAATCATCCCTCAGCTTGTAGAGGGAACCGTGAAAGGCACGATCATAGCTGCTGGCAAGGATTCCAGCAAATACAGAGTACAGACAATGGCAAGGGAGATTGGTCTTGTCCTGCAGGACCCTGAAACCCAGATCTTTGGACGTACCGTTGATGAGGATACTGCTTTTGGTCCAAGGAACTACCTCGTACCAAGGGATGAGATAAAGGAAAGGATAAAGAGCGCATTGAACAAGGTTCGCCTTGATGGATATGAAAAGAGGCAGACAAGCCAGCTTTCCGGAGGTGAGAAACAACGTCTTGCCATTGCAGGAATACTTGCCATGGATCCATCGATCATTATTCTGGACGAGCCTACATCCGAGCTTGACCCAATAGGCCGCGAAGAGATCTATTCCACAATGGTTTCGTTGCAGAAGGATCAGAAAAAGACCGTAGTGGCCGTTGAGCATTCCAGTCAGGAGATAAGCGAGAAGGCTGACAGCATAGTTGTCCTGAGTGATGCCCATGTTGTGTGGCAGGGTAGTCCAAAGGATTTTTTCAGAGAGCTCGACCTTGTTGAGAGATACGGGATAAAGCCACTTCCTGTCAGCAAGATTGGCTGGGAGCTCTACAAGAAGGGCTTCATTGCAAAGGAGGAGATTCCTCTTTCAGTGGACGATGCATACGCGCTTGTCGTCAAGCTGTTGGATGGAAGAAAACTTGAATTCTCACCTGTGGAAGCTCCAAAGACCGAACGTGAGAAGCTCATTGAAGTCAGTGATGTCCACTACCAGTACGACAAGTCAAAAGAGGCTCTCAAGGGTGTTTCGTTCGACATCTACGAAGGGGACTATGTGGCCCTCATTGGCCAGAACGGTGCAGGAAAGACCACTTTGGCAAAGCATTTCAACAGCCTCTTCAAGCCAACATCGGGAAGGATTCTGGTTTGCGGAAAGGATACGAAGAACGAAGAGCCAAATACCCTTGCGGAGCAGATCGGATATGTGTTCCAGAACCCTGACAACCAGATTTTCTCCACAAGCGTCTACAAAGAGATGGAATACGGTCTCAAGGCTCTGAAGCTTTCAGAGGAGGAGATGTCCAAGAGAATCCATGAGATTGCAAAGCTTCTGGACATAGAGAAGGTGTTGGAGGAACATCCTTTCTCTCTTGGAAAGGGCGAGCGACAGAGGGTCGCCGTCGCCAGCATTCTTGTTCTTAAGCCAAAGATCCTGGTTGTGGACGAACCAACTACGGGTCAGGATTGGGACGGAATCCAGAATATGATGAAGCTAATAGACGAGCTTCATGCAAATGGTACGACGATTGTAATGATCACTCATGATATGGATGTCGTTGCAACCCATGCAAACAGGGTCATTGTCATGGCCAAGGGTTCAATTGTGGCCGATGGTTCTGTCCGTGATGTATTCAAACAGGAAAAGGCCCTTAAGGATGCATATGTGGCAAGGCCTCAGATTCCAGAGCTGTCCGAGCGGCTTGGCTTGCAGGGCATGGCTTTGACGGCACAGGAATTGGGCGGTGCTTTGATTTCCTCTTTGGAGGCTTCAAGGGAGGCTTCAAGATGAACGAGTCTTATATCCATAGACTGAATGTAGTTACAAAGCTTTTTCTTTTCCTTTGCATCATAGTGGCGGTGTTTCTCTTCAATCATCCGCTTCCAAACCTTGTGCTTGCGGTCGTTCTGTTGGCTTTTGTACTTCCTGCAAAGCTCAATCTCAAAGGAATGTTCGCCACTTTGAGCGGCCTAAGGGTCATCATAATCCTTATAGTTGCAATGAGCATGTTCACCGCACAGGCATCGGCCTTCAAGAACGAGTCTTCTAAGCAGGTGTTGTTTGTGTTGTGGAAATGGCCTGCGACGCTGGGAGGATTGTATCAGGGCCTTACGTTCACGCTTAGGATTTTCATCATGGTTTTGGCTACGTGCACGTTCACCATAACGACCCCAATAGACGACCTTTTGAGCTTCCTGAATAGAGTACATGCTCCGTATGAGCTTTCAATTGTGGTTGCTACCGCAATCAGCTTTGTGCCAACGTTGATGAACAAGAAGGATATGATCTTCCAGGCTCAGAGGGCGCGTGGTGCAGGTATAAACGACAAGGGTGGTATACGACAGCTTATTGCCTATATTCCAATTATGGTGCCGCTTGTGACCAATTCGATC
>OQVQ01000515.1_pt1 | contig 18275 bp, 21 predicted proteins | sample 1691491 | NCBI WGS metagenome assembly OQVQ01 (sample SAMN03418252, study PRJEB22391) | human gut metagenome | biome: human-gut; feature: organic feature; material: feces | host: Homo sapiens | place: Tanzania | collected 2013-01
TGGAGACTGGTTACGTCATAATCTTACTTGCTCTTATGACGATTCTTGCGCAGTCTCTTCTTACGCTTGTGAGTAGCCATCTTGTGGCCCTTCTTCTTTTTTCCGTTTGGCATAGTTGTATATATTTTTATTAAAGTGTTGATACTTTAGTTCTTGTTCCAAAAAATGCTTTGCTGTTATCCCGAAAGTTTCTTAATCCTCAGCTGTAACAGCCTCACCCTTCATACGCTGGATAAAGCTCTTTGAAGGCTTGAAACCTGGGAAATCGTGTGCTGCAATGGTAAGAGTTGTGTTCTTTGAGATATTACGAGCAGTCTTCTCAGCGCGATGCTTGATCTGGAATGTGCCGAAACCGCGAAGATATACATTTTCCTTATCACACATACAGTCTTTTACTGCCTCCATGAAAGCCTCCACTGTTACAGCAACGTCTTTCTTTTGCACGCCAGTGCTCTCTGAAATCTTGTTAATAATGTCTGCTTTTGTCATTTTATTTTTAATGTTAAATTCAAATTGAGTGCAAAGATACAACATTTTCTTCGCATTCAAAAATTTTTCACACTTTTTTTTATCTAATAAGCTTAATTACTTATAGTTGGTGTAAAAAATCTTGATATAAAATTTGCTCTTCTATGAAATAATACCTAATTTTGCATTTGAATAAGACTCCTTATTTCAAGGAACACCTTATTTATATGTATAAACATTTCATAACTAATTCTATGACAATGAAAAAAATTATCATCCCCGCCATGGCTTTCATAGCCCTTACCCTTGCATCTTGCAATGCCAAGCAATCTGCAAGCAACAGCGAAGCAACAGACTCCACCACAGTTTCCACCGTTGATGAAATCTCTACAGAGGCTGAAGCACAAATTACCACAGAGGCTGACGAAGTAATCTCACAGATGTCAGAGCAACTTTCCAAGAATGACAAAGCCGCTTTTAGCGAGCTTTCCAAGAAGGCACAGGCACAGATAGAGAAATACATCGCTGCCGGCGATACTGAGTCTGCCAAAATATACTCTGCCCAACTGAAGAAATTTATGGACGAAAACATCGACAAGGTGCGTGCCGTTGCTACTGCCGACGATGCCATTTCCACACTCATCTCCACTGTCGCCAACACATCCGCCAAGGAAATAGCTGACGGAATCACAAATACTGCAAAGGCTGATGCCGAGGGTATTGCAAACGAAGTCAAAGAGAGTACCAAGCAGAAGGTAGAAGAGGCGAAAGCCAACGCAAAGGCAAAGGCTGACGAGGCAAAAGCCAAGGCTGACGCAAAAGCCGCAGAAGCTAAGGCAAAGGCACAAAACGACGCAAGAAACAAGATCAACGAGGCTAAAGCCAAGGCAAACGAAAAGGTGAACGAGGCTGCAGATAAACTGCTCGAGCACCTCAACAAACAATAAGTCTTTCGCTATTGCCGCCTACTGCTCTTTCATTCACCCGCAAGTACACCGCACGCACAAATCCACAAAATTTTAACATTTGAAAATCAAGAAACGTATTTTCGGTCGAAAATACGCGATTCTCGCGATTTTTCAAACATACTGACTGTCAACGCGTTATATTTTTCATACAAATAAAGACAGTCATTAACACGCTCTTTTCAATAAAAACAGGCTGTAAAAGCTTAGCTTTCATCGGGCAAAAGCATAGATATTACAAGGTAAAAGCATAGATATTGCCTCCTAATATCTATGCTTTTACTCTCGTTTATGTAAAATCCTTCTTTTTAGTGCTATTTTTTCTTGCGAAACAAGGATTCCTTTCTCATTTTTCCTTTGTAGATACGAAGGCTTTTTACCCACCATTTAACAGTTGCAAAGAAATGCAAAAGAACAAAAACCGTTTTTTCATGCCTTATACACATTGCCAATCACCTCTTCTTTCCGCCTAATTTTCAATCCTTTTGCACATCTAAAAGCACGCAAACCCTAAGAAGGCATGATAAAAAACTTCAACGGAACATTTGGATTTCTCGCGCTATTTTATTACCTTTGCAACATAAAGTAAAAGACAGAAACCAACAACTTCAAACCAATAATCATACAAACAATGAACGAAGTTATAAAGACCATCATGGAAAGAAGGAGCTGCAGATCTTTCGATCCTAATAAGATGCCTTCCGAAGAGGTGATAAAGCAGATATGCGAAGCTGGAACATGGGCTCCAACAAGTCGCGGACAGCAGAACCCTATCATCATCGCTGTGACCAACAAGCAGTTGCGCGACCGCATAAGCCGCATGAACTCTGCAATAATCACAGGCAACAAGCTCGTCACATCGACACCTGATGGCGCAGATCCTTTCTATGGTGCCCCATGTATGCTCATCGTTCTCGTAAAGGAAAGCCCTAACGCTATGTACGATGGTCCTATTGTAATGCAGACTCTCATGCTTGCTGCACAGTCGCTCGGCGTCAACTCTATATGGATTCATCGCGCCAAAGAAGAATTTGAAAGCCCTGAAGGCAAACAGATACTCCATGACCTCGGAATCAAAGGTGATTATATCGGCATAGGACATGTAGCCCTCGGATATGCTGATAAACCTATTCCAGAGCCAAAGCCACGCAAAGCTGATTACATACATTGGGCAAAATAAAAAAGTGAAGTCCCCTCTTATCTCCCAGTAAAGAGAGGCTGGATACGTACTTCGGCTTGAGGAGGCAAGAAAACAAAACAGCAAAACAATGAAAAAGACTGATATCACAGCGCTCGCAAAAGAGAACGCTTTCGACCTTATAGGAAAGAAATGGATGCTTGTCACTGCAGGCACCAAGGATAGTTTCAACACTATGACTGCGTCATGGGGAGGAATAGGCTGGCTCTGGAATAAGCCTGTCGCTTTCGTTTTTATCCGTCCGGAACGCTTCACCCACAGTTTCATCGAGCAATCCGACCGCCTCACCCTCTCCTTCTACCCGGAAGAATACCGCAAAGCCTTGCAGATATGCGGCTCAAAGAGCGGAAGAGACACTGACAAGGTTGCGGAAACTGGACTCACTCCTGTAGCTTTGGAGTCCGGCGCAATGTCTTTCAGTGAGTCTTGTCTCACTCTCGACTGCCGCAAACTCTTCAAGTCTTCAATGAAAAACTCCGATTTCATCGACAAGACCATACTCGAAAAATGGTATAATGACAAACCGGGCGGCTCGCTGCACGATGTGTATGTAGTGGAAATCGAAAATGTTTATTCCTTATAAATTATGGCAAAGCAAGCATACATCAAAGCAAACCAGGAATGGCTGGAAGAGAAAGCAAAGGAAGAAGGCGTACTGGCACTTCCTAAAGGCATTTACTATAAGGTGCTGAAGCACGGCGATGCCAACAGCGCCACTCCGTCTCCACGCAGCATTGTGACAGCCCATTACACCGGAAAAACCATCAACGGCAAGAAATTCGACTCCAGCCGTGGTGGCGCTCCTCTCGCCATAAGGCTCTGCGACCTGATAGACGGATGGATAATAGCTATGCAGAGGATGCACATCGGCGACATCTGGGAGGTCTATATTCCCGCCGAAATGGGTTATGGAAAATTCTCCCAGCCTGGCATTCCCGGTGGTTCCACGCTCATCTTCGAGATTGAGCTGATTGGAATCGCATAAAGCCAGATACCTTTCGCTTAAGGGTTGAACTGCACTGAAATAATCCTGAATTTACTGACTGACAGATAGATTCAGGATTATTTTTTGCTAAGAGAACAGTTGTTTTGTATCATTTTCCATCAGGCAGCAAGATTTTTTTCACTTGAATATTTGTTCTTTTTCATATTTTTTTCTAACTTTGCACGCTGGTAATGATTGTCCAACCACAAATTATCCACAATGATTATAGCTTAAGCGCAGAGTATTAAGGAAAAAAAATGTCGAAAACAAAACTCACATATATTACGCCTGTATTGGATTTCGTGCAAGCGGAATCTGAGGGGATTTTGGATGACACTTTGCGTGTGTCTGCCGAACATACTAAACCAGGCGATCAAGATCGCGAAGATGCCAAAGACTCCTACTTCCAATTCGACGATTCCGATGCAGATTTCTTCTACCTTGAATGATTCGTAATATATGAAACCCTACAAATCAGGTTTCTGAAAAGGCAAGATGCAACGAGATAGGGGAAAAGAAAGAATTACAACAGTTTACAATTACCAAATAAAAACAGAAAGCAGTGGAACAAACATTACTGGATTACCTTGACAGGTTTGAAGAAAAAGCACGCAAAGCGCTCTTGAAGCTTTGCACTGATTATCATGCTCTCAACGGAAAACTCCTTGAAAGCCAAGATATCACCGACTATTGGCACAGCATAGAAGCCAACTATATGGCAGATGCAGTGCCTCAGATTGCGGAATACCCTACCGTTTCCGTAGCTTGGGCAACCTATCTCGGTATGGCAGTAGCCAGACTTTGGGACGAAGACTGGATAGAGAATTGCAATACAAAATACGAACAATTCTATGGAGACCAGGGCTTCGACAATATGGACGACCACATTCTCCAGGACATTCTCAATCTCCCACTCGATTCTGACGAAGCAAAAGCCACCGTTTCTATGGTTCAAAGCCTTGCTTACGAGGCAATATCTCTCATCCGCCACGAACATATCGAGCCACAATCAAAGATGGCTTTCTACGCCTTTTCACGTATGTGCAACGCAATGTTCAGCATAGGCGCAGCAATCCAACTGCAAAAGCTCGGCTACAAGTTTGAAAAGATACAATAAACTGGAGTTTTTTCGCACAATCCCAACTTTACAAATGTCAGCATTTAGGCATGATTGGCAAACAAATCGTAATCACGATTTTTTCTAAAAACGAGCCAATCAAAAGCAAAAAATAAATCATAAAAAAAATGTTCTCCACACCTTTCGTAAAGAAAAAGTATGGAGAACAAACAAGAATTGGTTGTCTCACGACAACCAATCTTTATTAACCTTAATAATCTAATACCATGAAAAACACATTGCAAAGTTACGAATATTATCATAACATCCAAAACTTTCAATGAAAAAGTATGATGTTATTCACATCTTTTATATGTTTTACCACTCCATTTAAGGTTTGTTTGCACTTTTATTATTTTTTGCTTATTTTTTTCTTCACCATTGAGTACAGGCAAACAACTTGTCATCACCAGCACTTCCTCCCTCTTTTTATCAAACGATGCTGAAATGAGAGGATTCTCAAGTTCTGGGAAAAGCGCTCCATCACTCACATTTTTTACAGAGTCGAATATTGCAGATTTGTCACAAAACTCTCGCAAATCAAATCTTCCTGTCATATTCCAATCACAATCATAAAAAGTGACTGTACTCTCTCCTACTGGTCCGAAGTAAGTATCAATCAGGCAAAGTAGCGAATCTCCTTTCTCTGTAGGAAGCATCCTATATTCCAGTACACGCGCCTCTGACGAGTGGAAGACTATAAGATTATCTTCAAGTACTGAAATCCTCACTTCTCCACCAAGAGCATTTCTTACCACATCAGCAGAATCTGCCGGCATAAGAAGTCGCTCCCTACCCGATTTGTCAACCATGGTCATAATGGAATCAGGAGTGGAAAGAAACATAGTCTTTACGTCCTTAGCCTCTAAAACAGCACTTATAAGCAACGCAAGAATTACGGTTGAGAGTCTTATGATTTTCATTTTTATGTTTGAAAGAAAAAGAATATGATTTTTTTGAAGATGCAATATTAGTCATTTTATATGAAAAAAGCAAATAATTCACGGAAAATATGTAACTTTGCATCATGAAAATGTATAATTATATAGTTTCCATAGGCTGTAACACAGACAATGGAGAAGAAACCATAGAACAAGCGAAATGGATGATGAGAGTGTACTTCCCCACCGTTCTCTTTACGCGAACGCTTCGCAATCCTGCCATCGGAATGGGCGAAAACGCCCACGATTTCTATAATGCCCTCGTCTGCGTTAGAGCGCACATGACGGAGAGCAAGGTCAGTTCCATCTGCAAAGCCATGCAATTACTGCTCGGCAATACAGACGAAAAGCGCAGCAAGGGAATAATAGCCTTCGATGCAGACGTGGTAATAGCTAATGGAAAAATAATCAGGCAGAAGGATTATGAGAGAGAGTATTTCCAAACTCTGCTTCCCGAACTGATGAAAGACCCATTTACTTTCCTCACCAAAATCTGATACACGTCTGCCAAACGCTACACGTCAATTATCAAACTATCCAAAGAAAGGAACCGTTTTATGCGTCGCCTCATACCTTATTATATATATATACTCTGCCTGATTCCACAAATCGGACTGGCTCAGAAATCCATGGATGCCGAATTACTCGGCAAAGCCATTGAGTATTTCGGAGGTGGAAAGTATCATGAAGCGATGCTCAATTTTGAAAAACTCAAGGTCACTTACAGACTAAACCCACGCTTTGAGGCATACCTTGGAGTATGCTACTATAAAGAGGAAGAATATGAGAAGGCGGCAAAAACTCTCCAGGCTGTCATTCCTTCACTTACACCATTTACTCCTAACGAACGTGCCACATATTGCTTCTCATGCGCTGAGAGCCTATTTATGATTTGTCAGTATGACAGCGCTGCGACATATTACAAGAAGACGCTGCCCGACTGCCGAAAAGACGATTTAGGAGACGTATATTTCCGGCTTGGATTTTGCGCTTTGTTTACAGAAGATTACGACAAGGCAATAGACAATTTCGGCTTTGCCAACTTCTGGTTTGGCAAAACCCGAAAAACCGACAACGAAACAAAAGCGAGAAAGAAGCAGACTGAAGTGATGCTCCGCTCATTACTCGTAACGCATGGAGCGCGCAGGATGGATATGACTGACGAGATAACTCGGAACAACAAGCATCAAGACGCTGGCAACGAAAGCGGCGACATTAACGAGAATAAATAATGGGATATTGATTTCAACTGGAGCCTCTGAGACATAATATGTCACAGGGTCAAGCGTGATAAAGCCCGTATATTTCTGCAAAAGGCAAATTCCAATACCTATCAGATTACCATAAAGCATTCCTTTACCTACGATAAAGACAGCAAACCACAGGAAAGTACGGCGCACAAGACCATTTCTGGCACCAAGAGCCTTCAGTATTCCTATCATCTGCACTCGCTCAAGGATGATAATCAGCAATCCGCTGACTATCGTAGCGCCCGTGACACAAATCATAAGGGCAATGATAATCCACACATTTACGTCGAGCAGATTAAGCCATTGGAATATCTGAGGGTTCTGCTCATCTATTGTAGCAGAGCAATAGGTCTCGCCATAGGAGTCTTTATGTTTGTTTACATTGTCTATCACTTTATCATAGACCTTCTCCATATCTCCGAAATTCTTTAGCGTCATCTCCATACCAGACACCTGATTACTCTCCCAACCATTGAGCTTCACGATGCTGTAAAGATCTGCAAAGCACATGATATCATCAAATTTCTTCAGATTCGTCTGATAGATACCACCTACAGTGTATTTCCTCATCCTCACATCTCCCCCATTAAGGAAATAGCCATAGACCTTACTTCCTGCCTTTACACGGAGTTTACGGGCAATGGTGCTGGAAATAAGAATCTTATTACCACTCTTCTCGCTTGAGAAATGCGGCACACTTCCTTCCACCATATTTTGAGAGATGAAAGTAGAGTCAAACTCTTCTCCCACTCCTTTGAATACTACACCGAGGAAATCTGAATCCGTCTTGAGCACTCCTTGAGTCAGAGCATAACGCTGCACATTCTTCACGCCCTCATATTTGCCGAGCGCCTTCATCACGGAATCATTCGCCTCAATAGGACGTGGATGAGAAGACTGGAGGGTAAAGAAATTCGCCACTGTAATATGACTGCCAAAGCCTACTATCTTGTCACGGATAGTATGCTTGAAGCCTAACACTACAGAAACGGAAACGAGCATTACAGCAAGTCCGAGAGCTACACCAACGGTGGCAATACGAATAGCGGGACGACTGACCTTCTGCCTGTCGCCCTCACTAATATATATTTTCTTTGCTAAAAAATACGGAAAAGACATAGATATTTATTCGTCAACACGTCCAGGATAAGCCTCAAGCGCCTTACGAAGAACAATAAGGGCGCGCTCAAGGTCCTCTTTCTTCAACACGTATGCTATACGGACCTGATTGATTCCAGCACCAGGAGTGGTGTAGAAACCAGCTGCCGGAGCCATCATAACGGTTTCGCCTTCATATTCGAAACTCTCCAGACACCAGCGACAGAATTTCTCTGAGTCATCTACTGGAAGCTTTGCCACAGTATAGAAAGCACCCATAGGAATTGGAGAATAGACGCCAGGAATGCGATTAAGACCATCAATAAGCACCTTTCTGCGCTCCACATATTCATCATATACGTCGCGATAGTATTCCTCTGGAGCATCAAGGGATGCCTCTGCCACTATCTGACCAATAAGAGGAGGAGAAAGACGGGCCTGACAGAATTTCATCACTGCCGCTCTCACTTCCTTATTCTTTGTGATAAGAGCACCAATTCTGATTCCGCACTCCGAATAACGCTTTGACACAGAATCAATAAGAATCACATTATCCTCTATTCCCTCAAGATGGCAGGCAGATATATAAGGTGAGCCTGTATAGATATACTCTCGATAGACCTCATCAGAGAAGAGATAGAGATCGTACTTCTTGACAAGATCACGAATCTGATTCATCTCACGGCGAGTGTAAAGATAGCCTGTAGGGTTATTTGGATTACATATCATTATTGCACGCGTGCGAGAATTGATGAGTTCTTCAAACTTCTCCACCTTCGGCAATGAGAATCCTTCGTCGATAGTCGTAGCAATAGTGCGAATCTTTGCTCCTGCAGAAATAGCAAAAGCCATGTAATTGGCATACGCAGGTTCCGGAACGATTATCTCGTCACCAGGATTGAGGCAAGCCAAGAAAGAGAACAATACCGCCTCAGAACCACCGCTTGTTATAATAATATCATCAGCATTGACATTGATATGATATTTCTGATAATAGCCTACAAGTTTCTCCCTGTACGACTGATAACCCTGAGAAGGAGAATATTCGAGAATCGAACGGTCTATATTCTTAAGAGCATCAAGGCCCACCTGAGGCGTTGGAAGGTCTGGCTGACCGATATTCAGATGATATACTTTCACACCGCGCTTCTTTGCAGATGCAGCTAAAGGAGCGAGTTTTCTAATTGGAGATTCTGGCATCTCATGGCCACGAATCGAAATCTCTGGCATAGTAAATGAGTTTATATGATTACTTATGATGTGCAAAGGTAAAGAAAACATATCATCTGACAAAACAATCATATTCAAAATTTTGTTATTGCACTAATAAAAATTCAAAAAAACATAGAATTACAAATATTTTTTCTAACTTTGCACTGCGAAATCGTATTTTCTGCAAACAAAACACATAAAATATAATCAAAAAATCAAATGAGATCAAAGCAATCAGAATGGTTTGAAGTAAAAGTGCGTTACGACAAGATGAACGAGGAAGGTATTCCTAAGCCAATCACCGAGCAGTACGTCGTAGATGCCTTTACTTTCACAGAAACGGAAAGTATCATCACAGAGGAAATGTCAACCTACATCGTGGGTGAATTCAACATCAAGGACATCAAGCCAGCAGCATACAAGGAAATCTTCTTTACCGACATGAATGCGGACGGATTCTGGTTCAAGACCAAATTGAAATTCATCACACTCGATGAAAAGACCGGTAAGGAAAAGAGCCAATTCACCAACTATCTCGTTCAGGCCGCCACCCTTCCACAGGCCGTGAAGAACATTGAAGATGTCATGGGAAAGTCAACGATTGACTATCAGATAGCAAGCATTTCCGAAACAAAGATTCTCGACGTGTTCGAACATAATGCAAAGCCTCTGGCTGAGCAGAAGAAGGACGACAAACCTGAATACGAGGAATAACCGCACACTCTCCCACTCTCCTGGCGTGTCGGGCGACACTGCATTTCAGGAAATGGCTGAGCATAACCAGACAAGGCATTGGATGACAACATCTTGCATATTGTCATTCCAATGCCGACTTACAACTTATTTATATTTGATAACCATGTATCCAGTCAAAGAAAACCTGAAAAAGACAAAGGAAACCCTTGCAGAGGGAGTAAAGCTTGTAGCCGTAAGCAAATTTCATCCCAAGGAGTATATTGAGGAAGCGTATGCCGTAGGCCAGAGAATATTTGGAGAGAGCCGCGAACAGGAACTTAGAACCAAGCACACTGAACTGCCCGAAGACATCCGCTGGCACTTCATAGGGCACCTGCAGACCAACAAGGTCAAAGCTATCGTGCCTTATGTTTCTATGATTGAAACTATCGACTCACTACGTTTGCTCAAGGAAGTCAACAAGCAAGCTGAGAAAATAGGCAGGACAATAGATGTTCTTCTTGAACTTCATATCGCCAAAGAGGAAACTAAAAGCGGAATGACACCTGAAGAATGGAGAGGACTACTTGCCGAAGGTGAGTGGAAAAACCTCAACCATATACGTATCTGTGGCATTATGATGATGGCAAGTAACGTGGACGACAAGGAGCAGATAAAGTCTGAATTTCTCGAAGCAGCAGCTTTCTTCGATGAGATTAAGGCGCAATACTTTGCTGACGCTCCTTATTTCACAGAACGTTCATACGGAATGAGTGGCGACTACCTCATCGCACAGCAATGCAGAAGCACAATGGTAAGAATCGGAACAAGCATTTTCGGACCAAGAGTCTATTAAACCCAAATCCCACTCTAATATCTACATAATATCATACTTTAAAAGCATAAAGTCAATTTTTTATTATTGAAGAAGTTACTATCTCGAACTATATGGACCTTAGTAGTCATCTACGCATTACTGATGATTACGCTTCATATTCCTGTCTTCCAGGCGGGAATAGCTGATATTGTAGGGTCTGCTCTCGAAGATAAAATCGGAGCTGAGGTTGAAGTAAAACGAGTAAATTTAGGTTTTCTCAACCGTATCGTAGTCGATGAACTCGTAGTCTTTGATAAAAATAAGGAGAGAATGCTGAGAGTGCCAAGACTTTCTGCAAAGATTGACGTAATCGATTTGATGCAGGGAAAGATAAATCTCTCATCTGCTCAGATTTTCGGACTTGATGCTAATATCTATAAAAACAATCCTAAAGACGACTATAACTTCCAGTTTGTCATAGATTCTCTTTCTTCTAAAGAAGACAAAGAGAAGAGACCTTTCGACCTTCACATTAGCTCGCTCGTTATCCTCAATGGAAAAATCAAGCATAATCTGCGCTACGAGCCGATAAAACCGGAGAAATTCGATGCAAACCACATGAATTTGAGTCGTTTTTCCAGTCATATTATTCTCTATAAAGTCACTGACGACAGCCTCGACATCAACGTCAAGCGACTTTCTCTCAAAGAAGCATGTGGACTGAATATCCGCAATCTTGCCCTGCGACTCAAGATGGGCAAGGGCGATATCTGTGTTAATGATTTTTCTCTCACCACTGACAAAAGCGAGATATCAGTCCCTTCCCTTGCCGTTTCTTATCGTTTAGAGAACAAGAAGCTAAAGGAAAAAGGTCTTAACGCAAACGTGAAAGCAGAGATAAAATCTTTGACTCTCAACGAAGTAGGACTTTTCCTGCCTTATAATTTCAATGATTTTCCTGTTATCCGCGGTTTCGTTGACGCAAAATGCACGGACGGAAACATCGTATCAAGCATCTCAATGAATGCAAATGATGATTCTTTCCTAATCAACACTAAAGCGGAATGCAATCATGTCATAAGTAATCCTAACTGGAAAGCCAACAAACTCACATTTCTTGCCACGGGAAATCTCATCTCAAAAATAAACAATATCACAAAGATACCGACTCAGCTTCTTTCTCTTGGAGATGTAAAAATAAGTGGAAGATGCGCTGGAACAAAGCATTCCGCATCCTTTGATGGAGAAATAGTTACAAGCGAATGTGGCAAAGTCGAATTACTCAGTTCTTTCGACAATGGTGAAATCACAGCAAAAGCAAAAACTTCTTCCCTCTCTTTAGGCAAAATTCTCTCTATCAACGACATTGGAAATATTGCCACTGAGATTGAAGGAAAAGCAAATATAAAGGACAAGAAACTGACAAATGCAAGCATAAATGCCAATTTCGACAAACTGGAATACGAAGGCTACCCCTACTCCAACATCCATCTCGATGGGACATTTGACAAAGGCACGATAGCTGGTGCTTTGGAAGCAAACGATCCAAACGTAAATCTTCACATAGCAGGACAGACTTCACTCGCTAATACAGTAAAAAGCGTAAACGCCTCTGTAAATGTAGAGCGCCTTAACCTTGCACCTCTCAATCTAATCAAAGATTGTAAGGAGGCAAATATTTGTTTTTCTTCCGACATAGACTTAAATGGCAGTAATATCGATGACTTCACTGGAAAAGTATCTTTCAATCAGATTTTCTTCCATGGCTCTTTGAATGACAAGACTATTGTGGAAAATGACATAAACATTGACAGAATAACACTTTCTTCCTACTTCGGCAACAAAGGTAGAGAACTGTCTCTTTCAAGCGATTTCGCTGATATTTCTTTAAAAGGAGAGTACAGAATATCAGCCTTAAAGAATAGCTTTCTCAATCTTCTGAAAAGCCATCTGCCTTCCATTGCCATACAGAAGACCGACAGTCATCTGCGCAACAATTTCCTGATAAATGCAGAAATCAGGTCTGCTTATCTCGCAAAGAGATTCCTCGGCGTGGACATTACGACAGAGGAACCTCTCACACTGAATGGATACGTCAATGATTTCGCACAGCAAGCTAATATCTATTGCAGTGCTCCTTCCTTGTTGTTATACGGCAAACAGATAGATAATCTCAAATTACTAATTTGGACTCCAGAGCAATCACTGCGCTCCAACGTTAATTTCACTTTGAGGAATGCGGGGAAAAGCCCTCTTGCAGTAATCCTCGAATCTGACGCAAAGAATGACATCCTTACGACTTCCCTGTCTTGGGACAACCACCAGAAAGAAGAATTCAGCGGACAACTTAATACTGTGGCACGCTTTTCTTCTCCTTATAATGGCTCGGCTTTCGCCAAGGTAAGCATCAGTCCGTCTAATATCCATGTCGGAGACAGTATATGGAGACTCCATTCAAAGGACATAATATATTCTGAAAACAAGCTCTCTGTAGATCATTTCTCAGTGGAGAACTCCAACCAACACATTTATATCAACGGCGTTGCATCTAAATACCCTTCCGATTCTCTCTCTGTTGACCTCCGGAATGTGGATGTGGCTTATATCATGAACCTCATCAACTTCCACTCCGTGGAATTTGGTGGTATTGCTACGGGACACTTGACAGGGCATAGTCTGCTTGCCACACCTGGAGCCAAGGGACATCTCGACGTGAAAGGTTTCCTCTTTGAAGATGGACATCTGGGCGATTTCCATGCAGACGTAGTGCTCAACAATGAGGAAAAGCAACTCGATATCAATGCTTTCACAGAGGAAAAAGGCGATAAAATCATGGATATCATCGGCTTCGTTTCACCGCAACGGTCCGGTCTTGATCTCGCTATCAAGGCAGAAAAGGTTCCTTTGGAATTTATGCACTCCTATTGTGGAAGCTTCATGAAGGACATTGACGCCACTGGAAAGGGTAATATCAGAGTTTTTGGACCTTTCTCTGGCATAAACCTTACAGGACAGATTGTTGCTGATGGTGCTTTAACTGTATCTTCTCTCAACTGCCGTTACAGACTTCATAATGACACAATTACATTTGTGCCTGACGATATGCGACTGGTCAATCAGCCTATTTACGACAAATATGGCAATGTGGCTTACTTCTCAGGTGGACTTCATCACCATAATCTGTCGCGAATGACTTATGATTTTGACATAAAAGCAAATAAATTCCTTTGCTATGATTTCCATGAGTTTGAAGATAATAGTTTCTATGGAACCGCCATTCTCACAGGAGACTGCAGGATAACAGGGCGTAACAGCGAACTTACATTCGACGTCAATGGCGACGTAGAGCCTGGAAGCTTGATGGTTTATAATGCCACAAGTCCTGATGCTCTTTCCAAACAGGAGTTTATCACATGGAATTCCGCATCCAAAAAGCATGGAATGCAATTGGACTCTCTATCGGGCGGACACATAACAGACGACGAGAAAGATAATGATGTGCGCACAAATATGCGTATGAATTTCCTTATCAATGTGACTCCTGACGCAACCCTGAAAGTGCTGATGGACGCGCAGACGGGCGATTGCATTGACCTTCACGGCACTGGTGTCCTGAGAGCTAATTACTATAACAAAGGAAAATTCGACCTCTTTGGCAACTACCTCATCAATAATGGCACTTACAAATTGACCATCCAGAATGTAGTACACCGCAACTTTGATTTCCTCAGCGGAGGTTCTATCAATTTTGGAGGGGACCCTTACGATGCAGCCCTCGCACTCAGGGCACGCTATACCCTGAACAGCGTCTCATTATCAGACCTTAATATTGGCAACTCCTTCTCCAGCAACAACATAAGAGTGGATTGTCTCATGGATATTACGGGTACGCCGGGTGCTCCTGTCGTGACGTTCAATCTTGAGCCACATACCAACAATACTGATGTCAAGCAGATGATTCACTCTCTCATCAATAGTGAAGAGGAGACCAATCAGCAGGTGCTCTACCTACTTTCCGTAGGAAGATTCTATGCACAGACCGGCAATAATGCAGCAGCCATGGATGCAAGAGGCAATAATCAGACCACCCTTGCGATGCAGAGTATTCTCAGCGGTACGCTTAGCCAGCAGATGAATAATATACTTAGCAAATTCGTAAACAGCAATAATTGGAACTTCGGTGCCAATATCTCCCCTGGTGACGAAGGTTTCAACAATGCAGAATACGAAGGCCTGCTGAATGGCTCTCTTCTCAATAACCGTCTGCTCATCAACGGACAGTTTGGATATCGAGACAATGCCGCCACTGCCACGCAGGGATTTATTGGAGATTTCGACGTTCGTTACCTTCTGTTGCCTAATGGCGACCTTGCAATCAGGGTCTATAATCAGACCAATGACCGCTATTTCACCAAAAATGCGCTCAATACGCAAGGTCTCGGCCTTATCATTAAGCATGACTTTAATTCCTGGAAAGATATGATTAGACGCAAAAACAGAAACGCGAAAACTAAACGCGAGAAGAAGTAAAGGCGGGGGTAAAGAAAAAAATCAATGTTTAATATTGTGGTTTGTCTTGTTGGTTTTTCTGCGCTTTCGGAGCGCAATGATTATCACGAATTATCTCTTGCTGGGGTTTGACTATTGCGACTGACCATATTAAAAATCCGTGGACGAAACTAATATCTGGATTCGTCCACGGATAACGGAAAGAAATGGGGTTGACTTATTTTATTGATTTAGAGTGTATGTATTGGATGGGAGAAGAAGATTAACAGATTCGTAATCCTTCGTTCTTCCTCTGAACTCATAAGGCATTCCGGCAATGTCACCGATAGCAGTACTGAGCAACAGATTCTTCATTTCTTTTTACTTTGCGTTAAACATCATGTTTGTATCAAATCTGTCTGCACACAATTTGTCAAATCTCTCATTCACCGACACCATCCAATCCGGTAATGTCTTCAAAGCTTTATATACAAGACTATCGGGCATTTCCTTATAGTGGGCATAGGCCATCGGACCGGATATGGCAGGCAAGGTGTCGGCATCACCTCCTAAGGAAATGGCAAGTCGCAGACAATCCACATAATCTTTCGATTCAAGAAAACAGATTATAGCCGGACCTACAGAACCAGGACAGGTTGAATTAAAGGTGTATTCATCATGGAAGTCACCATACTTCTGTTTAGCCCATTGCGGATAATATTTTTCCAACACAGCAGACCTTATGAATTCTTTATCACAACCATTCTTCAGATAAAAAACAGAGAGAGCTGTTGCTACAGCACCTTTGATTCCTTCTGGATGGTTGTGGGTTGGCAAGGCAGTCTCTGTAGCCATCTTGACACATTCTTCTTCTGTTTTCGCAAGCCACCCAGCTGAAGAACAACGCATGGCTGATCCATTACCGAAACTGCCATATGGTTGAGGATTGTGGCACGCCATCCACTCCTTATATCTATGCCCAAAACCTGCATGGCGGTGTTCATTGGAACATTTCCAGAGGTTAGCAGACATATCAAGGCCATCAAGGAAAGCCTCTGCACAAGCGAAGGTGCACACCGTATCATCTGTAAAATGAGCGCGTGAGCTAAACATTTTCACCTTGTTATAATCTTTAGTTCTGTGTGCACGTCCTTCATACGCACTGCCTGCAATGTCGCCAACAGCAGCGCTCATCAATAGATTCTTCATAATAGTCGTTCTTCTAAAATTCCAGACGGAATCCTTTTTGTTTTAATTCATTATAACTCTCTTCATTGAAACTGTATAGGTATGCCTCACGCTTTGGTGTCGGCCAAATAGTTTCATCCAGCTGTGTGAGGATATTGAAATGAAGCATTTTCTTAGCAAAATTACTTCTGTCAAATCGCACGTCTAAAATTGCTTCATACAGGTTCTGCAGTTGTTTCAATGTAAACTTCTCCGGCAACAGCTCAAAGCCTATCGGCTCGAAATGGATGCGCTCTCGAAGTCTTTTCAATGCTGAACGAAGAATCCTATCATGGTCAAAGGCCAGTTGGGGAACCTTATCGAGCGCAAACCATTCTGCTTTTGCCGCATCATCACCAGCTTTTACATCTTGTATTCGCACAAGCGCATAATAAGCAACTGTTATAACCCTCTCTCTTGGGTCTCGGTTCGGATCACTGAAAGTATGGAATTGTTCAATATATGCACCTGTTAATCCTGTTTCTTCTTTAAGTTCACGCAACGCTCCTTCTTCACAGGATTCATCCATCTTAATAAAGCCTCCAGGGAATGCCCATTTCCCTTTATAAGGGTCAATACCTCTTTCTACAAGTAGAATTTGTAGTTTTGTTCCGTCAAAACCAAAGATCACACAATCCGTGGTAACTGACGGATGTGGATATTTGTAACTGTACATTTTATCTTCCATATTTATTCTTTGGTAAATTTCACACCGCAAAGGTAAGCACTTTCTTTTAATCCACCAAATGTTTTGGGGTAAAATTTACATAAGAGCCGTGTTTTTTTCGGTTTATTGCTTGTTTTTCAATAAAAGAATGATTATTTTACACCCATCATGCTCGATGATCGTGATACGCCACCAATCTGATTTGCTCTGCGAATGGTGATTTTTATATCCTTGTTCATGACTAATCAAGTTTGATTAAAGCATTGTGCATGACAACCTTGATTTCATCCATACCAAGCTCTTTTGCTTTTTCCTGTGCTGCAGTGCTATCTTTTAATAGTCTTTTATGTTCTTCTTCACCACGATATGCAAGAATTAGCATCATTTTTGGTTTGTCAGCTAAATTAAATTGCTTGGCTGTACCAGTATAAATACCTAATTCACTTTTTACGTTAATGATATTAGTCACATCTTCTTTGAGATCTTGACATGCTTTCTCGGTATTAATAAGTTTGAAAGTCTTTTCTACGTGATCAATAGTACCAGATGTTCCTTCTGTTGCCACAGTACCAACTTTCAACTCTGCCATATATATATCATTCATTCCTTGTTCATTTGGGATGGTATCCACTAAAACGATATCTATTCTTGTTCTTGGTATTCTGTCTTTAATGTCAATATCAGACTGAGCGAATGCCCATTCCATATCAACAGCCAGGAAACGATTATCATAGGACTGATTGCCTAACGCAATATTTTGTTGAACAGAAAATTCTGCTCCTTTCTTATAAAAATAGACGAGACTTTTCGCCTCACTAAAATACTTTCGCCATAGAGAAACTACGTACCAGTTTTTCTTATCTTGCATATCAACTGATGGAGCTTTTCTGCCTGTACTAGGTGCATAATACTTGCTATCAAGTATCTTCACTGCAGGATTCTTGTCACCTTTGAATGAAGTCGTTAGTATTTTATCCTTATGATAATATACCATAACTTCATTATCCAACCTTACCTCAAATGATAATTCTGGATCTTCTTTTATCGCAGAAAAAAGTTGTTTGAAACATCCTTCTTTATATGCCTTCAAATGATTCTCTGATATATTTCTTCCCATAATTTGTATTTTTAATCGTTTATACTTTGATTCAATATATTCTCAATATC
>OQVQ01000516.1_pt1 | contig 18274 bp, 14 predicted proteins | sample 1691491 | NCBI WGS metagenome assembly OQVQ01 (sample SAMN03418252, study PRJEB22391) | human gut metagenome | biome: human-gut; feature: organic feature; material: feces | host: Homo sapiens | place: Tanzania | collected 2013-01
AAAGCCCTAAAAAACAGCATTTTTATGATATAAAGCATTTTTTATTCAATTTCAAAATATTATCGTAATATCCTTTTCCAAATCCTAATCTATTGCAATATTCGTCAAAAGCCAAAGCGGGAATTATAAACATAGATATTTCTTTTATTGAGGCATTTTTGCAATAATCGAAAGGCTCGCCGTTTCCGAATTTTGTATTTCTATTAATATCTTTATCGTAATCTTTTATATATTTTAATTTCATTTTATATTTGTCTACTATATAAGGAATCGAAACTTTTATATTATTTTTAATGGCGTAATTTATTATATTTTTTGTAGAAACTTCATTATCAAAATCGACATATACGCATATAGAATTGAATTTATTTAGATTTACAATTTTTAAGAATTTTTTATAAATTATAGCGCTTCTTTTTTCAACAAAATCAGGCTCTAAATTTTTTCTTAAACTTTTGAATAAAGTTCTTATTTTATTTTTTTCTTTATTTTTCTCTATTGATATTTTTAGCTTCCCCACGGTAGTGGGGACTGAGGGGCATTTTTTCTTTCTTGCGAAAGTTGAATGTTTTATAGTCCGGGAAATCATAAATCCCAATCAGACATGATGTCATCATCGAAGAAACCTCCTTTGGAATTGACAAAGCCACCTTCTGTTGTTTGTCCTTCATCGCCTTTGATGGTAGAACCGTCACCTATTTGCGCTCCTCCTCCTGTTAGGTCACTGGTTGTATTTTTGGAAAGCTGAAGCAATTCTCCGCAATCCAATACTTCATCAAAGAATATCGTCGGTGTGATATATACTTTTTTCATTGTTCTTACTCCTTAATTTATTCCACAACATATTTCTTGCCATTCACGATGTAGATGCCTTTAGGCAGAGAATAGAGCGAAGAAGCATCGGTGGTGACCACTTGCCCGCTGAGATTATAGACAGCATCTCCAGCCTTGATGTCAACCAACTCGCCGTTGCTGTCCATCATCACGCCCTCTATCTTGGATGGGATGTCTGAGTTGTCAGACAGCAGGTCGAAGTAAGCCACTGAGAAGAGTTTGGCCTGTGCCGTAGCCTTCTTTTGAAGGAAACCGCGGAATGCCTGTATCTTGGCATCAGACTTCTCGCGCATTACGAGGATACCATCGTTATTGAAGTAGTAGTCGTTTGGCTTTACAGTCTCTACATTGTATGCGGAATGCCAGTGATAGTCAGCAGTTTCTGCGTCTCTTCCCCATTTTGCTGGCTTGGTATTCTCTATTGTGACGTATGGGAATGCAGTTATCTTCTCCGTATTGAGGACTATGTTATTTCCATCTCTGGTGACAACATTGTTGCCATTAGCATCTGTGCCACAAGGCTTGATGAGGAAAGGCTTGCCAGCCACGATGGTGTTATACGCATGACGAGTGTAATAGACGTATTTGCTATCAGTCTTCTCGAAGTAGAGTATCTGCGTGCCTTTTTCGTGGGTCTTGTCGTATGTCTGTCCGAATATGGCATCCACCTGCTGCTTGTTGAGCGAGAAAGGCAGTACGGCAGAATTCCATTTGCCTACGGCGAACTTGCGGTCGAGCGAAACCTGTGCCACATGTCCTTCTGCTGTAGCGGTTACAGTGTTGTTCCTGGTCTCCGTATATGTGACATTGTCCACTGTTGGATTACTCTCTTTCATGGAGAAACCGAAGAGACCGATTCTCGAACCGAAGTTATAGAGATAATATGTCTTTCCAGCCTTCACGTCAAAGGTGTATGTCACTGGCGCTGGTACCATTACTGACCAGCCCTTTGCTCCTGGGAAAGTCGCTCCTTGGGTTACTGCGCTGTTATGGATGATATCGTTATCTACCAAACATTCACGTACTTCATTTGCAAAGTTATCGTCGTCAGATTGGAAGTTATCTATACCGAAATGGTCCTTTAAAAATTCCTTGGAAGCAGGTTTTCCCGTAATATCCCAAGTGTATTTAGTGAAGTCTTTATTGTTTTTTTCAAATTTACCGGAAGTAACTTCCAAATTTGGAGTGGACTGAATAAGCGTACCAGCTTCATCCAAAACGAATACACGGCGCTGAGGACGGTAAACAGGTTTATTGCTTGCAACATCGAACACGCCATTCTGCATGATAGTAGCCGTTACTGTGCCGTTGGTCTTTGGCTCAAAGATGAGGTAAGAGCCTGAAGTCGGCACATTAAACATTGGGTCTATCAGTGTGGAGCTCTGCTGTTGCAGTGTTGCATTATATATATTGATGGACTGTGGCTGACAGTTGCTTGCGAACTCATTTCGTGGGTTCTGTGTTGATCCGGCTTCAATGAGGTATTTGAAACTTTCTGGTGAGAAGCTGGATGTGCCGGTTATGCCCCTTTTTCCATTCTCTCCCTTCTTTCCCCATTCTTTGTCCTCATCGCCGAAGGTTTCGTTTGACGTACCATAAACTGTGCCGGCGTTTTCTTTCTTTATGAATATCCATCCGCCAAGAGTGACGCAAAGGTTTCCGTTTTCAGTAGATAATACCTTGCCGATGTTATAGTCCGTCTGAGCATCTGGTACTTTAAATACAGCAGGATCATCTACATTCACTTTGAAAGAAATCTCTGTATATTCATAATTCTTTTCGTCAGTTTTGGTTTTTACGTCGCTGATATGTATGGTGATGATAGACTGTCCCTCATCGAAAGCAGTCACGATGCCTTCCTTGTCAATTGTCGCTACGTTTGGAGAACTGGATAAATATGTCACCACATAGTCGTCGTCACGGTCGAGGAGTGTGCCATCATCTTTTACCTTAACGATGAGTTCCGGTATCTGGAATGTACCACCAGTCTTGAGATCCTGATCAGCTATAGTTTCAGGTGTGACAATAAGAGTCTTGAGATCCTTGACAGTAATATTGACGTCCTTGATCGCTACATCGTATTGCTGTTCGAATTCTGGCTTAGGCGTTGCGGTAATCTTCATTGTTGCATTGCCTGTAGTAGTGGTGCAGAGCTTGTTGTCTTGTATTGTGACGTTATTTCCTGCTGTTATAGTGTATGTAACGTCGAAATAGTCAGTGATATCCTCACCATTATATGAGATGCGGGCATTGAGAGGGCGGCGGTCAGATACGTTGGCGTTGAGTGTCACTGCGTCTGCAAAGTCAATGATTGGCGCCGTCTTTTTACCAGCTTTTGTCACATTGAATGTGAAATCGTATGATGTCTCCTTACAGTGATTATTGGTTATGCAAGTTTCTGTAGGGGTGACTGTAACGGTGATTACGTTGTTGCCTGCGGTATAGTTGCGTGGATTACCTCCTACAGTGATGGTCTTGCCTTCATCGGAAATGGTGAGGTTTTTGCCATCGGTCTTTAGTGAATATTTATATGTATAATCCGTGTCAGCGGTGAGTCTTTTGGTGCCATTGCTTGTTATTGCATCAACATTCACGACAGGCATCGTAGGAGCCTCGTCGTTAGTGAACATATACACGTCGTTAACGTCCACTGATAAATCCATAAGTGCTTTGGCGGACACGATGAATGTGGCAGAGCAGGCAGCGTATTTATTCGTATTTGTAGGGGTGATAGTGGCGGTAATCACTGCTTCGCTCGGTGCATTCAGATTTATCTTGCCATTAGATATTTCTATTGCTGGGTTTGAACTGCTATATTCCACAGTATATTCACTTGCATCAAGTGTTGTTGTGCCTGCTTTTACTGTGAGAGTAGGGATATCAGTGCCTTTATCACCTTCGTAACCGATGATATTATTAGCGAAAGTACCTACCAACTGCGTTTGTGTGTCAGTAGAGGTGTATGTATAGTTTACAGTGATGGATGACACATAGATATTTCCTGCAGAGGTGCCAGTGCTATTATTTGTGAATGTGATGTCCCCTGTTGCGTTGCTGTATGTGTAAGTGCGGTTGGTTCCCGTATTGTCTGTAGTTTCAGTGCAAGAAACAGAACTGTCAAGTTTACGGTCTTTTCTGTCAGTGATGAGAGTGATGCTTGTGATTGTTGCTTCATCTTTTGCCTTGATGGTAAAAGTACCCGTAGTTTTTACTTTGGTTCCTCGTGCACCTTTGGGATCATCGATGGTTGCTTGTACATTAGCAGAAGAAGATGACAGCGTGATATAGTTACCGGAAGAGAGTGTGCTTACCTGGCCAGTTATTGGCTTACCGTCGAATATGTTGAGCTGATCTTGAGTGAAGATAGCAGTTCCAGTTAAAGTGTTCTTTTGTTGTCCAAGCACATCAGTGCCTATCCCCAGGAATATCATCATGAGGAATACGGGAAGAAGCCTTTTGAGGGCTGTGACGGATAATTTGTTCGTCAGATGATTGCTGCCATAAGTGCGGGCAGAATCATGTAATCTGAGATTTTCCATAATTGTAGTATTGTTAGCTTTCGAAGTTTTTATTCTTACTCAAGACGGCATACCATGCCAAGACATAGTCCTCACTTGCAGGAAGTGAAGCCTTATCAGCGAGTGTCTTATAATCTGAAAGAATGGTGCGGACGCAGTAATCCGCAGTAGAATTTATGAATTTTGTTAGTTGTATGTGATGACATGGCTGGAGTAGCTTGTTCCTGCATGTCTTAATTCGGGTGCAAAGTTAGTAATAATTATTTAGAAATGAAACAGTTTGCTCCATTTTTTTTGCTTTTCAGGCAGGATTTTCAGTGTATGTTTCTCAAAAAAGAGGCAATAGGAGGGGGGAATGTCAATCATGAGTTGCAGTTTTTTCGTCATAAAAGGCGCAGATATGCGGGAAAAGCATTACCTTTGCAGAAATGTTTCCCGAACTGAAGCCTACAGAATATGAAGAAAATGACAGTATTGTCCACACTCCTCGACTTCCTGTTTCCACGCTATTGCACCGTATGTGGCAAGCGATTGGAATGGGATGAGGACGTGATTTGCCTGCTTTGTAATGCTATGTTGCCCAGAACAGAATACTGGACAACGCCTTATGACAATCCTGTAGCGCAACTGTTTTGGGGAAAGATACCGATAGAGAAGGCGATAGCATTCTGTCATTTCAAGTCGCAGACGGACGATGCACAGATAATTTACGACATGAAATACCATAATCGCCAGGATATAGCTATGCAGATGGGCGAGATGATTGCCACGGAAGTGGGGGAGAGCGGATTCTTTGATGATATAGACTGCATCATTCCTGTGCCTCTCTCGCTGAAAAGGCGGATGAAAAGGGGATATAATCAGTGTGAATTGCTGGCGGAAGGCATGAGTAAAGTGACGGGATTGCCCGTCCTGCCATATGTGGTGGTAAGAAAAAGGTTTGATAGTAGCCAGACGCATCTGACCCAATGGGAGAGGGAACAGAATGTGGAGAATGTCTTTGAACTGAAAGATGCCGAAGAGATAAAGGGCAAGCACGTCCTCCTCGTCGATGATGTTATCACCACAGGAGCTACTACCCTCTCATGCGCCAGACAGCTACTACAGGCAGAAGATGCCCGAATCAGCATCCTCTCCATCGGTTTTGCTGGTAAGAAATAGCGGCTTAGTGCCAAGGATTTTTGTCAAGAAAGGAGCCACTGTGCCAACGGCTTTTACCGTTGGTTACCAAAAATCTCCCTCCAGGCAATCGCAGTCATCGCCCCCAATCTGCAGTTTGTCCACGGCTTTTAGCACCAAGTCTGTCTCAAAACCACGGGAAAGGGCGAAACGGATAATCTTGTTTCGTATGTCATAACTATTCTTCCCCTTCACTGTGCGTAGCTTATTGCGCAGCAAAGGCATGAGAATATCCTCATAATCCTCGTCGCATTGCTCGTCGAGGATAGGACGATAGATGCTTTCCGGGATGCGCTTCATGTAGAGAGCTTGCTCCACTTTGCGCCTTCCCCATTTGTTGAAACGCAATTTGTCAGAGATGAAATGGCGGGCATAACGCTCCTCATCCACGTATTTCTCACGCAGAAGATACTCCATTATCTCCGCCTTATCAACGGAGTTCACCTCCCACTTGCGCATTTTTTCGAGCATATCATGCTGACAATACTCGGCACGCGCACAGAGGGAGGTGAGCTTATATAATACTTGTTCTTTGGTCATTAGTCGATAACTACAGGCTTGTACTTAGGTACGAGAGCTTTCATCACAACCCAACCGATGAGATAAGCCACTGCACAGATGCAGAAGATAATCATATAGCCGGCTGGCTTGCCGTCGAAGCCCATGAATGTGAAGGCTTCTCCCTCTGCTTCTGCGTAGGTGAAGAGCATACCAGAGCCCTTATTGATAAGCATTGAGCCAAGACCTCCAGCGGCTGCACCGATACCAGTGATTGTAGCAACAGCACTCTTTGGGAACATATCGCTCACGGTAGAGTAGATATTAGCAGACCAAGCCTGGTGTCCTGCACCTACAAGACCGATGATAATAGCTGGCCACCATGCGCTATACTGACCCAATGGTTGAGCGAAGAGGGCGAGAACAGGGAAAAGAGCGAAGATAAACATAGCGAGCATACGACCCTGATATGGGTTCATACCCTTGTTTTCAACGAAGAGCTTTGGCAGATAACCACCAAACATTGAAAGCACTGTCACGATAGCATAGAGCGTGAAGATGAGGGCAATACCCATAGATGAGTCGGAACGGTAGCCATACTGGTCAGAGAAATAAGCTGGAGCCCAGAAAAGGAAGAACCACCATACGCCGTCAGTCATAAACTTACCGAAGGCAAAAGACCATGTCTGCTTGAAGCTAAGAGCCTTGGCGTAGCTCATTGGCTTCTCGTCAGCAGCGTCAGCAGCTGTCTCTTCTTCCTCGTCAGAGTTCATATAGTTGAGCTCAGCCTCGTTGACAAACTTTGACTGCGATGGTTTGTCATAGACGAAAATCCACACTGCTGCCCAGATAAAGCCGAGGGCACCGATGATAACGAATGCCATCTCCCAACTTGTCACCTTTGCAAGGATAGGAATAGTCATAGGAGCAGCGAGAGCACCCACAGAGGCACCAGAGTTGAAGATAGATGTTGCGAAAGCACGATCCTTCTTAGGGAAGTATTCTGCGGTCACTTTAATAGCAGCAGGGAAGTTGCCTGCCTCACCAGCAGCGAGGATACAGCGACATACGAGGAACGCATACATGCTGACAGTAGCTACCATCACGCCTGTAGCACCAATCACCTGAAGCGTGAAAATACCACAGAAAGCGTGCATTACAGCACCGATGGACCATACGACGATAGACCAGAAGTAACCCTTCTTAGTGCCAACGAAGTCAACGAACTTGCCTGCGAAAATGTTTGCCACAAGGTAAAAGAATGAGAATGCCGCGGTGATGGTACCATAGATATCATCATTCCAATCGAACTCAGGAGAGATGAAGTCTTTCCATGTGAGAGAAAGAACCTGACGGTCCATGTAGTTGACTGTGGTGGCGAAGAAGAGCATTGCGCACATTACCCAACGCCAGTTAGTCATTTTGTTTGTCTTAATTGAACTCATTGAGCGTTTTTGTATTTTAGATTGTTAATTATGTTAGCAGTTTCCTGTAGTAGTTTGATGTCTTATTATTTTCTATGTTAGCAGTCTTTTTGACTATATCGTGAAGTCGCTCTTTCACAATAACTGTGCAAAGTTAATAAATTCTTATGAAAATGTGATAGTTGTCTCTAGCTTTTAACTTTTGTTAAATGCGCTTCATTTGTCTGAACGCTCCCTGATTACCACCGGACGATAATCAGATACCAAGCCTTTCAGAATGCACCAGTCGATAAGATAGAGCAAGGAAAGGCAACTGAAAAATGCCATATACACGCCTTGTTTGCCGGTAGTGCCGAGGAATGAGAACGCATCGGCATCAGCATCGGCTATAGAAAGGCAGTTGCCTGCTGCGTAAGTGATGAGAAATGCTCCCATGCCCCCAGCAAAACCTCCTATTCCCGTCACTGTCGCTATCATGCTCTTAGGGAAGAAATCGCCTATGGCTGAGTAGATATTTGCCGACCAACTCTGATGAGCAGCACCGATAAGACCGATGAAGAGCACGGAGATAAGGGGAGTGTAAGCACCGATAGGATGGACAAAAATGCCCAATAATGGGACGAATGCAAAGATAAGCATCGCCTTCATGCGAGCATTGTAAGGGTGCATATTATATGTATTGACAAAGTATGTGGGCAGATAGCCTCCTGCTACGCTCACCATTGTGATGAGATAGAGCAACACTATGAGGAGAATGCCGATGGGAGAGTCGGTCTGATAGCCGTAAGTGTCTGACAAATAGGATGGAGTCCAGAAAAGGAAAAACCACCATACTCCATCTGTAAGAAACTTGCCGAGTATCACAAACCACGTCTGACGATAGGTAAGGCATCTCAATATGCCTACTTTCGCAGTGCTTTCAGATGGCTTTCCCTTTCCTTTCTCATAGACATCTGTGTCCTGATTGATATAGTTTATTTCGGCTTGGTTGATGCGTTTCGCTTCTTCCGGCTTCTTATAGAGCAGTAACCACAGCAGCATCCAGAGATAACCCCAGGCTCCTATTACGATGAAAGACATCTCCCAACCGAAATTAGTGGCGAGAAGAGGTATTGCCACTGGAGCTATAAGGGCGCCGACGGATGCTCCATTATTGAAGATGGCGGTGGCATAAGCGCGGTCTTTCTTTGGAAAATATTCGGCTGTGCATTTGACTGCAGCGGGAAAACTGCCCGATTCGCCTACTGCAAGGATGATACGGCACAAGATAAACAGATAGACACTGACCGTAGAGATGGAGATACCGACTACGCCAGCGTCATATAGTGCCTCTTTCGCTCCGTCGAAGCCTACAAGCCATTGGTCGGCAAGGATGCCACTGGTCGCTATTCCGCAGAAAGCGTGCATTATAGCTCCTGTAGTCCAGATGATTATAGAAATCAGAAAACCATGCTTTGTGCCGATGCGATCAACGTATTTGCCCATGAAAAGCATGCTGACTGCATAGACAATGGAGAAACATCCCGTGATGAGACCATAGCTGTCATCATTCCATCCAAACTCTGGAGAGATATAATCTTTCCATGTGAGCGACAGAACCTGACGGTCCATATAGTTTACCATCGTGGCGAGAAATAGCAGAGAGCATATCACCCAGCGGTAGTTTGACATCTTGGTGGTCTGTATTGGCATGGCTTTGGTTTTGGGATTTTTGTTTTATTGCCCGGTAATGCGGGCAACACAGTGGCGGACTGTTGGGATTATTGCCCGGTAATGCGGACGGCACAGTGGCGACCTTTCTTGGGATAATCAATCCTGGAAGTAGATTCTCTTCACGCGATTACTGATGCCTGTCAGCACTTCGTAAGGGATAGTGTCGAGAATATCCGAAAGAACAGTGACAGGAAGGTCGTCGCCAAATATCTCTACTGTGTCGCCTTCCTTGCATGGAATGTCGGTAACATCTATCATGCAGACATCCATACAGATGTTTCCTACATACTCCGCCTTCTGTCCATTCACCAGACAATAGCAGTGACGATTGCCCAAATGACGATTGAGACCATCAGCATAACCGATAGGAATGGCGGCTATCACGCTGTCGCGGTCGAGAATAGTGCGGCGGCTGTAGCCTATAGAATCGCCTTTTGGCACGTTGCGGAGCTGTAATATCGTGGTCTTCAGCGTGCTGACATTATGCAATACTTCGTTATTGCGTGGATTTATGCCGTAAAGACCAAGTCCGAGGCGACACATATCCATCTGTCTGCCAGGGAAATGCTCTATTCCTGCTGAGTTGCAGATATGACGTAGTATGTGATGAGGGAAGGCATTCTGAAGCGCATCCGCACCCTTAGTGTAGAGTTCAAACTGCTTTGCGGAGAAATCATCAAAGTCATCACAGTCAGAACCCACGAAATGAGAGAATACAGAACGTGGAATCAATGCGCTCTGATTCTTCAGATAGTCTATCAATCGTGGCATATCATCTACGGGATGGAAGCCAAGACGGTGCATTCCAGTGTCGAGTTTGATGTGTATAGGCCAAGCTGTGATGCCCTCTTTGCGGGCTGCATGGCGCAAGGCATCAAGCAGACGGAAGGAATATACCTCTGGTTCGAGGTCGTAATCGAACATCGTCTTGAATGCAGTCATCTCTGGATTCATAATCATTATGTTGGCTGTAATGCCGGCTTTACGGAGCGCTACGCCCTCATCTGCCACTGCCACAGCAAGATAATCCACGCGATGATCCTGTAATGTCTTGGCTATCTCTACCGCTCCAGCGCCGTATCCGTCGGCTTTTATCATGCAGACGAGCTTTGTTTCCGGTTTCATGAATGAGCGATAGTAGTTGAGATTTTCCACCATTGCATTGAGATTGATTTCCAATGTCGTCTCATGTACCTTCTCTACGAGGCTGTCAGTGATGCTGTCAAAGCCAAAACAGCGTGCTCCCTTTATCAATATCCCCTCATCATGGAGTGTGTCAAAGACTGGACTATCCATGAAAGTATCGGTGTCAGCGAAGAAATACTTCTCCTCTATCTCTATCACATCAGCGCAAGAGGACAATGCCGGACCAATGCCGATGAATTTTTCTACACCACGACTCACGGCAAGTTGGGACACTTCCCTGTAAAGGTCAGTGCTATCAATGCCTGATTGCTGGATATCACTGAGGATAATGGTGCGTCGGCGTCCCTTATGGTCAGGGCGGCGGTGCATGAAGTCGAGGGCAATATCGAGGGAAGCAAGGTCTGAATTGTAAGAATCATTGATGAGTGTGCATCCCCTTCTTCCTTCCTTTACTTCGAGACGCATAGCCACAGGCTCAAGTTTTGCCATGCGTTCAGCGAGTTGTTGTGGAGTAATTCCAAATAATAATGACACTACAGCGCAGGTAATGGAGTTTTCTATCGAAGCTTCGCTTATGAAAGGAATGGTATATGAGCCTTCTGTCTCACCTTTATATATATAATGTACGCATGTAGAGTCATTGCCTTTCTCTATCTTAGATACAAAGAAAGGTGCGGAAGAGTCGGTCAAAGACCATCCGAGTTTCTCGCCTTTGAAGTCGCATTTATGCAATACACGGAACACTACGTCATTGTCTATCGGATAGATGAGGGTCTTGCAGTTGGTGAAAAGCAGGAATTTCTCACGACATTTCTCCTCAAGAGAATGAAAATTCTCCTGATGTGCCTGCCCGAGAGTGGTGAAAACGCCTACGGTAGGCTGTATGATGTCAGCGAGTTTCTGCATCTCATCCGTCTGACTTATGCCAGCTTCGATAATACCTAAATCACTTCCCTCGTGGAGCTTCCAGACGGATAGCGGAACGCCAATCTGGGAATTGTAGGAACGTGGCGAGCGTGTGACGTGCATGGAAGGCATGAGCAGTTGGTAAAGCCATTCCTTTACTACGGTCTTTCCATTGCTGCCGGTGATACCTATGACCGGAATGTCAAACTCATCCCTATGTCTTTCCGCCAGTCTTTGCAGGGCAGCGAGGGTGGAAGGGACAACGAGGAAATTGGCATCAGAATAATCACTTATGCCATCTGTCGTCCCAACAACGAAGTTTCTCACGCCTCTTCGGTAGAGATCATCTATATAGTTATGGCCATCATTACGCTCTGAACGGAGGGCGAAGAAAAGGGTCTCTTCAGGAAAAGATAAAGAACGGCTATCAGTAAGCAGGAAAGCGATGTTGCTTTCCTTTGTTCCATAGCGGCGCGCTCCTAAAAGCGTGGTGATTTTTTCTATGCTGTAAGTCATGATTTATGGTGTGATAATTATATTATAGGTACTCTCCGACAGCGTCATAGAGTACCTTTAAGAGTTTATTTCGTTGCAAGTTTCAGCTTTGCAGCCTTCAGACCTGGTGCCGAGATATTGACGATAACAGGTGATGAGACTACACCAGAGCGGAGTATAGCGAGGCAAGAACCATTGAATAGCGACTGATGGTCAGTGACATTAAGCTCGTCAGAGTTGATGTTACCATTGCTCATAGCTACGAGTTGGGCATCTCCCACTACGTTTACCTTCACCTCAGCCACTGCATTAGGCACCCTTCTGCCTTTGCTATCCACAGCTATGATGCGGATATGCTGCAGATCCATGCCGTCTGCTTTCCAGTCGGAATTGTCAGCTACCGCCTTGAGAGCAACCGCTTTACCTACAGTAACGATCTTATGACGCGCTACGACCTTGCCGTTTGTGCGTGCAATAGCTTCGCAATTACCATCCTGATAGACGACGTTCTCCCAGCGTATCTGGTTGCGCATCTTAGGATTAGCCTTGTCATTTTTCTTTATACCATAGCTTTTGCCGTTTACCAGCAGTTCCACTTCATCGGCATTGGTGTAAGTGGTGAGTGAAAGTTTGGTGCCAGGAGTGCGATTCCAGTGGTCACTCTGTCCGTCATTGCCAGTCTGTACGCCGTTCCACATCACGTTTCCTCTGGATTCTGTCACAGCGATATGCACCACAGGTTCCTCTGGTTTGAAGAAAGAACGCATATAATAAGCCTTTGGTTTTGGCTCCAGAGCAATGTCAAAGACACCTTGTGCCCAACCTTTAGCCGGCCATCCCTGGCTTTCACCGAGGTAATCTATTGCTCCCCAGTAAGCGAGACCGATGACTTTGTCGAGCTCCATGCCAAAGAAATTCTCGCCCATAGCGGATATTGACGCCTCACTCTGATAGAAATTCATCCAAGGGAAGCGTTTGCCATCGCCTGGGAAGTACATATAACGATAGTTATAAGCCTGTATATCCGTCACTTTCGCAAGGTCGCAAGGCAGAGAATCCGTCTCCCAGTTGCGGTATCGTGGGTGCATTGCCACGGTAACCTTTCGTGTGGAGTCATATCTCTGTATGAGAGTCTTCATCAGTCGGTACTGAGTCACGCCCCAATCATTGAATGGAGTGTCATTGTAAGACTGCAGTTCGTTGCCCATAGACCATAGTACAACGCAAGGATGGTTGCGGTCACGCTTGATAAACTCAGCTACTTGATCCATCCAAAGGTTTGCAAAATGTGCGCGTCCACCGCCTACATACTGGTCATTCCATTTGTCGTATAGCTCATCCACCACGAGTATGCCGTTTTCATCGCATAGGTCGAGGAATGACTCAGAGTATGGATTGTGTGAAGTACGGATGTGATTTATGCCGTAATCCTTCATCAGTTTGATGCGCTTCTCCATCGCCTTAGGGTAAGCGGCTGCGCCGAGAGCGCCGAGAGTATGATGGTTTGCGTAGCCTTTCAGCAGCACTTTCTTGCCATTCAGCATGAGACCCTTACCAGGAACGAGGCTTACCTCACGTATGCCGAAGCGCTTTGTCACCGCATCGCTCACGCTGCCATCCTCACGAAGAAGTCTGACAGTGGCGGTATAGAGGTTAGGATGCTCGCAATCCCACAGTTTTGCGTCCGCAATCTCAATGGAAGGAATGCTAAATTCCTGACCATAGCGATAGCTACGGATGCGCTTAAGGTTGTATTTTTTGTCGCTTACCACAGTTCCGTCAGGTGAAGAGACGATGACTTGCATAGCAATATTAGGCTGCTTAGTGTTGCATTGCACGTCAGCCGTGATATCCACAAACTTATTTTCCCTCGTGGAAATGTAGAGAGGATGGCGATTGAAGTAAAGTTTGCTGTCAGTATAGACAATATTTACATCGCGGAAGAGACCGCCACCAGTGTACCAACGCGAGTTTTTAGAGTCGGCAGTATTGGCATATACGGCGATGGTATTCTCCTCGCCATAGCGCAAAGCCTTGGTGATGTCAATCTCAAAACCTACGTATCCATAGTCGGTGCCGCCTATTCTCTTGCCATTGAGATAGACATCTCCAAGATACATTATGCCCTGAAAGTCGATGAGGCATCGTTTTCCTTTGTCTTCACTGGCAGGAGTGAAAGTCTTGACATACCATCCGCAGCCCATTTCCTTGAAGCCACGGGCAGAGAGACGGCTCTTGATGTTGGCTCCGGCATCGCTATTGTCGGCCTTTTCGCTTGCATCAGGTGCCACCCAAGGTTGCTCTATCTGGAAATCATGAGGCACATTGACCAGTTTCCAGCCGTCAGCCTTTGCTTTCGCAGTAGTGATGGATGGTGTGGATTCTCCTAAATGGAAGAGCCATCCTCTATTTATATTTATCACTTTCCTTACAGTCTGCGCCTGAGTAGCGACGGGGAGAAGGAGTGAAATGATAGCAGTAGTTATGGTAAATAGTAGTTTCTTCATTGTTTTTAAAGTGTTGTCTTGTGAATAAGTCGTACTGATGTTGCTGAATTATTTCTGACTGAACTTTCGCAAGTAAAAGATGCCCCTCAATCCCCACTGCCGTGGGGAAGTGAAAAATATCAATATAGAAAAACAAAGAAAAAATATAAAAAAATATATTTGTTTATTTTTATTTATTGATATTTTATTGCTGATTAGAAGTATGTTAGCTACTTGCGAAACTGGAGTTCCTGACTTAATCCTTCAATAGTTTGCAATATTCGCTTGCACCGAGCAGAAGACATCCGAGACCATAGTCATCAAAGTCAGGTTCTCTATTGTAACCTACAGGCTGACTGGATGCGGGACGGTCGCCAGAGCCTTGCACATAGCCTACAAAGCCGTCCTTATGTACGGTAGAAGCCACTGCTTTCCAAGCCTTATGAATGGCTGGCATCACTGCTTTCTTCTTGAGATAGCCATGATTTACGCCCCAGCATAGGCCGTAAAGGAACTGTGCTGTGCCTGAAAGTTCCGGTCCGGCAAAGTCCTGTGAGGTGAGGCTTGCATTCCAAAAACCGTCCTCGCGCTGTATTTTCAGCAGGGCATTAGCCATCATCATATAGTCAGCCTTAAGCTGCTTGTAGTATTTATTCTTTGGAGAAAGCTGGTTCATGGTGCGGCAAAGGGCAGTGAACACCCATCCGTTGCCACGGCTCCAATAGCAGTTTTGACCGTCAGACTCCTTGTAAGGAGCCACGAAGTTAGCGTCTCTCCACCACAGTCCCTCTTCGGTGTTGAAGAGTTTACCACCGCAAGTGTCTCTGCTCCAGGTGTAAGAACGCATGGCATAGTCGATATATTTGCTGTCGCCAGTGATTTTTGACATCATGGCAAAGCCAGGCATAGCCATCTGAATGGCATCAATCCAAGTCCATCGGCGGTTGTTGCCTGATGCTATCTGGATGTCGAAATTCTGCTGCATGGTCTTGTATTTCTCCTCGCCACCTTCCATGAAGTATCTGGTGCAATAGATTTGTGCGCAGCATTGGTAGTCAGCATCAAAGGTATTGATATTGCCTTTGTATGGTGCCCACTTGTGGAAGTTTGCCCATTTGTCGGTATAGTCGAGGAAACGCTGCTGCGGATCCTGCTCGTAGAGTGCGAGAAGTCCTTCGTAATATACGGATCTGGTCCACAGATTACTTGGGCGAATGACCTTGAAGCACGTCGGAGCAGTAGGGTCGCTCCATTTTTCCATAAAGTAATCATTGGCTCTGTTAGCCACTTCGAGCACTTCACTCTTTGTCTGTGCCATAGACATCATGGAGAATAGGATGCCGGCAATGAGTAGAACTGTTTTCTTCATAATTATAGTCAGTAGTTTAGTAGTTTGTCAAAAAATATCTGAAAGGCATGGAGTCAAGACATTCTGTTTCGATGAAAAAATCTTGCCCCGCCCTTATATCGTGCATCAATAACTTGCAGAGCAAGCAAATCCCGCCTTTTCCACTCTCGCCTTGATATTGTCGAGCACCTCGTGGGATGCCTTCTTGAGGTCTTGGTCGGGCGTTTCGCGGTCGATGGTGTATATCATCACCATGCTTGGCTTAATTTCTTTCACCGCTTCGAGCCATGGGTTTACGAAGTCATCGCTCGTATTATCTACGTTCTTTCCTTCCATTTTGCCACCCATAAACATGGTCTGAACGATGCAATGACCGTGGAATAGCTTCATATTATCAATGATTTTACGCACATCATAGGAAGGGCTTACAGGGCGGTCAACGAGAGAAATGTATTCTGGATTGACGGTGTCGAGCTTCAGAATGTTGTTGTCCACGAGCATCAGTGCCTCTCTTACGTCCTCATGACCTATCATCGTAGCGTTGCTGAGCACGGAGACTTTAGCGTCAGGGAAATAGGAATCGCGGATGCGGATGGTGTCCTTGATGATGTTGAGGAAGTCTGGATGTGCGGTAGGCTCACCGTTTCCTGCAAATGTAAGGACGTCGGGTGTCGTACCTTGCTCCTTCATATCCTTGAGCTTAGCCTCCAAAGCCTGTGCCACGACTTCGCGTGCAGGGCGCTTTGTCTTAGGAATAAAGTCCTTATTGTATCCACATTCGCAGTAGATGCAGTCGAAAGTGCAGGTTTTACCATCGCCCGGCTGCAGGTTTATGCCTAATGAAATGCCGAGTCGGCGACTGTGTATTGGGCCGAAAATCGGAGAAGGGTATATAATAGTGCTCATTGTTTTCAGTTGTTTTATAAAACTATGCAAAATTACAAACTTTTTTCTTTATTGCCAAAAGATAAATGAGGAAAGATATTTATGGGTGGTTCTAAAAATCAGCTTTGTATATTTCGAGGCTATTTTTCTATAGAAACTCCACTTCTTCCAGCCTGTTCATAGGTACGAGAATGGACTTGAAACCGAGCGAATTGCCCATTTCTATATTCTCTCTCGTATCATCGAGGTAGATGGTTTCCTCAGGTATAAGTCCTGTCTCGCTGATGACAGCATGGAAGATGCGAGGGTCGGGCTTGGCAAGTTGCATCTCATGTGAGAGAAACAGTCTGTCGAAGCATTGGTCGAGGGAGAATCCATTCTGTTCCACTTCCTTTACGGCGTGCTTCCATGCCTTGTCATAGATATTGCTTAGGAGATATATGTTATACTTCTGCTTTAGTCTGGCAAGCATCTGAAGGCGTGAAGCCGGAATGTCAGCGAGTACAGCGTCCATTGACCATAGCATTTCCTCGTCTGTGATATCAGGAAGACATGATGGGCGCAACTCGCGACAGAAGTCTTCTTCGCTCTTTAGTCCGTTGAGGTAAGCCACCATCGGTTCGGCTATTGCTGGCTCAGCGAGGCATCCCATGAAGTCGGGGAGCCCCACTTGGTTAAGTGCTTTAGTATCACGCTCTATATCGAGATTGAGTATTACTCCTGCAAGGTCGAAGATTATGTTCTTTATCATTGAGATTATTGTTCGTTTATGTAAGTGGTAATGACACTTTCTGATATTTTAATGCAAAAGTAATAAAAAAAACTGTATTCCTTTCATTATTAAGCAAAAACATTGTACCTTTGTGTGCACAAACGAAAAAACATCTACTAATTATGAGACGACTTTATTCCTTATTCCTTTTCGTCCTTGCCCAAGTGATGATGATGGCGCAGACGCCAAGCGGCAGAAGTGCGCAAGTGACATTATTTCCAGACTTCAAGCCTGTTATGGTGGTGATGAATAATGGCAAGGTGAATAATCTTCGCTTTGGCAATGTGTTTATGAAAAACAGTACTCTGGTCTATAAGCAGACGGAGAAAAGCACTGTGATGGAGGCGAACATGGATGTGGTGAAGCGGATAACCATCGACAAGCGTACATTCATCAATGTCGATCGCCAGTTGGCTGAGGTCGTTGCCACTGTGGGTGAAAACAATGTGGTGCGTGTGCGCACCATTGACATTGAGACGATGAAGGCAGAGATGACGAATGAGAGCAACTATACCAATTTCGATATGGGGGAGGTGTTTAGTTTCACAAAGAGTGATGTCTTTGACAAGGAGGAACCATATCCATTGATGGATAAATACTACCTTATCATTGATGGCAAGAAGATTCTCGCTCATGAGCGAAGTGTCAGAAATATGTTGAGCCGCAAGCGCCTTGATGATTACGATGCTATGATTCGCAGTAATTTCAACTGGGGCAGAGTGGGTGACCTTGAACGTTTGCTTCGCTTCTTGACTGCCGGGGATTCTAAGAAGTGATTGTTTAGTGGTTTAGTTGTTTTGTTGTCTGGTTGTTTGGTTATTTAACCTGACAAACAACCAACTATACGACAAAATGTCCAGACAACTAAACAATAAAACCACAAAACAGACTGTTTTTAACAGTTGTTAATACCTTTTTTAAGAAAAATATTTTTTCTCGTTTGTAATTCCACCCTTCCACCTCAGTGGTGTTATCATTGTGATAATCAGATGATTGCGTGTGGTGGAATTATGGGTGGAATATGGGTGGAATTACATGAAGTTCCACCCATAATTCCACCTGTAATTCCA
>OQVQ01000517.1_pt1 | contig 18241 bp, 15 predicted proteins | sample 1691491 | NCBI WGS metagenome assembly OQVQ01 (sample SAMN03418252, study PRJEB22391) | human gut metagenome | biome: human-gut; feature: organic feature; material: feces | host: Homo sapiens | place: Tanzania | collected 2013-01
AACGATAAGGTCTAAAGCCGCATTTTGTCTGAACTCGTTTAGAGCGTTCGTTAAAGTTATAATAACCGCAAAGCAGAAAATCATAATCCAGTTCATTGAACAAATACTCTATAACAGCATTTACAGCTTCGGGCATAAGTCCTTTTCCCCAATAATCTTTGCTTAAAACATAACCCAATTCTCTGCCACGGTAATTTTTGAATTCTGTTAAGGCATCTTCCAGTCCATATTTTTCTATGCCGATCGAACCGATGACTTTGTTATTTTCTTTCAAGCAAATTGCAAATACTTTATCATTATTGATAAATGAATCCATAATTTTTCGGGATTCATCAATACTTTCATGATGTTTCCAGCCTGCCATTTCGCCAACGTCCTCAACGGACGCATATTCATAAAAAGATTCCAGATCTGTTTGCTTAAATGTTCTAAGAATGAGTCTTTCTGTTTCAATAACTTTTCCGTTTATTCTGAAATGAGCATTCATATTCTCACTCCTTACATTAAATTCCGATTTGTCGAGAAAATAAGCTCAACTTATTTTTCTACATTATACCATATTCCAATAAGGAAATCAACAAAAATCACCGAAAGGGAAAACACTAATGCGAAAAAACGGTAAATACATTTCAATCTCCGAATACTGCAAAGCGAACGGTTTGAAACCAACAAAATTTTATGAAGCGTTAAGCCGACACCCTGAGCTTGCGAAGAAACTTAAAACCAACGCCAAGGGCGAACGTGTGCTTGATGAAAAAGCAATAACGGCGGCAGGGGCAATTCTCCGCAAAGAGAACAGAACCAAGCAAGGCAGAAGTTCCGCTTCCTCTGCTGCCGATGAAATAAATATTCTTGCGGCTAAAAATCAAGTGCTGCGAAAGGAGGTGAGCAGGCTGAAATGTGAGAACGAAAGGCTGAAAGCTGTCCTGACGGGCAGAAATGAAAAAAGAAGAAAAAACATTGAGATGTAAAAAGGAGAATCCCTAAATGATCTATTACAGAAAAAATACCGATTCTGAAATGCCGCTTCCCGAAGATTTTGATATTCTGTTCTTCGGTGAAAGCGGCGGCAGGAGAAAATCCAAGAAAACAGTCAAGCTTATCGCAGTAATTTCTGCCGTGTGTGCAGCTGTGGCTGGTACGATTTTTATTATCCGTCACAATGCGAAAAAGCTGAAAGTGTGAGCTATGAAAAGATTGCTCATAGAAGAAATCGAAAAGTTGGACAGAAATTTTCTTACGCCTGCCGAAGCTGCTGCGGCTATGGAAATTTCGCTTTCGACATTTTACCGTAACCGTGAAAAGATGAATCTTCCGACGGTGAGGTCCGGACGGAAGATACATATTCCCAAAGACGCATTCCTTGAATTTCTGCGTTGCGGAAAGACGGGGGACAGGCGGAAGTGAAATTTTCCGAATCGTCAGAGGACAGCATCACAACAGTTTGCTATGAAGAAGTTCGTGAGTGGGACGTAAGAGCGGAAGCGAGAAATCATTTTCTTGAAGCGATGATGAATTCCGACGGTGCGGAACGTGAGAGATACTCGAATGTGTATTTCAAGATCATTCGGGGATTTGATTACTGCACGGACTCTGATTCCGACTGAATTTCTTTCAATTCATTTCGTTTCCTCGGCAGAAACCGATGAAAAATCACCTTTTTTCGGTGCTGTCTGGGGACGAGAGTGTGATGCGGAGCGATAATAGGGCAGATACCCGCAAGCGTAGAAAAGGTATATACCTTTTCGTTTTGCGTGGCTTAAACACGCAAAAATCAGGGACAGCCCTGAAACCCGATAAAATGATAGGAGATGATAAAAATATGCCATACAGAAAGGACAGAATTAAAAAGCTTATCGGGTTTTCACCCGATGAATGGAGCATCGTCTGCAAAAAATCCAAAGCCGCCAAGCTTCGGACAGGAACATATATCCGAAGAATGGCGATCAAGGGCGAGGTCAAAATCTACGAACTGAAAGAGCTTTCTGCTTTGAAGAGAGCATTTCTTTCAATCGGAAACAATGTCAATCAGATCGCAGAAGTCGCAAATTCCTCCGGTTCGGTTTATCAAAAGGACATTGAAGATTTGCAGAAAGAGTTTGGCTATTTCCGAAGCGTGATGAAAAACTATCTGTTTGAAATTTCGCCGACATACATTTCGTGAGGTGTGTGCCTTGCCGATAATCAAACATATTCCGATATATGCCGCTCCGAAAAGACTGATTTCCTATGTTACCAACGAAAAGAAAACGGAGAAAACTCTTGTGACGGGACTTAACTGCTCGGCGAATGCTTCCGAAGCTTATGAGGATATGAAGTTCGGTTTTGAAATGTTCAGCGGTGAGAGATTTTTCAAAAGGTCTATAAAATCTGAAACGGCAAAATCCGAAAAGCAGAAAATTCGGCTTCATCACTATATCCAGTCATTCAAGCCGGGTGAGGTCACTCCCGAAGAAGCTCATCGGATCGGAGTGGAATGGGCGGAAAGGGTTTTCGGGAAAAAGGCAGTCGTGCTGTGTGCGACACATACCGACCGTGGGCATATCCATAATCATTTTGCCGTATGCCCTTACGATATGGACGGAAAGCACTGGCACGCAAACAAAGCCACAATGAAAATGTGCCGGGCTGTCTCCGATGAAATTGCCAAAGCTCACGGTCTTTCTGTCATCGAACACCCGAAGAAAAGCTATACTCACAAATACGGCGAGTACAAGGCAAGGAAAGAGGGTATATCGTGGAAACAGAAATTGTGCGATGACATTGATAATGCGATTATGAAAGATAGTGTTCGTAATGTTGATGACCTGCTGAAAGAATTGCAGAAGCAGGGTTATGGTATAAAGAGAGGAAAATATATTTCCATAAAGGTCAGGCAGAACCGAAAGCCTATCCGCAGTTATCGGCTTGGTGACGGCTACGCTCTTGAACATCTTGAATATCGTATCAGGAACAAAAATATGGAGATGCCGATGTCCGAAGCTTTGAAGTATTCGGGCATTCAGAGGGAGTATGCTATGTGTATCAGGCAGATACAAATTCAGCTTTACCGCCGTCCCGAAGCCGAACGCCTGCACTTTGTCACATACAGAGAGATTGAAAGGTCAAGCCGTCTGCTGTTCTATTTGCGTGATAACAAAATTCATTCGGCAGATGATTTTCGGAAAGCTGTTTCCGATGCGGAAGCAAGACTCAAAAATCTGAAAGCCTAAAAGGACAGCCTTACAAAGAAAATTGCCGATGAGGAAAAGCTCATCGGCGATATCCCGAAGTATCTTGAAATTCTGAAACGCAGGCCTTTGCTTCCAAAGGATATTTCCGAGCTTGCGAAATACAATTATCTGAAAGATGCAGGGATAACCTCGCTTGAAGATGCGGACAAGCACAGGCTGATGCTTGCAGATATGAAAAGCCGGCTTAAAGATGCTGACGGAAAAATCCGTGAAGCTGTTGTCGAGAAAAAGACCGTTTCTGATTTTTATGCCTTGTATAAAGATCAGATGAAGTCGGATTATCAGATTTTGCTTGAACAGGCTAAGACGGAAATGGAGAATATCCGCAGGGAGGAAGAACGGCAGAGGGCAGAAAAGGAAAGGAGTGAGGTTCAGAAGGAGAGCAAAACGCAGAGCAGGGGCAAGTCGGGATTTTCATTTGATAGATCGTCCGTGCATAACAGACTTCGCTTTTTCAGATTTCCCGACAGCATCGTCTGCCAATCTGCTTACTATCTCCACATCCGCAGGACAAAATTCAAAACCGTTCAGTTCATCAGTTCTGACCCATCTCATATCATTATGCTCAAGCAAAACAGGCTCACCATCGGTCAGTGAACAATTATACACCGATAAATGCACCGTTCTGTCAGAATATTCGTGGGTAACGTCCATAAAAAAGCTATCAGCTTTCAGGGTGATTCCAAGCTCCTCACGGCATTCCCTGATAACCGCCTGCTCTCCTGTTTCTTCCGGTTCTATCTTACCACCGGGAAATTCCCATAACAGTCCAAGATCTTTATTTGCCGGTCTCTGACATATAAGGATTTTTTCGTCTTTGCGAATTATTGCGGCTGCTACTTCTAACATCATACCACCAACTTATTAGTCTTTTTAATATACTTAGCAGGAATAGGCTCACGCAGCTTCCACACAACATTCATCGGCTTTGAACCCTCATGGCTCACATAATCGGCAATTCCAAGGAATGTATACGGTGCCGCACCCAGCTTATTATTCTTACATTCACGAACAAAAATAAGCTCCCTGTCCCCTGTTTTTCTGTGATTGATATAACGCTGTCCGGTTGCACTCGTGTCGGAAGTTGTACTCTGGCTCTGCCAATGGAAAAGCACCTCGTTAATGGAATAATCATTGTACATTGTTGTCGGCGAATAATCCTTATCCGATTTATTGAGCGTCACAAACAGAACATCAGCCTTTTTATCAGGCAGATATTTTACTCCCTCACGCACGGTATTCGGCTTCATAAAATCCATCGCCGCAAGTATCTGATCTCGTGTATATGTGCAGTGAAGATCAAGCGGACAGTCAAATCCAAGATCAACAGGCTTGTCTATAAAATCTATCCTGTCATAATTATAACGCAGTATATCAAGCATTTCCCCAAGCATTACCGGTGACTTTTCAATCTGTCTGAATCCATCAAGAAGGTTGTTGAATCCACATTCATCATATGATCTCTGCCATATTGTAAACTGCATCATCTGCAGCATTCTGATCTGACAATCATCAAAATCGGCAAGTGAATATTTTGAGATATCAGGCAGATATTTCAATAAAAATTCTATCCACCTGCGTGAATCTATCGTGCAAATTCTCGCAAATGCTTTTGTCATCACATCTTCAAGTTTCTCATCAAAATCTTTCTTTGAAAGACGTGCAAAACTTGTTTTTGTACTGTATATCGCACTTATATCAAGACGGTAATATTCAAGGAAATTTGCAAGAGTCAGTTCAAGTCCGCTGTCCTCGGCGAATGTTGCAATGCGTGAAACAATAGCATTTTTATTGCCGACAGCACGCCTGATATTTTCGAGAACATATTCCTTAGCCTTCTTTTCAAGCTGTAAATAACAGCCCTTCGGAAGTGAGATAAATCCGTTTTTGATCTCACTCTGAACACTTTTGTTTGTGTTAGCAAGCAGTGCCGCAAATTTCTGTTCAAAGTTATATTTCCTGTTTGCCTGACTGATAAAATCAAGCACAGTCAAACATTCCTTTTCTTCCGATAAACGCAAGCCTCTTCCAAGCTGCTGTAAAAACACAGTCAAGCTCTCTGTGGGACGGAGGAAAAGAATAGTATTTATTTCGGGAATATCCACACCCTCATTATAAAGGTCAACGGTAAAAACAAACTTTATTTCACCGTTCACAAGCTGCTTCTGAACACTCTTTCTCACATCATCTCCACTATCGGAAGTAAGGCTTGCGGACGGAATTTTATTCTCGGAAAATCTCATTGCCATATATTCAGCGTGAGCCTTGGAAACACAAAATCCAATTCCCGCAACGCTGTTTATGTCCGTAACATATTTTTTAACACTGTCAAGTATCTGCAATGTCCTAAGGTCATTTCCTGTGTAAATATTTGAAAGCGCAGTCTTGTCATAGCCGCCTCTGGACCATTTCAGTTCGGAAAGATCCACATTATCCGACACACCGAAATACTGGAACGGACACAACAGCTTTCTGTCAATGGCCTCGGGCAGACGTATCTCCGCAGCAATTCGTCCATCAAAATATTCAAGAATATCCTTGCCGTCCATACGCTCAGGTGTAGCTGTCAGACCAAGTAAAATTTTCGGCTTGTAATATTCAAGCAGCTTCTGATATGTAGGCGCAGATGCATGATGAAACTCGTCCACAATGATAAAATCATAATAATCCGGAGATGTTATATCAGTAAGCGAACGTGAATTGAGTGTCTGAACAGACACAAAAAGATCATCAAGGCTTAAAGGCCTTGTTCCGCCCACAAACAATTCTCCGAAATTTCCGTCATGCAAAACACCTCGAAAACATTTCAGACTCTGACGCAGAATTTCCTCCCGATGCGCCACAAACAGCAGCCTGCAAGGTGACTGCGGATTGCACTTTCTGTATCTTCTGTAATCAAATGCGGAAATAACAGTCTTTCCCGTACCTGTTGCCGCAACTACAAGATTTTTATAATGACCTCTTATTTTTCGTTCTGCCTGCAAGCTATCAAGTATCTCCTGCTGATACGGATATGGATTTATGTCGAATGAATAGTTGTCATTATCGGTAAAGCTATACTTTTCCGCCGATAATGCCTCGGCAAGTTTTTCAGCGTCATTCTCGGAATATTCGGAAAATTCCGAACTGTTCCAATAGCTGTCAAAGGTGGCATTTATCTTTTTTATGGTGTCAGGCTGATCGTGTGCTGTGATCTTCAGATTCCATTCAAGTCCGCTTGAAATAGCAGCATTTGAAAGATTTGACGAACCAATATATGCAGTAGTAAATCCGGTGTTTCTGTAAAAAACATAAGATTTTGCGTGAAGCCTTGTGCGCTTGGTATCGTAAGATATTTTTATCTCAGTGTTCGGCAGTATGCGAAGCTCCTCAACAGCCTTAACATCAGTAGCACCCATATATGAAGTCGTTATAATTCGCAGCTTTCCGCCCCTCATTGTAAAATCGTTCAGTTCGTTTATTATAAGACGCAAACCGCTCCATTTTATAAATGAAACAAGCATATCCACACGATTAGCTGAACATATCTCCTTTTTAAGCTCTGTCATCATGCTTGGCTCATTCAGCGAACCTGTAAAAAGCGAGCTTGCGGAAAGCGATGTTTCTGGACGTGGGATATCTATTTTATCCGTAACGGCGGCAATATTATTTTTCTTTTTCACAACAGCAAGGAGCTGCTGTGCCTTTTCCTCAACGCTGCTGCCATCAAATTCATCATCGCCCGTTGCCTCTGTTATTACTGATATTATTTTATTTGCAAGGGAAATCTGTCCCGATATATCATCTCCCTGTACCTGCATAAGACCTTTTTCAGCTATCTCAGCAATATATTTTGAAAGTATCGACGGTGCTTCCGCATTGTCTATCTGCTCAACATCATACTTTATCCCGTTATCCTCGCTGAGTTTTTTATCAAGTGCTTTGGAAATAACCTGTTCATATAATCCTTCGGGGAGCATATTATCACCATTTCTTATAAAATATCAAATGCACATTCATCTTCTGTACCTGTCAGTTCAGCCCATCTGGCTGACATGAATTTTGCATAGTTTATTGGCTCCAACCCATATAATTCTCACTCCATATCCCATTATTAATGTATTAAGTATAACAATACAAAGTACAATTGTCAAGAAGACACAGAAACATATTCATACTTTCATTCCCTCTTACAACAATAAATTGATCTGTAATTTTATTATATCAGAACAGGTGTGTCAAAATACGGACAACCGGCTTTCGGCAAATCAAACTTTATCAGGCGGTTCAGTGTAATTTCTGTTATAAACAGCAAGATGCTTTTTAGATCATCAAACAAATAAAAAGTATGCACGACATGTCGCATCACAAAATCGCAGTCAGAAATAATGCAGATCTGCACACCAAAAGCAAATGGAAATATGATATAATAAATTTGTTAAGAAAATTTGCTTTAATGCTTTTCAAATGTAAAAAAATATGTTATAATATAAGCAATATGCATCATATAGGGGTGAGGATCATGTCAGCAAAACAGAAAATAAGCGGAGCGGGGGCAGATGCCGCTGACTTTGTTGGCATTGAATATGATGCGCTCGGGACGGGCTTTCTGCTGAATGAACGATATGTTATCGGAAAGATGATAGGCTGCGGAGGATTCGGCATAATCTATCTTGCGTATGATGAAAAAGATGAGAAAACAGTCGCAGTCAAGGAGTATTATCCGAATGGGCTGGCGGTCAGGGCTGATGATAATGTCACAGTCGAACCGCTGACATCGTTTCAGAGCGGGGAATATTCCGAGGGGCTGGAAAGATTCCTGCGGGAAGCGGAAATGATAACACAGCTGGGCGAAAGTACCAAAATACTGGGGGTTTACGATGTTTTCACGGCAAACGGCACAGCTTACTATGCCATGGATTATTTCAAGGGGATATCACTGAACGATTATGTGAAGCACTTCGGGGAGATATCCGTCAGTCAGGCTGTATATATCGCAGAGCAGCTGCTGCCTGCATTGGCGGATATGCACAGCCGAAAAATGCTCCACAGAGATGTATCTCCCGATAATATCATGCTCTGCGAAAATGGGAGGGTAATGCTTGTCGATTTCGGCTCGGCGAGGAGGATATCCGAAAAGAGAAATAACTATTCGGTCACGCTGAAGGAAGGCTTTGCGCCGCTTGAACAGTATCAGCGAAGCGGAAATCAGGGCGGCTGGACGGATCTGTATTCGCTGGGAACGTCACTTCTTTTCAGCACGACTCTCCGTATTCCCGAGGATCCGATGACGCGCCTTGAAAGCGATTCATCATTTTCCGCTGACCTCAGCAGTCTGCCGAAAAGCTTCTCAGCCATCATAAAAAAAGCGTCTGCGCTGAAAATTGAGGACAGATACAGCAGTGCGGATGAAATGCTTGGTGACATAAAAAACTGCGGGATTGCGCCCGAACCTGTGCCGATAGACGAGAAGATACTGGAAGGCACGGCATATCCGCAGCCTACGGTGCGAAGGCGCAGGAGGAAAAGAAAAGCAGGGATAATTGCCGCAGTTTCAGCCGCAGTGCTGTGCATAGCCGCAGTATTTGTGTTTCATAGGATAGAGGATAACGGCATCACAGAAGTCAAGATCGGCGGGGAAATATTTTCTACGGATACGACAGAGCTTGATCTTTCCGACCGTGAGCTTACAAACGTGCAGCTGGCAAATGTCAAGCATCTGAAAAAGCTTACATATCTCAATGTCAATGACAATTATCTGACCGATCTTTCTTGCCTGAAAGGTCTGGAAGATCTGGAATCCATTCACTTCAACAATAATCGGGTATCGGATATAAGCTTCATGGAAAATATGGAGCATCTCAAAAAGATCAGCGCAGAAAACAATCTGATAGATGATATATCCGTACTGAGCGGAAAAACGGAGCTTCAGGAAGTGTTTTTCGGGGATAATTATGTTACGGATATCACTCCTCTCAAAAGCAGCCGCGGGCTTGTGAAGGTCGGCTTCAATGAGGCGCAGATAGGGGATATAAGGGCGCTTGACGGAATGACTGAGCTTGAAATGGTGTGCCTTGCGGGCTGCGGACTTTATGATATCGAGCCGCTTTCCGAGTCCAAGAAGCTGAGATTTGTCTATCTCGGAAGAAACAATCTCACGGATCTTTCGCCGCTTGCGGGCTGCACGATCGAGGAATTTTACATTGACAACAATATGCTTTCGGGATATACCGACAGCTTTTCGGGGATCACGCTTAACGGTTTTGCGGCTATGGAGGGCAACGGCTTTTCCGAATATGAAATAGAAAAGATATGCAATACGATGTCGGGGGATTTTACGGTATACTATTAATACTAAAAACCTATTGAATTATGGGAATCTCCCGCCGCAAAACCGCATATATCAAAGCTTTTGCGGCGATTTCTTCTCCATAATTCCAATGGTTTTTATTATAGTTGGGGGTTTTTCATGAAAACGGAAGATATAGAAAGAATGATCCGCCGCACCAAGCGTCTGAATATGCAGGTGATAATGGATAATCCGCCGCCTGAATTCAGCAGCTATATACAGAATATTCTCGAAGAAAAGGGCATGAAAAGGAGCAGACTTATCCGTGCACTCAATCTCGACAGAAATTACGGCTATCAGATACTGAACGGAACAAGACTGCCCACAAAGCAGCAGCTGATCCATATCGGTCTGTTTCTGAAGCTCAGTGTCGATCAGGTGCAGAGGATGCTGTGCCTGTGCGAAAGGGACGCTTTGTATGTCCGCCGTCCCGAAGATGCAAAGGCGATGCACTGCCTTGAACATGAGATGGATTACGAAAAGGCGTGCGAATATATCTGGGGTGAAAAATAATTGGTTTCGGATCGGAGCAGATGCTTCGGTCCGATTTTTTTTCGTCAGATGCTGCATAATTCTAATGGCTTTTATTATAATTCTGAATGTCAAAACAATCTTTAGAATAAAATAACACCTGATGTTCAAAAGTATGATATAATAAAATTTGACTGTTAAATTATCGGAGGAAATGCTTAATGAGCAGAGAAAAACTTGGAAGCAGGCTCGGGTTCATACTCCTGAGTGCAGGCTGTGCTATCGGCATAGGAAATGTATGGAAATTTCCGTATGTCGTAGGTCAGAACGGCGGAGGAATATTTGTAGTTATTTATTTGATCTTTCTTGTACTGCTGGGAATACCGGTGCTTACAATGGAATTTTCCGTCGGAAGAGCGGCGCAGAAAAGCCCTATGAAAATGTACCGGGAGCTCGAACCTGAAGGAACGTTCTGGCATATCCACGGAAAGACATCGCTGGCAGGTTCATATCTGCTGCTGATGTTCTACACGACCGTTGCGGGCTGGATGATAAGATATTTCGTTTCGACTGCAAGCGGCGAGCTTTCGGGACTTGATTCATCGGGAGTGGCTGAGCGTTTTGACATTATGCTTTCCAATGCGCCGATGATGGTGCTGTTCCTTGCGATAGTCATTGCAGCGGCAGTTCTGGTATGCTCGATCGGACTGGAAAACGGTCTTGAACGTGTGACAAAGTTCATGATGCTGGCTCTGCTCATAATTATGGTCATACTGGCGGTGAACAGCTTTTTCATGGAAGGCGGAAAGGCAGGAATAGCGTTCTATCTCAAACCCAATTTCGAGGAAGTAAGCAGGGTCGGAATAGGAAACATTATCGTGAATGCCATGAATCAGGCGTTTTTCACGCTGAGCCTTGGCATAGGTGCGATGGCTATTTTCGGAAGCTACATCGGCAAGGAAAGGTCACTTCTGAGCGAATCAATAAATGTTGCGCTGCTTGATACGCTGGTCGCAGTTTCATCGGGACTTATCATTTTCCCCGCATGCTTTGCATACGGAGTCGATGTTGACAGCGGACCGCGCCTTATCTTCATTACGCTGCCCAATATATTCAACAATATCCCGCTTGGAAGGCTCTGGGGCAGTCTGTTCTTTGTGTTTATGTCATTTGCTGCCCTTTCCACGGTGCTTGCCGTATTTGAGGAGATAATAGCCTGCACCTCGGATCAGTTCGGCTGGAGCAGAAAAAAGGCGTGTGCGATCAACGGAATACTGCTTTTCGTGCTTTCTCTGCCATGCTGTCTGGGATTTAATGTCCTGAGCAAAATCCATCCTATGGGCGAGGGCTCGACTATACTGGATCTTGAGGATTTTCTCGTGAGCAACATCATACTTCCGCTCGGCTCGCTTGTGCTGATACTTTTCTGCACATCGAAAAAGGGCTGGGGCTGGGACAATTATCTGAACGAGGTCAACACAGGCAAGGGAATGAAGCTGAAAGGCTTTGTCAGGGGATACATGACATATGTTCTTCCCGTTATGGTCATCGTGCTTTTTGTTATCGGCATCGTGAGAACATTCGTAAAATAAATATAATTGCGTCCGTCTTTTATTCTTATTAATATAAGGCGGACGCTTTTTATATGCACATATACATAAATGTGCATATAAAACATATGCCAATTTATATGCATCAACAAATATCAGGCAGATGATTGACAAAATAAAATAACCGTGTTATAATAACAATGTTACAAAATAAAGGAGATTCGGTATGAGGCAGGAAACGGTGGGCGTTACGGAAGCACTTCTTGAAAGTGCAAAAAAAGAATTCCTGAAATATGGGTTCCATAATGCCAATCTTCGCAGGATATCTGCGGACAGCGGTGTAAGCACAAACTCCATCTATACCAGGTTCGGCGATAAGGCAGGGCTGTTTGAAGCGGTCGTAAAGCCTGCGGCTGACGGTCTTATGCGGATATATCTCAAAAGTATAAACGGCGCATCCGAATGCGGAGATGCCTCGGACGCAATGGGCATGGGCGATGAGGGAACAGAGCTTGTGCTGAAATATATCTACGGCAATTTCGATGTGTTCCGTCTTATCTTCTGCAATTCGGCAGGAACGGAATATGAGCATTATTTCGATAAGCTGGCGGAAACGGAGGAGCATTATTACAGGGAATTCGCAAAGCAGTTTGCAAAGGACGGACACAGCGTCAGCGACTTTTTTGTCCATGTCGTATGCAGGACGGGCTGGCAGTATATATACGAAGTCATTTCCCACGATATCCCCTATGATGAGGCAAAGGATTTCATGAAAAACATAAGGGAATATTGCTTTGCCGGCTGGGGACGTGTGCTTGGGCTGATTTGATTTTAAAGCAGTAAAATACTAAACTACTGCTTTTTAAATGCAGATAAGTTAGCTTATGCTAACATGAAAAGGAGGTCTTTTTGTGAAGGAAAAGAAGAAAAGTACGATGACGGTGCTGATGCATTATGCGGGGGATCATAAGTATTTTACCTATGCATCTGCCGTTCTTGCATCTGTCAGCGCACTTATTGCGCTGATACCGTTTTACGATGTATGGCGGATAATAAAGGAGATACTTGAAGTCAGACCCGATTTCTCAAAGGCTGTCAACATCAGCAGCTACGGCCGGCAGGCGGTAGGCTTTGCACTTCTGTCAATGGTGTTCTATATTGCGGCACTTATGTGTTCGCATAAGGCGGCATTCAGGGTGCAGGCCAATATGAGGATCAGCATGATGCAGCACATAATGAAGCTCCCTCTCGGTTATGTCGAAGCGGAGGGAACGGGAAAGATACGCAAGATCGTTACCGACTCCAGTGCGGCTACGGAGAACTTCCTCGCACATAATCTCCCCGACAAGGCTGTATCGTATGCAACTCCTGTCGGACTGCTGATAATGATGATGGCGTTTGACTGGAAACTCGGTCTTATATGCCTTATACCTGCGGTGATCGCATTTGCGCTTATGGGCACGCTTATGATGGGTCCGAAAATGGCGGAGGATATGAAGCAGTATCAGAATGCGCTTGAAACAATGTCGGCTGAGGCGGTCGAATATGTCAGGGGCGTGCCTGTTGTAAAGACTTTCGGTCAGACGGTATTTACATTCAAGCGTTTCAAGAATGCCATTGATGAATACGAAAAGTGGACGCTCGGCTACACTAAAAACATGATGCTTCCGATGGTATGCTTCACGACAGCCGCAAATGCGATATTCGCAGCGATCATTATTGCAGCATTTGTATTTACGGGAAACGGCGTTACCGATGAATTCGTGCTGAATCTGTTTTTCTATGTGCTTATCACATCTGTTCTGACTGTTACGCTTATGAAGGTCGCATACGCAGGCGAATCGCAGATGATAGTCAATGATGCGCTCAACAGAGTTTACGGGATACTTGAAACAGAGCCGCTTTCCGAATCGAAAAAGAATGAGCAGCCGAAGGATTCCTCCATCGAGCTGAGCGATGTTACATTTGCATATGCAGGAGCAAAAAACAATGCGATAGACGGCATAAGCATGTCCGTGAGATCGGGTGAGCATATCGCACTGGTCGGACCTTCGGGCGGCGGAAAAACCACGCTTGCATCGCTTATCGCCCGTTTTTGGGACGTAAAGAGCGGTTCGATAAAGATAGGCGGAACAGATGTCAGAAACGTATCCTCCGACGAGCTGATGAATTACGTATCCTACGTTTTCCAGGACAGCAGGCTGCTTAAAATGAGCATAATGGACAACATCAGAATGGGCAGACCGGGTGCTTCCGATGAAGAAGTAATGCAGGCTCTGCGTGATGCACAGTGCATGGACATCATCGAAAAATTCCCCGACGGCGTAAACACCATGATAGGCTCAAAGGGCATTTACGTTTCCGGGGGCGAATGCCAGAGGCTTTCCATTGCGAGAGCGTTTCTGAAAAATGCGCCCGTGCTGATACTTGACGAGGCAACGGCTTTTGCTGATCCCGATAATGAGGTGCTTGTTCAGCAGGCGTTCGAGAAGCTTTCAAAGGATAAGACGGTGATAATGATAGCGCACAGGCTGTCAACCGTTACAAATGCGGACTGCATTTATGTTCTGTCTGACGGAAAGATCGCTGAGAGCGGAACGCACAGTGAGCTTATCTCCGAAAACGGGATATACAGCCATATGTGGAATGAATACAACAAATCTGTCAACTGGCAGGTTGGAAAGGCAGGCGTATGACCATGACGCTTACAGAAAAATTAAAGCACAAATATGCGCTTTCCGATACGGGCGCAAAGGGTATGATCCGTGCATTTGCGGCAGTGACTGTATCAAATCTTGTTCTTATGCTGCCGGTCGGACTGCTTTACACGCTGTCCTCATATCTGCTTGACGGAGATCTGCCGAGAGAAAAGTTCGGTTTCTTTATTATAGCCGTTATAGCAGTCCTTATGCTTATTGCGCTGACGACCGTATTGCAGTACAGAGCGACATTCCTTTCTACATATATCGAGAGCGGCGTAAGGCGAAGAACTCTTGCCGAAAAGCTCAGAAAGATCCCGCTTTCATTCTTCGGAAAAAAGGATCTCGCAGACCTGACCAACACGATAATGAGCGACTGCGCAACGATCGAAACAGCGTCTTCGCACTGGATCCCCGAGCTTGTCGGTTCGATGATCTCGACCGTTATCATTGTAATAAGCCTGTTCTTCTTTGACTGGAGAATGGCACTTGCGGCAGTATGGGTAATGCCTGTTGCATTTATCATCGTGCTTTGTTCAAGAAAGGTCATGACTAAGATATACGATAAGACGGTAAAGTACCGCATAGAGTGTCTTGACGGCATTCAGGAGGGGCTTGAAACGCTCAGGGATCTCCGCTCCTACAACATGACCGAAAAATATTCCGAGGGACTCAATAAGAAGATAAAGGCTGTGGAAAAGCATGCTATCGCTGCGGAATTTGCAAATGCCGCATTCGTATGCTCGGCGCAGATGATACTGAAATTCGGAATAGGAACGGTCGCAGTTGTCGGAAGCTCACTGCTTATCAAGGGCGAGATCAGCGTGCTTACGTTCTTTATGTTCCTGCTTGTTGTTACAAGAATGTATGAGCCGCTCCAGATATCGCTTCAGAATCTTGCGGCAGTTATCAGCGTTGATGTTACCTGCAAAAGAATGGACGAGATACTTTCGCATGAAGAGCAGACAGGAAGCGAAGCTCTCACAAACAAGGGCTATGACATCGTGTTCGATCATGTTGCATTTTCCTACAAGGACGGCGAGCAGGTGCTTTCCGATGTAAGCTTTACCGCAAAACAGGGCGAGGTCACTGCGCTTATCGGTCCTTCCGGCGGAGGAAAAACTACTGTATCACGCCTTGCCGCAAGGTTCTGGGACAATGACAAGGGAAGCATCAGGGTGGGCGGCATGGACGTATCAAAGACAGATCCCGAAAAGCTGCTGTCACTGTATTCAATAGTTTTCCAGGACGTAACGCTGTTCAACAATACGGTCATGGAGAATATCCGCATAGGCAAAAAGGACGCTGCCGATGAAGAGGTAATGGCGGCTGCAAGACTTGCGCACTGCGAGGAGTTCATAGAGAAAATGCCTGAAAAATGGAACAGCATGATAGGCGAGAACGGTTCGGAGCTTTCGGGCGGTGAAAGACAGAGAATATCCATCGCAAGAGCGTTTCTGAAGGATGCACCGATCATACTTATGGACGAGGCAACGGCATCTCTCGACGTTGACAATGAATCGCTGATACAGGAATCCATCTCGAAGCTTATCAGAAACAAGACTGTGCTTATCATTGCGCACAGAATGAGAACTGTTGACGGAGTTGACAAGATAGTTGTCCTGAAGGACGGAAAGGTCGCTGAATCGGGTGCTCCCGCAGAGCTTAAAGCGGCGGGCGGCATATATAAGCATATGGCTGATATGCAGCTTTGCTCGGAACAGTGGAAATATTGCTGAAATAACTTTTGCCGCATATTGTGAAATGTGCGGCTTTTTTGTAAACAACAATTTACTGCTATGAGATGAATATAATACTTTTCCTTAAAGATTTAAAAACGATTTTATATAGGCTTGATTTTTTTATCTCAAATAGTATAATATTATTGTGTAGATAAAAAGCCAAGGTTTCGGTGAAAAACAATGAATATCAACCTGTGTGATGGCTTTTTTGAAAAGTTTAGGGGGATTTATATGAAATCGGTCAGACAGAAAATATTTTTATGCTGTATACTCATTGTCGGCATCTCATTGATCGTGCTCGGCACATTTGCAGGCATAATGATGTATCAGACGACGATGAATTCAGTCAAGAAGGACACACAGATAGCAGCGGATCTTGCATCAGACTGCATAACATGGGAGCTTAATGCTTATGAAAACATTGTAACGGGACTGGGCGTTACGCCGAGCCTTTCAAATGAATCGGTATCCAATGACGAAAAGAAGAAAATTCTCGATATGAGAGCAAGTGAGAATGGTCTTGCAGCATGCACGCTCATCAATTCAAAGGGAGAATGCATTGACGGAAACAATTACAGCGAAAGAGAATATTTTAAAAGGGCAATGCAGGGAGAAACCACGTTTACTGAGCCGTTTGTCTCTGATCTTACAGGTGAGCTTATTATCGTTATAACGGCTCCCCTTTGGAAGGACGGCATATATGGCAGTGAGGTCGTCGGCTGTGTTCTTGCTCAGCCTGACAGTGAATTCCTTAATGAGATAGTAAGGAACATAAATGTAAGTGATAACAACAGTGCATATATCATTGATTCTGAGGGCAACACCATTGCCGATGTTGACAGTGATGTCGTAAAGAACGGAGAAAATATCGAGGCTCTTGCTGCTGCTGATACAACAGGCACTAACGGCTATCAGGCTCTTGCCGATGTTCACAGTAAAATGAGAAATGGCGAGACAGGCTTTGCAGGTTACAAGTACAAAGGCGTTTATGAATTCGTTGCATATGCGCCGATAGCTGAAACTGAAGGCTGGACGCTTGCAGTCTGCGCACCCAGAACTGATTTTATGGACGATACATTCAGATCAATAATCCTGAGTGTTATGGTTCTTGTCGCTGCGTGCATCGTATCGACATTTATAGCAAGAAGTGTAGGCTCCCGCATAGGAAATTCCGTACGCATCTGCACAGAGCGCATTGAACAGTTTGCTGCGGGCGATCTTACAAGTGAAGTACCAACGATCAATTCCAAGGACGAAACAGGCAGACTTTCCGTCGCTGCAAAGACTGTTGTTTCAAATACAAACAACATCATAAAGGACATCGGACGTATCCTCGAGGCAATGTCGGAGGGCAATTTCGATGTACATACGAGCAAGGGCGAGCAGTATTACATAGGCGATTATCAGGTGCTGCTCCAATATCTGCGCAATATCAATCATAACCTCAGCTCCACGATGTCACGCATTAACGAGGCTGCGGATCAGGTAGCGGCAGGTTCGGATCAGGTATCGGCAGGCGCTCAGGCACTTTCTCAGGGTGCAACGGAACAGGCATCTTCTATTGAGGTTGCGGAAATATATCTTGGCAAAGATGCCGGATTGCAGTTGTGTGCCATAGAGGAGACCAATGAAGACAACAATCTTTTCAGAACTACCAATATTGTGCAGGATGGGCATAGCAGACTTGCATATGCCGATGTGACGCTGAACAACGGCATTACACGCCACAGCATTACCGCACAGCTTCTGGGTGAGGGTGCCGATGCAAAAATTTCAGGTATTGTGATTGGTGATGGAGCGCAACATGTTGACAACAACCTGCTCGTGTCTCATGAAGCATGTATGTGCAAGAGCGACATACTTTATAAATATGTGCTTGATGGTGAGTCGAAAGGTGCATTTGCGGGTAAGGTGTATGTGGCCCAAGGGGCCCAGAAGTCGGATTCGCAGGAAACAAATGCCAATCTGTGCGTGTCGCCTAAGGCCCACATATATACACAGCCAATGCTTGAGATTTATGCAGATGATGTCAAGTGCAATCACGGCTCTACAGTGGGACAGCTTAGCGAAGCCGCATTGTTCTATATGGCACAGCGTGGCATTGAGCCAGCAGAGGGACGTCGTCTGTTGCAGCAGGCGTTTGCCGTTGAGGTTATTGAACGCATTGGCTTTGAAGCACTGCGCAACCGCTTGACACGTATGGTCGAGGAGCGTTTCC
>OQVQ01000520.1_pt1 | contig 18173 bp, 19 predicted proteins | sample 1691491 | NCBI WGS metagenome assembly OQVQ01 (sample SAMN03418252, study PRJEB22391) | human gut metagenome | biome: human-gut; feature: organic feature; material: feces | host: Homo sapiens | place: Tanzania | collected 2013-01
TGCCTGCGGATACCGTATAGGTTCCGACGGCAACATCCGTCTTGGAGAACGTGCCGTCCTTGGACGTTGTGAGTGTATACGAGTTCCCATCGCCCGATGAGATGCCCACCGTTGCGGACTCGATCGGGTTTCCGCCTGCATCGACGACACGTCCCTTTATGGAACCATACCTGTTCGACAGCTTCTGGAGGTTGACCTCGGAGACCGTTCCGCTTGAGACGGTCACCTTGTCCTCGCCGGATGAACCGTAGCCGTCCGAGGACGCCATCACGCTGTAGCCGTCCCCTATGGGCAGATTGGCTATCACGATTATGCCAGTGCTGGTAGTGGTGGAGCTGAATATCAGAGTGCCGTTGCGGTAGACGTTCACGACTATGCCCGTGGGGTCGTCCTTGTCAACAAAGGACACTATGACCCTTATGGAGCCGAACCTTGACTTCAGATGCGCATCCGAAGTCGAGGTCTTTCCTGGTTCTACAGTGACGTTGATGGTATATGTCTCGTATCCGTCCTTCTCCAATGAGAGGACGTAGTCTCCATGAAGTACGTTCGAAAGTGTGTAGTGGCCGGTTTCATCGGTGGTGGTTTCGTATGAACGTCCCCCGTTCGATGCAGAGGCCTTCACCTTCACGCCCGACTTCAGACCGGAGTCGTTGGTGGTCACGGTTCCCGTTATGGAGCCGCAGAGGTTGACGAGACTTCCCATTGGAACCACATAGGACTCGCCCATGGATATGGATATTCGCCTGTCCACGGTAGTGTATCCATCCGCGCCGGCCCTTATTGTGTATGTATCGGGCGAGACGCCTTCGAACGAGAACGAACCGTCCTTCTCCGTCATCGACGTCCTGCATACGTCTCCGTTGGAGTCCATGAGGACGACGTTGATCCCAGACATGTCGGTTCTGTCTTCGTAGCCGACTGAACCCTTCAATGTGCATGAGCCCATTACAAGTCTGACGGAAGGGACTTCAATGGATGGAACCTCCGAAGGATTGGAGGAGAAGACAACCATGTCCCTTGTCTGAGTGATGTATCCGTCCTTCCTGAACACGATGGAATAGGAACCTTGGAGTACATCCTTGATTGTGTATTCACCATTGGAGTCCGTCTTTGTTGCATATGGAGTTCCGTCTAGGAAGACATCGACGCCTCCGCTTGTGTTGGAATCGCCACCAAGGACGACGGAGCCATGGACCGTTCCGTTCGGGGAAAGCACTATGGAGCCAAGGTCCCGGGCCTTGCCGCTCAGAGGCGACACATTCGTCCTGACCGCACCGAAGGAGACGTCCTCCGTTGTCGCTGTCAAAGCCTTGGAGTTGGTTATGTTCACATCACTAAGTCTCTTTGACGAGAAGTGAAGCGTGTATGTCTTGGAAGCATCTAGGCCCGACACCGCGAAGTCCCCGTCCGCTGCTGGAGGGCTGTTCCAGACGGTGTTGTTCGAAGCTTCGTCCACGACCTTTATGTACACGCCCGAGACGGAGTACATGTCACCATTGGATAAAACCGTCCCTATTATCGTGGGTGTATCGTAGTTGACGGCCAGGTTCTGCATGAGCAGGCTCCATGAGCCGTCGCTGTATATGTATGCGTTGCCGTCCGTGGCGTTGTAGTATGTCCACAGCTCCTGAGGGTTCTCGGGATGGGTGTGGAACGTGCCCTTCCAGACTATCGAGCGGCCGTTTGTTCCAGCATCGCCTTTGTCGCCTTTGGATGCCAGAAGCGTCCAGCTGGCGCCGTCGTATATGTACGAACAGCCGTCCACGGTGTTGTGGTATGCATCGTATCTCTTGGGATTCGATGGTGATTCCTCAAAGTTTCCAAGCCAGGAAATCACCCCCCCCCGACCGATTCCGGGGTGGGAACTTCACTGTCGCATGCGACTCGCATGCGACTGCACACAGCACAAGCGCAAGTGCGACCAACACTGCCAAAGCGAATGTCTTGTAGTTCATCTCTTACCACCTTCTTGACAATCCAATGTGTCTGCATTTTGATTTTACACCTCCATTTTGCATGGGGTCAAGTTTCTTACACAAAACATTGGCAGAATCCTTCGTCACTAAACATACAAGACTCCCAAAAAGTACAGTCCAAAGTACCACAAAAGGAACTTTCCCCTAGAAAATTGTAATAAACCACTAAATTTCCCCCTAGAAAAATGTATTGTATTACCCGATTTTCCCTCATAAAAATGTATCTCAGAGATAAGGAATGTCTTTTCAAGAAAGCACTTATAGAAAAAAAACAAACCCGAGTAATTATTATCCCATCGAAAATGAACTAAGACCTCAAACAATCCATAAGCAATCCTTCTTCTTGACATTCGTAAAAATGGAAATATAAATTGCGGAAACAATGAAGATTGAAAGAATATGTCTGGCCATCACAATCATTGCTATCGTTCTGTCATTTGCAGGATGTGCATCGTACATAAGCCCAGAGGATGAGCTGGGACTCTTTGATTACCCACCTGAATTCTTCTGTGAAAGTAGCAGAAATCGTATTGACTATCAGACATCGAGAAAATGTGCAGCCTATGCCACTGCTTATCTTCTGCGCCATTTTGGAGAGGAAACGACCGGTGAAGAGCTGTATCCAGAATTGAAAAGGTCTCTTGGCTTCATTTCAGCAAACAGCATCACGAACGTTCTTGAACAGCATGGATATCAGGCAAAAGCCTATCACGGAAATATTGACACGTTGAAACAGCACTTGATAGAGGGAAACCCAATCATCGTTTTTATTCGCATCCCAAAAGATACACACTATGCTGTCGTCGTTGGCTATGACGAGCAGTACATTTATCTGATAGACTCCATTGAAGAGAATGCTAATGCACAAGATACACGTTACAACAGGGTTCTCACAAAGGAATCATTCGAAGATGTATGGAAAACAAGAACCCTGCTCCCTAAAAACATCTATATCGTTGTTAGAACTACAAGTAAATGACTTGTCAAATGAAATGTGCGAATTCTACACCGCAAAGCAATTCACGATGACATGAAAAGAGCTTTTTTCACTGTTTGTGTGCATGATTTTGCCTAGAAAAGCGGTTTTCTACTGTTTTCATGTCACTTTAGACATACAGAGAGACCTAAATGGCCCTCTCAAAGCCCTTCATTTCATTCAACAAAAAACACGACCCAAGCAGGTCGTGTTCACAACATGGTCAAACATCAAAATGTTATACCTTATCCCCTTTCGTCTCGTGCAGGATCCTGCGGACCTCTGGGTCAGTGAAGACCTCGTCTATCTCGTCGGAGGTGAGGCCAACGAACTCGTGGCAGAGGTAGTGGATCCAAGTCTCGTCTGATGGTGAGTTGAGGACGTGCTTTCTGCAGTAGTAGTCAGGTTGCACTGGAAGAGGAGGAGTATCCTTGTAGAGTGGAACCTTGTAGTCGTAGACGGCTATCTTTATGTCCTCACGGGGGATTCCCTTGTTCATCACGACATCGGCAAGCTTGTTCACTGTGTTGCCGGTATCAAAGATGTCATCTACGATGAGAACCTTGTCCCCTGCCCTGAGGTATTCAGGAGAATACGTCCAGCCGTCTATCTGAACCCTTGCCTGGTCGCGAAGGACTGTGTATGACCTTGCAACGACTGCGGCGTACAGGACCGGTCGTCTATGCTCCTTGAGGCAGACCATCTTGAAGTACTCGGAAAAGACATTGGCCATATATACGCCACCCCTAAGGGAGACATATATCACGTCAGGAATGAAGCCATCCTCTTTGTGCATCTTGTAGGCAAGCTTGAGAGCGCTGTCGCGTATGACGTCATGTGGGACAAAATCTTTCATTCCTTGGTTCCTCCAATCAGATCTGTGTGAGAATCTCAGGGCCGTTGGCCGTGATTGCAACGGTATGCTCGAAATGTGCAGAAGGCTTGTGGTCCGCCGTTATGACAGTCCAGCCGTCCGGCATGTCAATGATGTTCTTGGTTCCAAGGTTTATCATGGGTTCTATGGCAATGACCATGCCCTCCTTGATCCTTGGGTTTGGCATGTAGCGGCAGACATAGTTTGGAATCTCGGGATCCTCATGGACCTTAAGTCCTACACCATGTCCGCAGTACTCACGCACGACTCCAAAGCCGTTCTTGTCCGCATGTTCGAACACTGCAGCACCAATATCCTGGATCCTTGCATGAGGGTTGTCCAAAGCGCCAATGCCCTTGTAGAGACACTCGCGTGTCACCTTTACGAGCTTCTCAACTTCAGGAGGGACGCTTCCAACTATATATGTCCTTGCACTGTCCGAGAAGTAGCCCTTGAGGTTGATTCCAAGGTCAATGCTCACGATGTCGCCCTCATGGATTATCCTCTTCTTCTTTGGGATTCCATGGATTATCTCTTCGTTGATGCTCACGCATGCAGTTCCAGGAAAACCCTCGAAGTTCAGGAAAGCAGGCTTTCCTCCATGATTGACTATGAAATCGTGGCAAATCCTATCTACGTCCATGGTAGACATACCAGGAAGTACCTTCCCTTCAAGGGAATCAAGAAGCTGACACAACAAGTGGCAGGATTTCCTTATGCCATCGATCTGTTCATTTGTCTTCAGCAGAATCATGCAGATACCTCACAGCTGTATCAAGCAGGCCATTGATGAATCTATAGTTGACCTCGGTGCTGTACTCCTGGGATAGCTTGACAGCTTCGTCAATGACGATGTTTGGATGGATGTCCTTGCAGTACAGAAGCGTATAGATGCTAAGTCTAAGTATGTTCCTGTCAACAAGGTTTATGTTCTCGATGCTTCTCTTGGAAGAGAAGCGGTTTATCATCTCGTCTATTTCGTCCAAGTGCTGGAGCACACCGTTTATCATGTAGGAGGCATAGAGGACGACATCAGACTCAAGGGCCTCCTCTTCCTCTTTGGTATATCCAGCAAACCCCTCGGAGTACGGAATTGGGCACTCGTGTATCCTTGAATTGAAATCAAGGGAATACAGAGTCTGCACCGCTATGGCTCTGGCAAGATGTCTTGTTTTCATCTATGTTCACTCCTCTACTCTAAACTCTGCTCTGGATCAAAGCTGCTTGAGGTATTTGATGGAAGCCTGGGCTCTGAGGTCCTCGATGAGTGAAAGATATGCTTCCTGGAAAACGGTGTTGAGGCTCTCGTTGTAGAGGTAGCTTGTGATGTAGTCGCGCACCGTAGTCGTATCGGTTGGAGATATCTTGTCATCAAGGCCAAGTATCTTCGTATCGTTGTGGACTGAGACCTTCACGATATGGTAGCCTGCAAGACTCTCAATTACACCGCTCATCTCGCCGGCATCGAGCTTGAACACTTCATCGAAGAAGTTCTCACCCATGTAGGCCATCGTCGTCTCATCGTTTATCTGGAGCCAACCAATGTCACCGGCCTTGTCCTTTGAGTCGGCATCCTCCGAATACTGCGTTATGGCCTTCTCAAATGTCAGCTCACCCGAGACGATCTTGTTGTAGACATCCGTGGCCTTCTTGTACGCAGCATCCTTGTCGTCGCCAAAGGCAAAGAAGATATGCGAAAGCTTTACGTTCTCGTTGCTTATGAAGCTTGACTTGTTCTTCTTGTAGAAAGTCTCCACTTCAGAATCGGTTGGAAGCGGAGCGTTCTCGAACATTGAAGCCTTTGCGGTCGTGACATACGTCTGGAGCAGGTACTGGTTGGCAAGATACTCCTTGTACTCGTCCAAGGAGATCCCCTGCTGGGACTGAAGGAGCTGTTCGAACTGCTCATCAGTAAGGGACATGCCCACCTGAGCCTCTATTTTGGACTTCTGTGATGCAAGAAGCTGTGCCTTCTGGTCGTCCGTGAGGGTATAGCCGTTCTTCTCAAGGCCCTGTCTGAATAGCTCATCGGAGATGAGGGCATCCAATACGGTTGCAGGCTCAAAGGTAGTTCCGTATGCCTCGCTGTATGTAGATACGGCTTCATCAAGCTGCTGCTGCGTTATGACAGCGTTCCTTATGAGGTTCACCCTCACGATTGGAGTTGAAATGGAATCGCAGAATACAGGCGCAGCAAAGACCAGCGCCGCCAGAAAAACCAGAATGGAAACAATGCCTTTCTTCATTGTGAACTCCTCAGTTGCGTTCGACATGGAGCCTTTTGCCTACGGCATAGGCCATGTCTGCGTTTTTGAGAATGTCGGAAAGCTTGAGGTACATGCCCTCGTCCTCCATCGTCTTCATCAAAGACTGCAGGACCTTTTGCTTTCTAAGACAATTCTTGGATATGAAACAGCTGCATCTCTTGCCGGAGATGGTTCCAGCCGATTTCAGGAAAGTCGAAACCACAGGGGGAACTTCCTTTGAAAAGAAGCCTCGTGCCTGTGTGATTATGGCAATGTAATCGAAGGACGATACTCTTCTGCCCTGCTCCAGATTCATGTCGATTAGTTCCACGATGTGCTGACCACTTGATGAAATACCCTTGGACATGCCATCTGCAAGCTTCCTAAGGTTGGAGTTTCCAGCGGAGTCTCCGCCGTATAGTATACAGACTCTCATGACGCCCCTTTTGTATGAAAATTGGCCGCTTTGTTCAAGCGGCCAAGATTACACTGAAAAGAAATCAATTCTCTGTAGATTCCGTAGCCGCAGCTGCAGCCTGTTGGCCAAGCGAGCTAAGGACGGATGTGTCCGACGACTTGTTGACGAAGGCAACAAGTATGGCAAGTACGATGAAGGCCGCCACAAGGTATGCCGTGATCTTGTTTATCACACGGTTGGACCTACCACCGAACGCCGTCTCGCTGTTGCCGCCAAAGACACCGCCAAGACCCGTGTTGTCTTCACTCTGGATTGCAATGATGAAGATGAGGAGAAGACTCACGATTACGAAAAGAACAAGAAGAATAATACTCAAAACTGCCATATTCCTACCTACTCCAACTGGATTTAGTTCAATCAACGCAGTTGATGATTGGGAGGAACTGCTCAAGTGTCAGCGACGCCCCACCAACAAGCGCACCGTCTATGTGTTCGCAGGCCATGAGCTCGCGGACGTTGGACGGCTTCACTGAACCACCATACTGTATTATCTGATTTTCTGCAACAGCCTTTCCAAACTTCTTTTCCACAAGACCCCTTATGAAGGCGTGTGCGGCGTTTGCATCGGCAGGTGTTGCTGTCTTGCCTGTTCCAATGGCCCATACAGGTTCGTAGGCGATCGTGACATGCTTCATCTGCTCTGGAGTGACACCATCAAGACCAACATTGATCTGAGCTGTAAGCACCTCTTCAAGGCGACCGCCTTCCCTTTCCTCAAGGGTCTCGCCAACGCAAAGGTCGACTTCCATGCCGTTCTCAAGGGCGAAGAGGACCTTCTTGTTGATGAACTCGTTGGTCTCGCCGTAGTACTGTCTTCTCTCGCTGTGTCCAAGGATGACTGAGTTGACGCCAATGTCCTTGAGCATTGCACAGGAGACCTCTCCGGTGTATGCACCCTTCTCGTGGTCGTTGACGTTCTGTGCAGAGACGATGATGTTGCTGCCCTTCACGGCTTCGACTACACCAGGAAGGCACACGAAGGTAGGTGCTATCATGACCTTGACCTTTGCATCCTTAGCTGCAGCGGCAAGCGAAGCGGCGTACTTTGCAGCCTCGCTTGGAACCATGTTCATTTTCCAGTTTCCAGCAATATAAAGGTTTCTCATTTTAAATCCTCACTTCTCAAGGGCCTTGATGCCAGGAAGCTCCTTGCCTTCAAGGAACTCAAGGGATGCTCCACCACCGGTTGAAACATGGCTTATCTTGTCTGCAAGGCCAAACTTGTTGACTGCGGCGACTGAGTCACCACCACCAACGACCGTCGTTGCGTTGGAAGCTGCAAGAGCCTTGGCTACAGCCTCTGTGCCCTTTGCGAACGCTGCGAACTCGAACACACCCATTGGGCCGTTCCATACGACGGATTTTGCATCCTTGAGTGCATCGACTATCATTGCAGTTGTCTTTGGTCCAATGTCCATTCCCATGAGGTTCTCAGGAATGTCTATGGAATCGACCGCTATAGGAGCTGCATCCTCTGCGAACTGCTCTGCACACACGTGATCGACTGGAAGGATGACCTTGACGTTCTTCGCTGCAGCGGCTGAAAGGAAGCTCTTTGCAGTCTCAAGGTAGTCATCCTCTACGAGTGACTTCCCAATGCTGTGTCCTTGAACCTTGAGGAACGTATATGCCATACCGCCGCCAATGACGATCGTGTCACAGGTCTTTACCAAAGACTCAAGGACTGAGATCTTGGAGGATACCTTTGAACCACCAATGATTGCCACGAAAGGCTTCTCTGGGTTCTCAAGAAGTGGAGCCATGAACTTGACTTCCTTCTCAATGAGGAAACCTGCATAGCTTGGAAGGTAGTGTGCAACGCCCTCCGTCGAGGCGTGTGCTCTGTGGGCGGTTCCAAATGCATCGTTTACATAGACATCGCCATAGGAGGCAAGCGTCTTTGCGAACTCTGGGTCATTGGCCTCTTCCTGTGGGTAGAACCTGCAGTTCTCAAGAAGGAGGACTTCACCTGGCTTGAGGGCCTTGACTTCCTTCTCCACTTCGTCCCCTATTACATCCGGTGCGACCTTGACAGGTCTTCCAAGAAGCTCTTCGAACTTCTTTCCAACCGGAACCATGGAGAAGTCAGGGTTCTTCTTTCCCTTTGGTCTTCCAAAGTGGCTCATGACGACAAGGGAAGCACCTGGCTGCTCAAGTATGTAGTTTATAGTAGGAAGTGCAGCAAGGATTCTGGTTGCATCTGTAACCTTGCCATCCTTGACCGGCACGTTGAAATCAACTCTGATCAGAACCCTCTTGTTCTTGAGGTCTGCATCTCTGATTGTATTCAGGACCATAACAGCTCCTTATATAGCCGTACCAAAAGAGGTACTCATGCGTCTAAACGATTCAGGCCTGCGAAAAGGCAGGCCTGAAAACAAACGAAGACGAAGTCAACCGTTGACCTTCTTCATGTATGCAATGAGGTCAAGGACCTTGTTGGAGTATCCAATCTCATTGTCATACCAGGAAACGACCTTGACGAATGTGTCTGTAAGTGCGATTCCAGCCTTTGCATCGAAGATGGAAGTCCTTGTGTCGCCAAGGAAATCGGATGATACGACTGCATCCTCTGTATAGCCAAGGATACCCTTGAGCTCGCCCTCTGAAGCCTTCTTCATTGCTGCGCAGATCTCTGCGTATGTTGCAGGCTTTGCAAGGTTGACTGTGAGGTCTACGACTGAGACGTCAAGAGTAGGAACTCTCATGGACATACCTGTGAGCTTGCCGTTGAGGGAAGGGATTACCTTTCCAACAGCCTTTGCAGCACCGGTTGAGGATGGGATGATGTTGCCGGAAGCGGCGCGTCCTCCTCTCCAGTCCTTCATGGAAGGGCCATCGACAGTCTTCTGTGTAGCGGTCGTTGAGTGGACTGTGGTCATGAGACCATCAGTGATTCCCCAGTTGTCGTTGAGGACCTTTGCGATAGGAGCAAGGCAGTTTGTCGTGCATGATGCGTTGGATACGAACTGGGTGCCCTTGACATAGGACTTCTCGTTGACGCCAACGACGAACATTGGAGTGTCGTCCTTTGAAGGAGCGGACATTACGACGTACTTTGCACCAGCGTTGATATGAGCCTGAGCCTTCTCCTTTGTGAGGAAGAGACCTGTGGACTCTACGACGTACTCTGCACCAACTTCATCCCACTTGAGCTCGTTAGGATCCTTGCATGCAGTTACACGGATCTTCTTTCCGTTGACGATGAGGAGGGACTTGTCCATGTCGCACTCGATTGTGCCCTGGAACTGGCCGTGCATTGTATCGTACTTGAGCATGTAGGCAAGATAGTCTACAGGACAGAGGTCGTTGATTCCTACGATCTCGACATCGTTTCTCATCATAGCAGCACGGAACACGAAACGTCCGATTCTACCAAAACCGTTAATACCAACTTTCATATGAAAAATCCTCCATATCGATTTGACATTCCAAATATAATCAAAATGACATTTGACAGTCAATAAAACCAGTGCAAAACATCATTTTCACAAAGTACATAACCCTTATACCCACCCTATTCAGCAATGGACGAAAACGGCCCAAAACCTACTCGTCCGAGCCTATCTGGGTGTTCCACAGGGCGTTGAAATCCATATTGAAGCCCTTGAGGAGGCTTAGCATGAACGCACTGGAGGCCTTGTGGATGTCCCTTGGAACCTTCTGGCCGTCCGTGATGAACAAAAGAGGCAGCCTCTTGCTGTGACATATGGACAGTATGTTGCCAATGGTCTGCGTCTCGTCCGTCTTGGTCACTATCACGGAGCTTATCCCGTAGCTTCCAAACTGCTCGAAGACGCTGTCTATGTCCACCCTCTTCATGGATGCGCTCACTGTGAGGTAGCATTTGAGGTTCTTCTTGTCAGGCACGTTGAGCATGGTGCGCATCTTCACGTTGAGCTCGCCGTCGCGTGGGCTCTTGCCTATCGTATCTACAAGCACAAGCTCGCTGTCCTGGGTCTGCTCAAGGGCCTCGTAGAACCCAGCCTCGTCGTCAGCCCTGTAGACGGGAATGCCAAGGGCCTTTCCAAAGTTCTCTATCTGCTCGTATGCCCCCACTCTGAACGAATCCATGGTGATTATGCTCACCTTCCTGCGTATGCCTTCAGGCGGAAGCGTACCGTACACGGCGGCTATCTTTGCTATGGTCGTGGTCTTGCCAACCCCCGTAGGGCCAACTAGAACGAACACCCTTGGCGGATGCAGCTGGCTGTTGTGGTCTATCTCAACGGATCCCACAATCCTATCCACTACAAGAAGTTCGAACTCGTCCTTTGACGGAACCACAGGCAGGACAGGCTCAAGCTGCACACGAAGGTCATTCGTGATCCAGTCTATGTAATCCGTGGAGAAATCGTTTTCATAGAGGAGCTTACGGGCATGGTCCATGAGGGCGTCAAGCTCAGCACCGCCTTTTTTCCCATAGGCCGATTCCCTTGGGTCTCCATCCTTTGGATCCGACTCCTCTTCCCCGTAGACGGGAGACTGCTCGGCGACCACGACGTTCTCAGGGACATGAGCCTTGGCATCCTCAGCATTCCCAGAGGAGGAGATGTCTTCGTCCTTGGACTCCTGCATGTCAGACTCCCTGTATTTGCCAGATACAGGGTCTGGAGTCTTGGCTTCAAGCTCGAAGCGGCGTATGTCAGCCTCTTCTATCTCATCGCCGGATGCCTTCGATGAAACGGAGGAATCCTTTGAAGAAGAGACTGCCTCTTCACGTTCGCGAGGAACGTCAACGAGTCCTGAACCCTGCTCACCTGCAAGAAAGCATGTAAGTTCGCAGTGCTTGCTCTTCGTTATTCCAAGAAAGCCCTTTGAAACGACATCCTTCCTGCTGTGTATCCTAAGCCTATCTCCATATTGGTCACGGGCCTTCCTTACGGCTTCTTCGTATGTTGGAGCGACAATCGTTATATAGTCCACATACCCCTCCAAAAGCAACCCACCCAAGCATGCACACCAAAACGGCATACACGCCTAGGATAGCACGAAACGGGCCTAAAGAATACACCTCTAAAGGATGTACCTTGAAAGATCCTGGTTCTTTATCACGTCGGACAGCCTCTGGTTCACATAGTCAGGGGTTATCGTTATGGTCTGGCCCTTGAGCTCGTCCGCGCTGAAGCTGAGCTCTTCAAGGAGAATCTCCATTATAGTATAGAGCCTTCTTGCACCAATGTTCTCAGTCGTGGAGTTCACCTCGTATGCTATTTCGCTTATGCGCCTTATGGCATCGTCAGTGAAGACGACATCAACGCCCTCGGTCTTGAGCAATTCACGGTACTGTATGGTGATGGCGTTCTCAGGCTCCTTGAGGATCCTATAGAAGTCATCCACCTTGAGGTCATCCAGCTCCACCCTAAGAGGGAAACGGCCCTGAAGCTCTGGGATGAGATCGCTTGGCTTGGACACATGGAACGCACCTGCGGCAATGAAGAGGATATGGGATGTGTCTATGACACCCCATTTGGTGCTCACCTTGGTCCCCTCCACTATTGGGAGGATGTCGCGCTGCACGCCCTCGCGGGAGACGTCAGGGCTTGAGGAAGAACTGTTCTTGCCGGCTATCTTGTCTATCTCATCTATGAAGATTATGCCCATCTGCTCGGTGCGCTGCTTGGCTATGTCTATTGCCTTGTCCTGGTCCACGCTGCGCTCCATCTCCTCCTCAGTGAAGATTTCACGGGCGCGCTTTATGGTGACCTTCCTTCTTCTGCGGGGGTTCTGTGCGTTCTGGAATATGGATCCAAGGCTGTTCATGGCGTTCTGGATGTCATCCATTGAGCCGCCCATGAGCTCTATGCCAACCTTTGGAGCCATCATCTGGTTTGGAATCTCCACTTCCTTGTCCTCAAGGCTTCCGTTTTTGAGCTGCTGTCTGAGTTGCTCGCGGGCTGCCGCCTTTGCATCCTCGAACTCAGCATCAGCACTTGCACCCTTGTTGAGGTTTGGAATGAGTATGTCAAGAAGCCTCTCCTCGACACGGGTCTTGACGAACTCCTCATTCTTTGCGGCAAGCTCATGCTTGACCATGGAGACTGCGCTGCCCATGAGGTCGCGCACCATGGACTCGACGTCCCTGCCAACGTAGCCCACCTCAGTGTACTTGGTGGCCTCGACCTTTATGAAAGGTGCGTTGGACAGCTTGGCTATCCTTCTTGCGATCTCCGTCTTTCCAACACCGGTGGGTCCTATCATTATGATGTTCTTTGGATAGACCTCCTCGCGTATGTCGTCAGGAAGCATCTTCCTTCTTGTCCTGTTTCTGAGCGCTACGGCAATGGTGCGCTTGGCCTTGTCCTGGCCTATGACGTATTTGTTGAGCTCCGACACGATCATGGAAGGTACCATCTCGTCAAGATTGTAGACCTTGGCCGGAGCGTCCTTCCTGACGATGGCCGTGGAGTCCTGCAAAGCAATGGTCTTTTCGTTGTCAGCCATTTCAAGCCTCCTCCACTATGAACTTGGAGTCTGTGTATATGCAAATGGAGCTTGCAATATCAAGGGCCTTGAGAGCTATGTCCTTTGCGCTGAGGGAAGGACTGCCGTCAAGATATGCACGGGCAGCAGCCACGGCGTAGTTTCCGCCGCTTCCAATGCCAATTGCATCGTACTCCGGTTCAAGGACATCGCCTGTGCCGCTTATGAGGAATATGCGCTTGCCGTCACTTGCAAGCATAAGGGCCTCAAGCTTCCTTAGGTTGCGGTCGAGCCTCCATTCCTTTGCAAGGTTCACCGCAGCCCTTTCAAGGTCTCCGTTGACCTGCGAGAGCTTCTGCTCGAAGAGCTCGAACAGAGTGAATGCATCCGCAGTACCACCTGCAAAGCCAATGACTATCTTGTCCTGATAGATGCGTCTGACCTTTCTGGCATTCCCCTTCATTATGGTATCGCCGTTGGTGACCTGTCCGTCACCTGCGATTGCAACCTTTCCGTCCTTCTTGACCGCTATGATGGTCGTTCCTCTAAAACTCATTGTTCCTTCCTCCCATGGGGATGTTTGCTTCTATACACCTCTTCGAGCCTTTTTCCTGTCACGTGTGTGTATATCTGCGTCGTTCCAATGCTTTCGTGGCCAAGCAGCACCTGCACCATCCTTATGTCCAAGTCGTTGTCCAGAAGATGCGTGGCGAACGAATGCCTGAATACGTGGGGTGTGAACTTCTTGGTAAGACCCAGCATCACACCATACCTGTCAAAGATACTGTGAACCGTGGAAACCGGCAACCGCCTGCCCTTCTGGTTGATGAAAAGGACGTCCTCGCCTTCTATGCCGTTCTTTTCAAGCACAGCATCCCTCTGTACAAGATACTGCCTCAAAAGGTCCACCGTGTGAGGAGTCAGAAACACAAAGCGCTGCTTGGATCCCTTGCCCGTCACAAGAACGCGTCTTGAATCAAGGTCCAAGTCTCCAAGCTTCATGCCAAGGACCTCGCTTAGACGGCAGCCGGTCGAATAGAACACGTTGAACATGGTCACTTCCATAAGGGACTTGTAGTCGGTCGTGGGACAGTTGAGGATGCTCTGAACCTCCTCCTCCGTAAGCACGGTTGGAATCCGCTGCCCCTTCTTGGCTCCCTTGACCCGCTTGAACGGCTGCACGGTCGTCACACCGCTTTCGCATAGGTTGTGGAAGAACGACCTGTTGGCGCTTAGGATCCGGTTTATGGTCGCAGGACTCAACCCTTCGTCATATAGACCGGCGGCGAAGCTCCTTGCATCCTCGAAGGCCATGTCGCCCACGTAAATTCCACGCTTTGACATGAACTCGTCAAGCCTTCCCAAGTCATGTGCATACGACACGACGGTCTTTTCAGAGTACCCCTGGACACTTCCAAGATACGTGAGAAACTCGTCTATGAGTGCACGGTTGGCCTTTTGTCCCTCTAGGCCGATGTCCTTGTTTTCCATGTTCTCCAGTATATCATCCACCCCTTTTCTCAACAATTCCTCCCAACAATGTACACTTGGTCTCCAAACCGGAAGGCTTCCCCATTTTCAAACGACTTTGCATTCAATGACAAAGACGCCGCAGTGCCTTCCAAACGTCTTACAAGATTTCCAGGCGAGAATCCGTCCCATTGAGCCATGGAAGAAATGACTGGAGCGCCATCGTTTGCAAGAGCATGGCTTCCAGCCCTCCTTGAATCAGGCTTGGAATCCTTGGCCCCCACTCCTGCACTGCTTACGAATACATCCTTTCCCATGGACAATGCGTAGTCGCTGGTGATAAGGGTTCCAGACTTTTCAGGTGCCTGTACAACGACCAAGGCGTTGGAATATGCAGCAATGACCATGTTACGGGATACGAAGTTGCTCTTGTACGAAGGAGTGTCAGGCGCAAAGCGGCTCACGATGCAGCCGCCGCAGTCCACGATGGACTCCCTGAGTCTTGAGGTCAAAGACGGATACTCTACGTCGTGTCCGCAGGCAAGGACTCCAATGCATGCGCCCTTGGCGGCAACGCATCCCCTCATGGAAGCCTGATCAATGCCTTCTGCGAACCCACTTATGACACAGGCACCTCCAACCGCTGCACCCAGCCCCAGCTCGAAAGCCTTTTGAAGTCCATCGTAGTCAGGCATCCTCGTACCCACAATGCCTATGCAAGTACTGTCTTTTCTTGGGACAGGGCCTCTGCATAGAAGAAAAAATGGTAGGTGCTTCTCCAACCCTTCGAATGAGGGGAAGTCTTCGTCACCATAGGATATGATGGAGTCCAAAGGGTCGTCCAGCCATTTCAGTATGCCTCTAGCCTCCTTCTCATACGATCTGAATCCTTTGATGGTTCTTGACAGCTCCTGCAATGGAGTATCCCTGGCAATGAGAACCCTCCTCTCTTCAAGTGACAGCCAGTCGTTGAACCCAATCGAAATGCGTCTTGCGAACTCTTTGTCCGAAATGTCGTGAAAATTGCTGTGGAAACCCATATGCACCTCCATGAAGTTTTTTGCCTTCATAGATACAAATACGAAAAACCTGACGTTTCCATTCACAAAAAAAAGGCGAAAGTATGGATTTCTCAATTGTTTTGCATTACTGTACCCTACTGTGACCAGGAAAGAAGAAGTGGAGCAAAAGTTCGATACATTGGACTGGCGCATCCTCAATTGGATAAGAAGAAAGCTCAAGTGTCCGTTTCTGGACTTCCTCATGCCAAAGATAACCATGCTTGGAAGTGCTGGCATGATATGGCTCATTGCAGCTGCGGCGTTGCTGTGCACGAAGAGGTATAGAACTGATGGAGTTCTGATCCTTGCAGGACTCACGCTTGCATCGTTTGTTGGTCAATTCCTTCTAAAGCATATAATAAGACGCCAAAGGCCATGCAAGGTGAACGAAGGTGTGGAGCTTATCGTGAAGCATCCAAAGGACACGTCGTTTCCATCTTGCCATACACTTACGTCAGTCGTGTCAGCTACGATCCTCGCTTCTGCATCGCCTGTGTTCGGCAGCATTGCAATTCCAATTGCGGCGCTCATAGCATTCTCAAGGTTGTATCTCTACGTACACTACCCAAGCGATGTGATATCCGCGGCAGCGATTGGAGTGGTGCTTGGGGAGGTTGTGTTCAGGGTCGCCGCTGCAATGCAGTTTTCAATCTGAATTTGGAATCTGAATAATACAGAGGAGAACTCCACTAGTCCTTTTCATTCGATGGACCAAGGTCTGGATGGGCCTTGTCGAAAGCCTTCATGAGATCATCGGTGTTGACATGGGTGTATATCTCTGTGGTGCGTATGTCCTTGTGTCCAAGTAGTTCCTGCACGGACCTTAGGTCCGCACCGCCTTGGAGAAGATGTGTTGCAAAGCTATGCCTAAGAGTGTGGACCTTGGCATATACGCCGGCTTTCTCGCAGTATTTCTTGAGCCTATGCCATATCTCCTCCCGCGTCAGCTTCTCGCGTTCACGGTCAACGAACATATATTGGGATCTGCGCTTTTCAAGGATTGTTGGACGGGCTTTTTCCATATAGGTCGCAAGCCATTGGCAGGCCACGTCGCCTACAGGAACCATTCGTTCCTTGTCGCCTTTTCCAATCACGACGATGCGCTTCTCCTCTGGGTAGAATCTATTGAGCTTCAGATTCGCGCATTCGCTCACTCTAAGCCCACAGGAGTATATGAGCTCGAACATTGCACGATCCCTTGTTCCAATGTCCGTAGAGGTGTCTATAGCGTTAAGGATCTTCTCGACTGAGTCGTAGTCGATGATCTGAGGAAGCTTCTTTGGCTCTTTGTTGTGTGGGATGAGCTCCATTGGGTCATCGTCGCGGAGCCTTTCGTTCATGAGGAACAGAAAGAACATCCTAAGGGCCGTTATGACCTTTGACATGGTCCTTGACGAAACAGGCTCTCCTGACGAGCCTCCCTTGGACCTCCAGACAAGGAACTCCCTTATCTGGTAGGTGTCGGCGACAGTGTAGGAAACACCCTCCTCTTCCAGATAATCAAGAAGGCACGCAACCTCATGCCAGTAGCAGTCGCGCGTGGCTTTGGATGCATGCCTCTCTGTGAGGAGGCTTTCGCTGAAAGCCTCCAGTATCTCCTTCTTTGGGTCGTTGACCGTTGCTTTATCTGTTGTCGTCATCCTGTCTCTGATATCTCAGGATTGCTGGGAATGAATAGTCGTTGGAGTTCGAACTCTGGGACTGTCTTCTTCCAAGCTGCTGCTGGAGATCCTGCCATCTGTTGACGGAGATGACCTCTTCAGGCTTTCTTTGAACCTTCTCCTGAGAAGCTGCAGGCTGTGAGGATGCAGCCGGGGATGGCTGCTGTGCAGGCCTGCTCTCTGCGGAGTTGATGAACTGGTCGAAGCGTTTCTTTGGCTTCTCGAACTCAGGGATGTCAACGTTGACGGATTCCCTCTCGAAACCTGTAGCGACGACGGTTACCTTGACCTTGTCTCCAAGATCAGGATTGTATGCCTGACCTGCAATGATGAGGGCATCCTGATCGCAGTTCTCCGTTATCATCTCAACGACGTCCTGATACTCCTGCAACGTAAGTCCATCGCTTGCAGTAAGGTTTACAAGCACGCTCTTTGCACCATCGATCTTTGCATTCTCCAAAAGAGGGTTGTTTATTGCCTGTCTTGCGGCATCGACTGCTCTATTGGCGCCTTCTCCAAGGCCGATTCCCATGATGGCGTCGCCCTTGCCTTTCATGACGGTCCTTACGTCCGCAAAGTCTATGTTTATCTCACCAGGCTCCGTTATGAGCTCCGATATACCCTGGACACCCTGCCTCAGAACGTCGTCCGCCATAAGGAAGGCCTGCTTTATTGGAGTGTTGTTCTCCGCAACCTTGAGAAGGTACTGGTTTGGAATGAGGATGAGGGTATCGACCTGCTTTCTAAGCCTGTCGATGCCTTCGTTTGCAAACTGAAGCTTCTTTCTACCCTCGAAGGCGAAAGGTGTCGTGACGACCGCTACGGTGAGGATGTTGAGGCCTCTTGCAATCTCCGCCACCACAGGTGCGGCTCCGGTTCCGGTTCCACCACCCATACCGGCTGTGATGAATACCATGTCGGTGCCTTCAAGAAGGCCCCTTATCTCGTCCTTGCTCTCCTCCGCGGCCTTCTGTCCCATCTCAGGGATGCCACCTGCACCAAGCC
>OQVQ01000523.1_pt1 | contig 18153 bp, 16 predicted proteins | sample 1691491 | NCBI WGS metagenome assembly OQVQ01 (sample SAMN03418252, study PRJEB22391) | human gut metagenome | biome: human-gut; feature: organic feature; material: feces | host: Homo sapiens | place: Tanzania | collected 2013-01
TGCAAGCTATTGCTCCAACACGTCTTCGAACGGCAGCTTCGTATATGCCTTGACCTACTGATAGAGTAGCCTAGCACCTGGACGCAGGACGGATTCACAAGGGTACGTTGGCGTTGAATGGATGTTGAACGGGCATGCAACGCATCTTCATGGTGCGCATGCAGGCCCATTCGCCCTGAGAGGTGTTGAAAAACGTTGAACAACGGGGTCTTCCCCAAAAGACGGGAATGTCGTAGTCCTAGACGAAGAAAGCCCTCTGAGGGGCTTTCTGTGAATCGTTGCGTTTTTTTGATGCTGTATGTGGAGCTAGAGGTCTTCGTTGTCCAGTATGGAGTAGCACATGACCCCTATCTCGTTGGCCTTGTAGTCCTCCTGTCCGTCGATCTCTATGACTTCCAGACCGTTCACCATAAGCTCGTCCTCCACCTTGTCTATGGCGCGGTACCAATCGTCATCAGAGAAACGTTCCATGTGCTCGAAATCGAGGTCGGGGCACAGCGAATGGAGGAAGTCCTTCTGCTCCTTGGTGAACTTAGGTATCTTTAGTCGGTCTTTTCCATTTCTCAAATCCTTCCTGTTCGTAGAGTGCGCCGTGACGATGTTGCCATTCGATGGATTCACGGTTACCGTGACGGTCCTCCCCACATAGTTCTTCGACGGCTCCTTGTACGACTCCTTCTTCCTGTCAATATACAGAGGATGCCTGTTCTTTTTTGGTCGATGCCATCTGCATTGCGGCCTTCTCCTTCATGGCACTTGATTCTATTGCAATACCAACGATTTGGCAATTTTGGTTACAATTTGGTTACAATGACGCTGCATGTTGCAGAAAAAGACATCAAAAAAGGCATCAACCCTTTGCAATTGTCATACATTTGTATTACATTACCCATAAGAGTTACGTAGGAGTTGTATATGGCAAAGGATGCAGTTCTTCAAATAAGAATAGACTCAGAGGTGAAACAAAAAGTCGAAACCCTCTACGAGAGCATGGGGTTCTCATTTGCAGATGCAGTAAGGATGTTTGCTGTTCAGAGCATTGCACACAATGGACTGCCATTCACACCAAGGTCCACTGTTCTTCTGAACAACTACCCAGACTCAGCAGGTGGAATCCTCCACAAATATGCAAACCCTTCCTTGATTGAAAAGGAAAATGATGCTTGGTCCCTTGCTGTGGGAGAGAAGTATGAACTTGATTGATGCCAATGTAATCATCAGATACCTATTAAGAGACATAGAGGACCAGTACCTCAGGGCAAGCCAAGCAATTGATTTGGGGTGCTGTACAACAACAGAAGTACTCGCTGAAGTAGTCTATGTACTTATGAAAGTCTATAAAATTCCAAGACCCGACATCGCAATAGCACTCTTCTCCCTTTTGAAAGAGGTGCAAATAGAAAACGGAATAGCAGTGATATTTGCAATCAACCTGTTCAAGGATTCAAGTTTAGATTTTGTTGATTGCCTCCTAATCTCTTATAACAACGTACTTGGTCAGCACATCATAAGCTTTGACAAGAAACTTGTTTCTAGACTTTTATAGCGTTTCACAAGAAGCACGATGGTTTTAGGAGAAATTCTTTTTTGACATTGGCTTTCTATTGTTTTCAAAAAAAACGGCAAAAGAATAGAAAAAGTTCTATCCAAAAAACGAAAAACAAGATTTGAATAGAAAAGCATCTCATTGTGATTGAGCCCTTTGAGCTGTTCTTTCACAAAAGAAAGGAGAGGCTCCAAAAGAGGACTTCTCTAATCTTGCGATTGCAACAAAAAACTCGCTTTTAATGCTTTTTGTTGCATTTTTTCAACAAAACCCCTGTTTTTTGACTTTTTTGTTGAAAACTGAAAACAAGCCCCCTAAGACGTCGATGAATAACAAGGCGCAATACACAGGACAGTACTTTGCGGCCTGTGGATTGCAACGCAGTAGACCACGCGAAAAAATGTTCGACGGAGTTTTTGCAATATCCTAGAAGCGAGGCATGGGACAGTGCTGTCTGCACGGCCCATGCAGAGCGACAACGGAAATTGCAAAAAATCCTAGAACAAGTGGGTGTTGTGGGAGGCAGCTTCGCTGTATACCTCTTTTGGCCACACCGAGGCCTGGACCTCTCCGATATGAGCCTTCTTGAGAAGGAACATGCACAGCCTTGACTGCCCTATTCCACCACCTATCGTCTGAGGGAAATCGCCTGCAAGTAGGCGGGAATGCCAGTAGAGGTCCTTGCGTGACTCACAGTCCTTCAGCGCAAGCTGTCTCAGCAAAGCATCGCTATCGACGCGGATTCCCATGCTGGAAAGCTCAAGGTTGCGCTGCCTTACACTGTCCCAAACGATTATGTCTCCGTTTAGACCATGATACGAGCCAGCGCCATCTGAAACGCAGGTTGACCAATCGTCGTAGTCGGGAGCGCGTCCTCCGTGAGGAGGATTGCCATATCCAATGCCAATGACGAACACCGCACCATAGCGCTTTGCAGCCTCATATTCGCGCTCATCCGGGGTCAACGAAGGGAACTCCAAGGCCAAGTCCTCGGAATGGACGAAGGTGATGCTCTCAGGCAAATCATCCTCAAGCTGAGGATAGAACTCGTACAGCCTGAAAGCGGTGCGCCTTATCACATCGTAGATAGTTGAGACCGTCTTCTTCAGGAAGTCCAGATTGCGCTGACCGTCAGCCATCACCTTCTCCCAGTCCCACTGGTCAACATAGATGGAATGGATGCAGTCTATGTCGTCGTCAGGGCGAATTGCGTTCATATCGGTGTAAAGGCCGTAGCCGGGCTTGAAGCCAAGGTCTGCAAGGGCCATGCGCTTCCACTTTGCAAGGGACTGAACGATCTCCATCTTCTTCTCGCCCATGTTCTTCACAGGAAAGGAGACAGGCCTTTCTATGCCGTTGAGGTCGTCGTTTATACCACTGCCGGCCTCTACGAAAAGAGGACTCGTGACACGACTGAGCCTGAGCGACCCGGACAGCTCCTTCTCGAAGATGTCCTTGGCCGCCTTGATGGCCTTCTCCGTGTCATGCTGGTTCAAAATTGGCTTGTAATCCTTTGGAAACTGACAAACCGATGTTTTCTTGAAAGAACTTTCCATGACAACCTCCTGCATACATTCTGTATACTCTTACAAAAGTTTTGCAAATTCTAACCACATTAAGGCGGAATGCAAACAGGTATATGCAGTTATGAGGTTGTCATTTTAACAAAAATGCAAATTAATTCAGTTGTTGTCGGCAATATCGACGAAAGCCCTGGCCCTGCGGGTGAACTCCTCCCAGTCCCCGGCGGCTATGAGCTTCTTGTCAGTAAGACGCCCGCTTATGCCAGCACCCTTGAGACCAAGTTTGAGGAACTCTGCGAAGTTCTCCTCCGTAATGCCGGCGGTAGCGATTATTGCTACATGGCTTATAGGGGCAAGGATGTCCTTTACGTACCTAAGACCAAGTGTCGCAGCAGGGAAAAGCTTAACGATATCGGCTCCACAGTCATGTGCAAGAAGGATCTCCGTTGGGGTCATGGCTCCGGGGATGGAGACCAGTCCAAGCTCCTTTGTGTACCTTATCACCTCAGGGTTGGTATTGGGTGAAATGATGTAGCTTGCACCGGCATCGCAGGCGGCCTTGACCTGCTCCTTTGTAAGGACGGTACCTGCACCGGCGTAGAAATCACAGCCAGCGAACTCGGCATTGAGCATAGAGATCGCACCTGCTGTCTTTGCAATGCAGTCAGGGTCCTTCTGGTCGAACGTGACCTCCATGAACCTAATACCACCATCATAGAGCGCATGTGCAAGCTTTCTAAGGTCATCGCCATACGTACCACGTACAATCGTGATTATCTTCTTTTCAAGAATCAAATTCAAAACTCTGCTATCGTTAACGTTCATTACGAACCTCCTATTCAAATACCATTCAAACCCTATTCGAGCTTTGCACCAAGGTCCTCGTTCTTTGAAAGGTCGCTTGGAGTATAGCCGCAGACCTCCCTGAAAACGAATGAGAAGCGCTTGTAGCTTGAGAACCCCACCTTCTCCGCAACTTCATAGTACTTCATGCTGCTGTTGCTCTTCATAAGCTGCTGCGCCACTTCTATTCTGTGACGTTGCAGAATATCCAAAAACGACATTCCGGTCTCAGACTTGATCTTGCGGCTCAGGTATCCGCTGCTAAGACCAATATCCCTTGCTATCGAATCAAAGTTAAGGTGCTTGCAATAATCCGTTCTTATGATATCAAGTACTTTTTTGACATATTCATCGCCACTTGAGGCATCAAGCCTATCCAACGAATAGATTGCTTGATGCCTATAGGAGGCAAGCTCACGCTTCTCCTCTATATGCGCTATGGCCTTGCGTACAGCCTCCAAGAGCTTTTCCTCGTCTATGGGTTTGAGTATGTAGTCCACAGCGGAAAGTCCAATGGCCCTCTTTGCGTATTCGAACTGGCTGAACCCTGTAATGATTATGGACTCGAATCCATAGGAAACACCACGCCCATCACCAGAAACCTGAAGACCCTTGGCCTTCTCCAGCATCTTTATCCCATCCATTCCAGGAAGGTGGATGTCTGTCAGCACGATGTCAGGAGACAACGCCTCAATACAGCGAAGCCCCTCTTCTCCTGTTGCAGCCTGACCGCATACCTCACAGTCAACGGAATCCCAGTCGATCGTATTGCACAGCATGTAGCGAATTATCTGTTGGTCCTCCACCACAAGTATCCTATACATACAACCCTCCTCCTGCAAAACCTCCTGCCAAAGGAATCGAGATGGCCACGCAGGTACCATTTGAACCGGATGTTATTGAAAGTCCAGAGGACTCCCCATAGATAAGCTTCAATCTCCTATGGACATTGTAGAGGCCAAAATACCTACTTGGAGTCTCATCGCTTGCAAGCACATTTGCAATGTCCAAAAGCTTTGCATCATCCATTCCAGGGCCGTTGTCGCAGACAAGGACCTTTAGTCTTGAATCCTCCACGAAAGCACGGACTGTGCACTCACTCACACCTGACGCAGAACGTCCGTACTTGACAGCGTTCTCGACAAGAGGCTGGATGCAAAGCTTTGGAACAAGCACATCCAAGGCTTCATCCAACACCTCGATCGAGTAGGAAAGGTCGTTTGGCCTACTCATCCTGTTCATTGAAAGGTAGCACTCTATGTAGTGGACGTCGTCGCAAAGCGGCACGAACTGGACATTGGAGTCTATGCTGTAGCGCAGAAGGCTTGAAAAATCCAGAATCATGCGGTTCGCAACGACCGGGTCTATCTTTATGTAGCACCTGATTATCTCAAGGGTATTGAATATGAAATGGGGATTGAACTGGGACTCAAGCTGCTTGACCTCCGCACGTTCACGCATCGTGGCCTCCTGCCTGTTGGCCTGAGCCAGATCCCTTATGTCCTGCAGAAGCTCTCCGTAGGAGGCTTCAAGGCTGCTGAACTTGCTTCCAACAGGTTCCACAGGGGCGTATATCCCCTTGGCCTTCATTTGCTTTATGCTTGAAATGAGTCCATCTATGGACGAAGCCTCCTCGTTCAGCACACGGCCGCTCACCCCTCCAATGGCAAAGACCGATACCACAAGAACCAAACCCGCAGCTATGCCCGTTATGAGGATGGCCTTGGACAACGTACCAACCTTCACAAGAATGAATACCCAAGAGTCCATATCAGGTAGATATTCTGAGGCAATGTATATCTTTTGGGCATCTATTTCCACAAGACCGGTCTTTCCCCGGTATTCTGTCCTTAGCTTCGAATACTGGTCTATAAACTCGTTCTTGGATGTGACAAGAGTGGTGAAGAAGGAGTTTGTTACAACCACATCCCCCACATCGCCAGTGGAGATGTATTCAAGGATTCTGGACGGGCTCAATTCGAACACGAAGTACCCAATTACCTGATCTTCCCTCACTATGGCCTGTCCAATGGACAGCACCATGGATGAAGTGCGGGCATTGCCAATCTGACTCAGCATCTTGGAGGGATTTTCAAGATTGTTATGCAGCCTATACATAAAACCCGTATTATACGGAGGCTTTGAAAGAAGGTAGTTGGAAAGGATTGTAGAACTTCCAATGACCAATGAACCATGTGCATCAAGAAGGAAGAAATGAGCGGGGATATCCTGTTCATTGATGAAATCATAGACACGTTCAGAGAAGGCGTTTCCATATATCTCTCCAGCTATCAGTCTCTCCAGAGAGCGGTCCTCAACTATGGAGGAAAGCCGCTTCTCATAGGAAGAGACCACACTTTCAAACCTTGAAGCCGCACTATGGCACTCCGCCTTTGCGCTGTAGGATATGGAAAGCCCATAGAAGAGGACGATGATGGCCAGAATCACGAAATATGCAACCAAAACTGGGACAACAACATACTTCATGACCACTTTTCTGACATCGTTGGAGAATGTCAAAGCCGTTCTACGTCCTCTTCCCTTCACAGTCGAAACACCTTTGTGCGGCCAAACAGTACCGCCTTGATTCTTGATCCATCAAAGAATTCTCCTAGAGGGAGAACTCCTTCTTTCTGGTCGATACAAGGAACACTATCATGGAGATGGCTGTCGAAAGCATAAGCACAGACGCTATTGCCGCAGCATTTCCATAGTTTCCCCTTGTAACCTGTTCATAGACGGCAACGGACAAAGTCTTCGTCCTTCCCGTATACAGGATGAGCGAGGCACTAAGCTCGTTTATGACCGTCACCCAACTCAGGATGGCCCCGGTCAGCACTCCTGACAGCATGAGTCTGAATGTTACCTTAAAAAACGCCTTTTGTGGAGACGAGCCAAGGCTTATGGCAGCCTCCTCCGTGTTTGGACTTATCTGGTACAGAATGGCTACGCTGGAACGAAGCGTATGCGGCAGTCTGCGGATTATGAACGCTATTATGATTATGGCAGCCGTTCCGCTCAGGACCAAAGGCTTCTTGTTGAAGCAAAGAAGCAGCATGATGCCAAGGATGGAACCTGAAATTATGTACGGGAACACCGTAACGATATCAAGCGTTGACGTAAGTGCATTTCTCTTTCTCACAGAAAGGTATGCAACGAACACCGCTATTATCACGATGAGCACTATGGCAACGATTCCGTATGTGTAGGTGTGCGCCGCGCTCTTGATTATGGTCGATTTCATCTTGGAGAAGCTCTCAAGCGAGAACGAAGACAGGAACCTCGTGCCCTTGGTCTTGAGGAACGCCGTGTATATGACCGTAAACTGAGGGATTACTGAGATTCCAACAAGAAGGTACGAATACACGTATGCAAGGACTCCCTTGACACCTATTATCTTCTTTGGGACTATACGTTTGACGGATCTCATCCTAAAGGACTTGCGGTTGATTATAAACTTCTGGAGGAAATATAGACAGGCTGTGAGCGTAACCATGACAAGGGCTATGGCTGCAGCAAAGTTGGCGTCGCTTCCGTTTTCACCCATGAATGCACGGTATATGAGAACCGGCAGGACTCTGTAGCCCTCCCCTATGAGCATTGCGGTTCCAAAGTCCGCAATGGACGTCATGAACACCATGAGGGCGGCTGCCAGTATGGTTGGCAACACAAGAGGAACTATCATCTTCACGACGTTCTTGACTGGGCTGCAGCCAAGGCTGCGTGAGGCTTCAAGAAGCGATGTGTCTACCTTCTTCATGGCACCTGATACATACAGGTAGATGTTGGAGTACATCTTGAGCACAAGCACAAGGATTATACCCCCAAGGCCGTATATCGTTGGCAGAGACACCCCCATTTTGTCAGCGAAGAACTGCGTGACTATTCCGCTTCGTCCAAGGAGTATGACCCAAGAGTACGCCCCTATGAAGGATGGCGACATCATTGAGAATATGATGAGGACCTGAAGGACCTTCTTCCCCTTTATCTCATAGAAAGTGAGAATGTAGGCCAAAAGAGTTCCAAGCACCACTGTTATGAGCGTCACGCCAACGCCAATCGCCAAGGAGTGCCATATTGCATTGGTGTAGTATTTTTTGCCAAAGAACGTCCTGAAGTTTTCAAGAGTCCAGGCACCGGTCTCGGTATCCTTGAAGCCAGATATAAGAAGCTTGAACAACGGGTACACGAGAAAGAGCGCAAAGAGGACGAACACGACCAATGTCACTACGCTCCAGAAGTTTATACCCTGGACCCAGCCGTAGAACCTATCCTTGAAGCTTCCTTTTCCAAGTGAAAGCGAGCTACTCTTCATGGCTTGTTCCCTCTATCAACGATACCCCACTTGCGGCATCGAACACGTTTATTTTATGCGGATACACCTCAAACGAGACATCGTCTCCAACCTTGAGCAGGCTTGTAGCCGTTCCAAGGTCCTGGGAGATTTCAAACACATCTTCAGCGTCGTCCTCGCCTTTTGGACATTCTACGCCTTTTATGTCAACGAAGTAGATCACATACTTTCCAAGGTATGTGGACTTGGAGATATGTGATTTGAACCCTCTTGAAGGGTCCTTGCTTACGCAGAATTCCTCTGGCCTGATTCCAACGATTACGCGCCCCTCTGGGGCATCGGCCTTGATGTTGTCCATCTCAACGCTGTAGCCGTTTCCAAAGTCCAAGGTGCGCACGGGGCCCTTTCCTTTGAGCTGTGCGTATGCGAAGCCGGAGTGGCCAATGAAATCGGCGACGAAGAGATTGTACGGACGTGTGTATATCGTGTGTGGTGAGGCGATCTGCTGGATCTCCCCCCTGTTCATGACCGCTATACGATCCGATATCGCAAGCGCCTCCTCCTGGTCGTGTGTGACGTACACGGTGGTGATGCCAATCTCCTTCTGGATGTCACGTATGACACCTCTCATCTCGACTCTGAGCTTGGCATCAAGGTTGCACAGCGGCTCGTCCATGAGAAGCACGTCCGGGTGGATGGCTATTGCACGGGCCAAGGCCACGCGCTGCTGCTGTCCACCGGAGAGGTTCTCCGGAAGCCTGTCGCGGTAGATGTCTATCTTGGTGAGCTTCATGATGGACTCAACCCTTGCATCGGCCTCTGGTTTTGGAACCTTGTGCTCCTTGAGGCCGTATCGAATATTCTGTTCAACGGTAAGGTGTGGAAAGATTGCGTAGTCCTGGAACACCATTCCAATGTTCCTCTTGTGGGCGGGGATCTTGTTTATGACCTGTCCGCTGAAGCTTATCGTTCCGCCTTCGATTGAATTGAAGCCTGCAATCATCCTAAGTAGGGTCGTCTTGCCGCAGCCGCTTGGCCCAAGAAGGGTGAAAAGCTCGCTGTTGCGTATCTGTGCGGAAAGATCTGGGATGATCGTAAGGTTGCCATACCTTTTAACAGCATGTTCGATGATTATGTCCTTGCTCATTGAAAACCTCTTTAAAGTCTTGTTTTTTGAACTCTTGGTTTTGAACTTTTGGTTTCAAATAGGCTGGAACGTTTTCACGCCCCAGCCCATTCTTTTCAGTGTTTCATTCCATTAGTTGGCGACGCATTAGTTGGCGACGCTCGTCCAAACGTCCATGAATCTGCTGAGCCAAGCCTTCTTGTTGGCCGATGCCAATGCGCTGTTTCCATCTGTAAGGGTTATGGATGCGGTGTTTGGAAGAGCATCGGAGAATGCGAGGTCAGATCTTATTCCACGGATGTTGAGCTCGTCACAGAAGAGCTGCTGGATTTCAAGGCTTGTGAGGAAGTCTATGAACTTCTCTGCGTTCTTCTCGTTCTTTGCGCCGTTTACGATAGCAGCTGTCGTGCACTCACCGTATGCACCCTCTTCGCAGTAGACGATCTTGACAGGATATCCGTCCTTGACAGCCTGGAAAGAGACCTCTTCGTATGTGCAGCCAACTGCATACTCACCGTCGCAGACACCTTTCCACACAGCGGATGAACTGTTGAGAAGCTTGCCATCCAGGTTCTTTGCGAACTCTGTGACGTAGTTCCATGCAGCCTCCGACTCTGGGTCGTGGTCAGTGCCCATGTCGAACAGCATGTTTGAAAGCTGACCAAAACCAGACGAAGACGCAGATGGATCGACCATTGAGATCTTGCCCTTGAGAGCTGGATTGAGAAGGCTTGCATAACCTGTCACATCAATGCCCTCTGTGAGGTTCGTGTTGACCAAAAGACAGCGAAGTGCGATTCCATAAGGTGTGTAGTAGTCGCCTTCAACCCTATACGGCTCGTAGATGCTGTCATAGTTGACAGTCCTATAAGGCTTGAAAAGGTTCGTGTCGTATGCCTGGATGGACGAAAGAGCCGCACCCCAAATCACGTCCGCAAGAGGGTTGTCCTTCTCGGACTCGATTCTCTTGAGCAGCTCGCCTACACCGGCTGTGACAAGCTCCACCTCAATGCCCGTCTCTTCCTCGAACTGGGAGACGATTGGCTCGATTGTCTTCTCGGAAACGGTTGTGTAGACCGTCAGCTTCTTGCTTTCATCGCTCTTCGCCTCCTGAGCGCCCTGTGCGAAAACACATGTGCACGCCAATGCGACGAGAACCAGAACAGATACCATCTTCTTCATGTTTCCTCCTGAACCGGTCTTCATACGTGGCCCATCAAGGCCTGTCTAGACCGATGTCTTTGTTTTCTAAAACCCATCGTAACACCGCATTTTTTACAAAGATATCCTCGGAAAGCACCTTTTTCATCCCGTTTTCTGACATTTTCCACACTGTGAATGGCTATGAAGACTCCCTCTGACACACTTTTCTATGCTCGTTGAAAGGCTGGAGCATTTGCTTTATGATGGAGGACATGAAGACATCGGTCCAAAGAATCATAACCCTGTGCGTGGCCATTGCAAGTGCGGTCCTTATATATTTCCTCTTCCATAGAAGCGTGGAATCGTTGGTTGTGGCCATAATGGTCGCAGGGTCAGGCATATGGCGTTTCTTCAAGGGAGCCGATGACGACGACGGACCAAACCCCAATGGCGATTACGAGCGCAGGGAGTAGCTGTTTCCTAACCGTTTCTTAGTGTTCTTTTCTCCTTCTGGTGTATAGATTTCCTATGAAAATCACCAAAGAAGGAGGTCCTCTATGGACGAAACCAAAGGAAAGAAACCTTGTACGTGCGGCGCAACCGGAAAGGCTGTCGCGAATCTGTGCTTTATCGTTGTGACGATTGCTGTAAACGCTTTGGGTGCATTTGGAATCATAAACGGCCTCAGCCAAAAGCAAGTCTCCGACATGTACCCTACACTAATCACCCCAAGTCCATTCACATTTCAGATATGGATGGTGATCTATGCACTTCTGATAGTCTCAATGATTGTCATGATAGTAAAAAGCAAGGACAAGTACTGGAACAAGGCCATCGAGAACATTTCATGGATGTTCTGGGTCTCATGCATATTCAACATTGCATGGATCGTCGCCTTCTCCTATGTGAAGATATGGCTGTCAGTGCTGTTCATAGCTATCCTAATGATTACATTGGGTCTAATCTGCTCGGAGCTTCTTAGGATGAGAAAGGATGGAAAGTGGCTGCTTCCACTCACATTTGGAATCTACTTTGGATGGATAGTGGTAGCCACGGTAGTCAATATATCGGCATTCCTAGTGAAGCTAAATTGGAACGGTTTTGGACTCAGCCCCTACGTATGGACGGTGATAGTGCTGGCCTTTGCTGTAATCCTTACGGCAATCATAACCTGCAGCGACAAGAACGCCGCAATACCACTTCCTGTCGCATGGGCGTTCTTTGGCATCCACCAAGCCAACAAGTTGGACAAAATGGTCAACATCTCATCCATAATTGGAATACTTCTGTTGCTTGGTCTTGCCGTCTACACCCTAATCCTCAACGCCTGGGCGATCCTTCCAAAGGATGACTCCAACGGTTCCAAAAACCTTAACGACTCCAAGATCCAAGTCTAACATGCAGGTTCGTTTGGCAATGAACTCAGCAGCCCTTGGACATTACTAGGGCTGCTTTGTTTAGGCTCTTTTTTCCCTACTGTTGCTATAGAAAAGTTTCCAGTCGAAACCAAGAAGCAGACCAATTCTCTTTGCCATATCAACTGAAGGAACCCTTTCCCCATTGGCTATTCTGGTTATATATGCTCTGTTCACCCCTAAAACCTGAGCCGCCTGATACTTTGTATAGCCCTTTTTTCTAAGTCCCTCATCGATTTTCGTTGGAATGTCTGGGTTTCTGTAATGGACTATATCCCTACCATCCCCAGCTTCAACCAACATGATTCTGTCCTCTATGCTTGATGCAATCACCTTCTCCAACGGAGTCGGCGTCTTGCATTTTTCATTATCAAGAGCCAAGGCCAAAGCTTCTTTTGCCATCAGATACGCCTGCTCTATGGAATGCCCTTGAGTCATGCAACTTGGAATATCAGGAAACTCAACCCAATAGTTCTTCCCTTCCTTGTGGAATATCGCAGGATATACTCTTTTGTTTGAAGTCATAAATCAATCCTCCAATCCAGCTTGTTTCAAAATACAATGTTCAAGCCCTTTTCCCAAATCCTTTGAATGGATTGGGATAATAACGGTTCTACCAGTCTTGTCATTCTTCATTTTCAAATGGCTTCCCTTCTGGCCGACTTCTTCAAAGCCAAAAGCCTTCAGGAGCTTCACCATTTCCTTTCCGGAAATAGGCATAACACCCCCCCCAACCACTCTCCACTATCAACGATAAGTTTTAGTTGCCAAATTGTCAACTAGAGATAATTGTTGTTTTCTACGAGTAGTCGGTTTACAATTGAATCGAGGGAAACTCTGGAAATATGAAAAAACCACCCTGTTCAGGTGGCTTTTCAAAATCCCAACAGCGGGAGACACTTTCGGGCGATTTGGACGTAATGTCTTTACTTTGACACGACGTGTTATGCCTAAACATTATTACGAGAACTGGGGGTTGTCAAGTGAATAAGGATTTGAATAACATCGACTACTACATTGGTTTAGACTGCGGGACGTCCTCCGTTGGCTTTGCTGTAACTGACACGAACTACAACATCTTGAAATTCAATGGCAAAAGGATGTGGGGTTCGCACTTGTTCGAAGAAGCCAAAACCGCTGCTGGGCGCAGGGGCTTCAGAACAGCAAGGAGAAGACTCGAAAGAAGACGAAAGAGAATCCTTTTGCTACAGGAGATCTTTGCGGAGGAAATATGCAAAGTCGATCCAACGTTCTTCATACGCCTCAACGACAGCAAATACATACTTGAAGACAAGACAACTCCAGACCTGAACATCCTTTTCAACGACAAGAACTACAAAGACAAGGATTTCTTCAAGATCTATCCAACAGCATATCATTTGAGAAAAGCTCTAATGACAGAAGACATAAAGGATCCAAGACTGCTGTATCTAGGAATACAGCACATACTCAAAAACAGAGGCCATTTTCTCTTTCCAGGGGAAGGCATGAAAGCCGTGGAATCAATTAAGCCTCTAGTAGATGACATCCAGAATGTTTTCGAAGAACTCTTTGATGATGTTACTTTCGAGTACACATCAATAGAAAAGCTTCAAGAAGCCTTGATGAGCAAAAGGAATTCTGAAAAAAAAGAGAAACTAGAAAAAGAAATCATAATTTCAGATACAAAGCTCAAAGCATCGGTAGTCAGGATACTTCTTGGCTACAAGGTAAAGACAACGACTTTGTTCAAAAAAGAAGGGGACGAGATTCCGGACGTTGAGTTCAAAAAGGCATCTTTTGAAGAATCAGACCTTCCAGAACTACAAGACCGCCTTTCAGATGAGGAATTCGCTTTTATAAAAGCAGCGAAAGGAATATATGACTGGACTCTTCTTGGTTCCATAATGAGTGGCCATTTATACATATCAGATGCAAAGATAGAATTGTTCGACAGTAACAAGGCGGATCTAAAACACCTAAAAGAAGCAATCAAGACCTATGCACCTGACAAATACGAAAGTTTTTTCCATTCAGATGAAAAAGGGTCATATTCAAGCTACACAGGCAAAATCCATGGTGACCATGTAGTCAAACGAGTAAAAAGAACTGGAACAGACGAGTTCTACAAGAAAATCAAAAACCTTCTGGAGAAAGTCCCAAAAGACGACGAACATGTCAAACATATCCTAGATGCAATCGAAAACGACTCATTCATGCCTCTGCTCAAGTCGTTTAGAAATGGAACGATCCCCTACCAGATGAACAAAATAGAATTGGATGCAATTCTGGCAAATTGTTCAAAGAATTTCGAATTCCTTGAAAAGAAGGATCCAGATGGCTTCTCCGCAACAGAAAAGATAAAGGAACTCCTAAAGTTTAGAGTCCCCTACTATGTTGGACCATTGGGATCCAATCCTTATGGAAAGGAAACAAAAGGAAAGAATTCTTGGGTTGAAAGAAAGACCTCTGGAAGAGTTCTACCTTGGAACATCGAACAAAAGATCGACTATGAGTCTTCAGCTGAGAAGTTCATAGAACGTATGACAAATAAATGCACATATTGCAAAGACCAAGACGTCCTACCAAAGAACTCTCTGGAATACTCCAAGTATATGGTACTCAACGAGCTGAACAATCTAAGGATTTGTGGAGACAGACTTTCAGTTCCTAGGAAACAAGAAATCTTCAATGAACTTTTCAAGAAGGAAAAGAAAGTCTCAATCAGCAAGTTGACAAAATATATCAATGACAATTGTTGGTATTCTGGAAAAATCAAGAAAGAAGACATAACAGGTATAGATGGAGACTTAAAAGCATCACTTTCATCATACTTTGACTTCAAAGACTTTCTTGAAAGCCATAGGCTCAAAGCCGATGACGTTGACAGGATTATAAAATGGGCAACTGTTTTCTCAGAGGGCGGTGACATGCTAAGAAAACGCATAGAACGCGAATTCGGAGAAGTCTTGACAAAGGAAGAGATAGATAAAACCTCAAAGCTCAAGTATGCAGGATGGGGTCGTTTCTCACATAAGTTCCTGTATGAGATCCAAGCGATAAACAAAGAAACCGGAGAACTCATGTCAGTCATGAGGATGTTGTGGGAGACTCAGAACAACCTTATGGAGCTGCTAAGCAACAAGTATGAGTTCATTGAACAAATTACAAAACCAAAAACCATTGGAAAACTCGACTACTCGATAGTTGACGAAATGTATGTATCCCCTGCCGTAAAAAAGGAGACTTGGCAGACTCTCAGAATCGTTGATGAGCTTATCAGAATAATGGGACACAACCCACAAAAAGTCTTCGTTGAAGTCACACGAAGCGAACAGGAAAAGAAAAGAACGGTTTCAAGGAAACAAACGTTGATTGACACGCTGAAAGATGCTACGAAAACAGACTCGAACTACATCAACGAATTAAGGGAGTTAATCTCTAAACTAGAAGAAAAAAGTGAAAGCGATGTATCAAGGCAAGACAAGCTATATCTTTACTTCTCACAATGTGGAAAATGCATGTACACAGGAGAAAGGATCGACATAGAAGATATATACGACATAAACAATTACGATATCGACCACATATTTCCGAGGTCTAGAACAAACGATGATTCTCTTACAAATAGAGTTCTCGTAAAGAGAAAGAAGAACGGTGGGAAAAGCGATGTCTACCCTATCGACGATTCCATTAGAAAAAAGATGCAAAATTTCTGGAAGTTCTTGTATGAAAAGAAATTCATTCCCAAAGAAAAGTATGATAGACTCGTTAGAACCAGTCCACTTTCAGACGAAGAAATCAAGGGATTCATCAATCGCCAACTTGTAGAAACCAGCCAAACTGTCAAACAAGTTACGGATACTTTGAAAAGTTTATTTGGAGAAGAGACAAAAGTAGTTTACTCAAAAGCAAGAAACGTCTCAGACTTCAGAAACAAGTTTGGTTTTGTTAAATGTCGAACAATGAACGACCTTCACCATGCAAAGGATGCTTACCTAAACATCGTCGTAGGCAATGTCTACGATACAAAGTACTCAAGCAATTTCTACCTACAAGCAAACGGACATGGCTATGGCAACCTCACAAAGCCTTTTGATTTCGATGTTAAGAATGCATGGAAAGCTGAAAATGACGGCACGATTGCCTCTGTAACAAAGACCATGAATAGGAATGACATTCTATTTACAAGACAACCTGTTGAAACGAAAGGGGAACTGTTCAAAGTTCAACTCGTAAAAAAGGGATCAAGAAAGGGAGCATTACCAGCCAAAGTTTCAGACAAGAAACTGCAGTCTGCTATTGGTAGCTTTGAAAACACAGAAGGGGCATATGACAACTGGACATCCAAATATGGTGGTTACAATAGTCTCTCAACAAGCTATTTTGCAGTGATAAAACATGAAGAGAAAAGCAACAAATTTGTATCTTTCGTGCCAATCTCAATGATAGATGCAAAAAGAATAGGAAAACCTGAAGCATTGTTGAAGTACTGTACAACAACACTGGGCCTTATCAATCCAACCATCGTCAGAAGCAAGCTATTGATCAATACACAGCTCAAGATTGATGGGTACCTGTTTGCAATTACAGGAAAATCAACTGGAGGAAAAGCTCTTACATTGAGCAGTAATGTTCCTTTGGTTTTATCTGCTCAATCGCAACAAACCGTAAAGAACATCGAATCATTTTTCAAAAAAAGTGAAAAAAACAAGGATCTACAGCCAACTCCAAAGTTCGATAAAATCTCAACGGAAAACACATTGGACCTGTATTGCGAACTACAGAAAAAGAGTAAGTCTCCAATCTACAACAAAAGACCAGGTAATCAGAGCGACGTCTTGGAAAACGGAGTAAGCCTTTTTGAAAAGCTGAGCCTTCTCGAAAGATGTAAAGCTATTAGAGAAATACTAAACTATTATGCTATGGAAGGAAATGGACAATCGGACTTCACAGCCATTGGCGGTTCAAAAACCTGTGGAAAACTAACTAAAAAAGCAGGATTTGATATAACCAAATCAAATATTCTGATTTTTGACCAAAGCATTACAGGACTATTTGAGGAGATTGAAGAAATCAAAGCATGAGTTGGCGAACGGTCGTTGTAAGCTCAAGGTCAAAACTGGAATTGAAGAACGGATATCTCGTCATAAGAAGTGACACAGTAAAAAGAGTCCATCTTGACGAGATATCCGTACTTGTAATCGAAAACACTGGAAGTGCTGTCACTGCAGCACTTCTTGAAGCTCTATGGGAAAACAAGACCGTTGTTATATTCTGTGATCACAAAAGGAATCCCGGAGCTCAGCTGCTCCCCTACTACAATAGTTTTGATTGCAGTGCTCGGGTGAATACCCAAATTCAATGGACTCAAGACGTCAAGGATTTGGTTTGGACGGAAATAATCAAAGAGAAAATAAGGAAACAGGCACAAGCCATTGAAAAACTGAACTTGAAAAACTCCGATTTGCTGTACAGCTATATTGATGAAATCGAAACTGGAGACTCAACGAATAGAGAAGGTCATGCTGCAAAGGTCTATTTCAATAGCCTTTTTGGAAGTTCATTCTCTCGTTCCGACGACTGCTTTACAAACTCAGCTTTGAACTATGGGTATGGTCTCCTGCTATCGCTTGTAAACCGAGAAATCGTTGCAAATGGATATCTGACACAATTGGGTCTTTTTCACAAAAATGTTTTCAATCAATTCAATCTTTCATCGGACTTAATGGAACCATTCAGGCCTCTATTTGATTTGATAGTTTATTCAATGCCAAAAGGAACAGACTTGGAACATGAAGACAAGCTTTTTCTCCTAAACACCTTGAATGAACGTGTGCAAATAGGAAAAGCAAAACAAACAGTTATAAATGCAGTTGGGATATATGTAAAAAGCATATTGGATGCATTGGACAACAACGACCTCTCGTTGATCAAATTCTACGAATATGAGTTTTAGAGAAATGAGAGTCTTTATAATGTTCGATCTACCAGTAGAAACTGCAGAAGAAAGGCGGTCATATACCCAATTCAGGAAGTTCTTAATGAAAAACGGATTTATAATGATGCAAGAATCCATCTATTCCAAACTATGTCTCAATGCAACGGCTGCAAAAACAATCTATGACAATGTAAGGAAAAACACACCTAAAAAAGGAATCGTCCAACTAATGGTTGTGACAGAAAAGCAATATGCATCTATAGAATACCTTACAGGTGAATCTTCTTCTGAGTACATAAACAATACAGATGGGCGAAGCAAACAATTGGTCTGCACAGGAAAC
>OQVQ01000524.1_pt1 | contig 18131 bp, 22 predicted proteins | sample 1691491 | NCBI WGS metagenome assembly OQVQ01 (sample SAMN03418252, study PRJEB22391) | human gut metagenome | biome: human-gut; feature: organic feature; material: feces | host: Homo sapiens | place: Tanzania | collected 2013-01
GCTCAGCTCTCCTTTTGGGGATCTCATTTTTAGGTCTATTCAGCTATTCCGCTATTGTATTTTTTTCAATAGAAAGTGACTATTGGCAATGTTTTTCATATATAACTTTTTTATAAAAATTGGTCGTTTCTTGCATAGATTATGGAAATGAAGTTCTTTATCGATTGCACTGAATGGTCTTTCCCATCAAGATGGATGTGGATGCCACATGAGTTGTTTACGAACCCTCCTGCCTTCCTTAGTTCTCTGATTACATTCTGCAATGTTTCAATGTCCTCTGTATAAGTAAGGATTGGTGTTACAAGTTCCACGGAGTAGTACTTGGTTGCATTTGATATGGTTCCATCCTTTTTCTTCTGCGTCATGATTGAAGCATCGCTCATGAACTTCCAAGTTCTACCATCTGGTGCATCAACGCTCCATGCATCATAGTATGTACCGATGTAACGAACCTCTCCTCCGAGCACTTTTTTTGCTTTTTGTGCAGCTTCCTTTCTCGTGATTCCCGTGAACTCAATCTCAACTCCGAATCTAGTGTTCAACATGTTTTCTAACTCCTTTAGATGTCTTTATTTACATGTACATTAATCACTCTTATCGGAAACTATATCAAGTGTGTATTTCTATATATTAAAAGGATTTATGAATTGTTTATCGATGGGCTCTGATACCTTTCTTATAGCGTCTTCTCCAATTACAGCTCCAAGACATGAGCCGTTGTCCCAAGAGATATGCACCGTTCCTATATCGTCCACAAATTCAACGGTTCCCTCTGTTCCTCTCATAGGAGCCTGTTCATCATCCATCCTGATAAGGACAACCCTTATCCCTTTTGGATAATCCCGTTTGATTACTTTGATTCTTTCTATTTCAAGCTTGTCCATAGATCCTCCGCTGACACATATATTGCTCTGAACGGAGTTATTATCAAGTACACTTCTTTTTTTTCTTGTGTGATAAAAAACAATCATTCTATACTAGGCATATAAATAGGAGGAACTATGAAGAAACTATATACCCCCCCTTGTTTGTGATCCTTATCTTATCGGTTATGATGTTATGCCTATCGTGTGACCCCAACAATACTCCAAAAACCTTTACGGTTACTTATGATGCGAATGGAGGAAAAGGCACGATAGAACCTGCTCGCAAAACAGCAAAAGAAGCTATTGTAATTGCCAATGCTGATAGACTCTCTAGAGAAGGTTTCACTTTTTCTGGTTGGAACACAAAAGAAGATGGAACTGGCACTTCTTATGCACCAGGCGATAGATATGAAGAAGACGAGAATCTTGTACTCTATGCACAGTGGAAAGCCATTTCTCCAACCACTACCTATACACTGTCTTTTGAATATGATGAAAAGAATTGCTATGCAGTCAAATGCTTAGATAAAACAATCACCTCCTGTGTGATTCCTTCAGAATATAATGGGCTCCCTGTAAAAATAATTAGGGGCTTTGGATTCAATGAATGCACACAACTTTCCTCTATTACCATTCCTGAATCAATAACAACTATTGGCAATTGGGCTTTTCAAAGTTGCTCATCTCTTACTACAATCACACTGCCTAATGGCGTTAGTGAAATATTTGCAGAAGCATTCGGTTGCTCAAATCTGGAATCAATTTATCTTCCTAGAAGTCTAAAAACGATAGGTCGTAATATTTTCCCAAATTGCCCTAAGCTTAAAAATATCTACTACGAAGGATCTCCAGCAGAATGGAATCAAATAAACAAACATGAAGAATGGGATATAATCATCAAAAGATATAACGATTACGAAATACATTATAACAGCACAATGTAGTAAAGTTTTCAAAAAGCCTCTTTGATGCTTTCCAAAGAGGATTTATACACATCCATTTGGTATCGATATAGAGGAAGTTTGTTTTCTCCGTAGTCCAAAAGCTTATCGACATCAGCTTCATCAATCGAATACCTTCCATCCTTGAATTTCCAGGTTAACTCAGGAAATGATGGAATGGGAGGTAGCGGAGGAATCATATCAACAAGGATTGCATAATAGGAGTTATCATCATTAGGTAGCTCAGTTGTTGTGCAGCTTATTAAGACGCTCAATGCGAGAAACAACATCGCCAGCTTCAGGCATTTTCGTTTCTTCAGGCTTGGGCGCTGATTCAGCTTCCTTGATTTTGTTCTGAACTTCATTGATTGTTTTCAACTCCTCTTTCTTTTTGGTGATCACTTCATCCTTTGTTTTGATTTCTTTTTTCTGATTTCTGATTTTATTTGACTTCATTACGTTAAGCCCAAAGAGCCCAAGCACTATAGCTACAAGAATTGAAATAATCTCTGTCATCGCAGTTTCCTCTTCATCCATTTCTTAACTAGAGGTTTCCAAAAGGACATACATACAGGTCTCTGTAAAAGATAAAACACCAATCCAGAAGGGATGATCAACCAATGTGTATTCTTAATAAGGGTGCATAAAGATGAAACTTCAAGCATCTGATAGAGAACAATGTCTGTTCGCTTCCATTACACGAAATGGTCGCCAATTTGTTATCCTGGATTAAGGCGCCCCTTCCACCTTGGCCTGTAACACCACACCTTATTTTCACAAGCTTAGGAGTTGCACAGACAAGAGGCTGATTGTTTCCTCCAGTCCCATAAGTTGAGGAAATTGTATCAGCAACATCGATTGGCCCCTTTATCCTTGAATCCTGAGCATGGTTTTGAAAGACAAGAGGGGGATTTGAGCTGTGGGCTCTTAGGGTCGCAGTGAAATCATTCGTGATGTCCATGCGCTCGCCCCCTTGGTCGTTTAGGCAGATTATGCCTGTCTTAGGAGGGCTAACTCCAATACTTCTGGGAGTCTCTTGCCACGCTCTGATGCTCTTCTGATAATTCCGAGGCAAGCTTTCTGACTCAAATAGTTTTTTTCCGACACTTGATGAATCAAGATCTGCGTCAAGGTAGATGCGTTTTCTTCTCTGGGGAACTCCCCAGTATTGGGCATTGAGTACTCGCCATGCAAGAGAGAAATCATTCTTCATGATAAGTCCGCTTCCCGTCCATTTCTCACATTCAGGTATAGACACTTCGGGGTATTTGATTCTTGTAATGCCTTCGATGACCGCCCTGAAGTCCTTACCTTTAGACGAGTTGAGTGCTCCTGTGACGTTTTCCCAAACAATGTATCTTGGCTTTTCTCCATTTGTTTTCTCCCTCATTTGATGGATTATTCTTAGAGCCTCAAAGAAAAGGCTTGAGCGTTTTCCTTCAACAAGCCCCTCACGCTTGCCAGCGATGGATAAATCCTGGCAAGGAGAGCCCATTGAAATTACATCTACAGCCTCTATTTCTCCACCATCGATTTCGGTTATGGATCCGAGATGCCTCATAGTTGGAAAGCGCTTTGTTGTTACTCGTATTGGGAACGGCTCTATCTCTGATGCCCATATTGGCTCTATTCCTGCAATAAGAGCAGAAAGGGGAAAGCCTCCAGATCCATCAAAGAGGCTACCCATAGTTAATCTTTCTTCCATTTTTCATTTTCCTGTCAAAAGACGCTCCATCAAATCATCTTGTGGTGTGCGTCCTGTAAAATCAGAGGTGGAATTCTCCTTTACAAGCTGGAGGATCTGGAACCAACATTGATTCACTTGCTTCAGATACTCGCGACTCATGGCAACGTAAGGAGACGCAATGGCTGCGCCTGTTGTTGGATGCTTTGCCAAGAAGCCATATTCAGAGACTGCGTTCTCGCACTGTACCCATCTTCCAATCGCCATGGCGTATTGCTGCACAAGCTGTGGGTTTACAACGCTTTCGCATTGTCTTTCCTTAAGCCAGGTCCACGTGTCTTCATACACATCTTTTGCAATGAACTTCTCTCCATTCTTTTGGGTTGCAATCATGTAATCCTTGATAGGAGGCATATCCTCTCCTTTCAAGACAGGAGTGGAGAATTCAATTGTTTCTGTTTTCTTGCCTTCATTGATTTTATCGACAAGGGCTTTTTTCTTTCTTCCAGCACCGACCCTAGCTCCACCTATCCGTGTTCCGTCCTTTGCCATAGTCAGTCCTTTTGTTTGATTTATCTTTGATTGTTTTCAAACACTTTCCTACCAAGGTTTATTTGAATAAACCTTTGGTTTATGTTCCCTGGAAATTTGGGGGTTAATACCATGTTTGAATTTGAATTTTTGCGCACGAGACTTGGGGCCCGCAATGCTCTGAAATAGCGCTAGAGATCCAGACCACCCCTATGTATTTGCATATATTATAACCAGTTATCATTATTTAATAGCTTCGAGGCTTGGTTTTCCATCTGTCTCCACGCTCAGCATGAAGCCTAGAATGGCAGCTTTGTGTGATGAGTTGGGCTTTGCCATCTTATCGGAGTATGAGACAAGTTGTCCTATGACGACATCGATTGCGGCTCCTTGCCTCAATTCCTCATCTGTGATTCCCTTTAGGTCGATTACCATCTTCCTTAGCTGTGTTGTTGTCCCTTTGAGGGTGCCAAGTAAGGTGGTCATCGAAGAGGATAGATTCCTTCCTGTGACGTTTGAGAGCGCAACGGCTGCATTTGATATCCTGTTTATCTCCTCGGGTGTCTATCCAAGTGCTTCAAGCTGTGCAACCATGGCCTCTATTTCATCGTTTGCAGAGAGTGTCTTCTTGCATAGCTCATGATTTTTGCTGCTACTACATCATATGCCGACTTGTCCTTGAGGTCTACAAGACAAGAACTACTGTAGAACGCTCCAATGGTGAATTGAAGGAATGCTTCCTTCCTTCCCAAGGATTTAATTGAAAATCAACAGTAGGAGGCTGTTGCCTCCTACTCGATTACATTTTGTCAGAAGTTAGTGCTTGGTTAATGTAATTGTTAAGCGTTTCAGCTTGGTTCTTACCTGTGATAGCTCCTACAATAGGATCTCCTACGATGTTACCATTGCGGTCAACAACAAAGGTCGTAGGGTAAGCAAAGATACCTGATGTAAATGTACCAGCTTCACTATTTGAATCAAAATATACGTTCTTGTAGGTAACACCTTTCTTGGCAAGAAGTTCTTTTGCATCTGCGATCTCAGCTTTGTTGCCATCAAGGGTGAATGTGTTGATACCGATGAGATCGCCACCTTTCTCTTGAAGCTTCTTACTAAGCTCTTCAAGCTCTCCAAGTTCGCCAACGCATGGCTTACATGAAGTGAACCAGAAGTTTACAACTGTTACAGCATTCTTTTTAAAGAGTTCATCAATCTTGATATCATTACCATCAAGATCTTTGCCAACAAAAGAAGGGAACTTTTGCATTTTACTATTGCTCTTCATGCCAGCATCTTCTGCAGGAATGCTCATAGAATCATCGTTTGGCTCCATGACCATGTTAAGAGAAGGAAATTTCTTTTCGAGTTCTGCAATTTTGTTCTCGATATCCCTGATTTCAGTCGCACCTTTTTTTGCTGTCTCATATTCTTTATCAGAGAACCTGGCTTTAGCACTTTCAATAGTTGCAAGTAGGAATTCGCCATAGTTATTGCTCATATTAGATTCTGCCATTTCTTTGTTAGCATTTAAGAATACTTTTTCCCAAACTTCGAGGTCGCTTGAAAGGATTTCATTCTCTCTTGCCATGAGACGATTGTATTCTTGTTCAGCAATTCTACTATCCTCGATTTCGTTCACCTTAGTAGTTGAAGAGGTAGTAGAGGTACCTTTGTTATCTTTGCTATTGCATGCTACTAAAGTAAGAGCGACCATAGCTAAAAGTAATAATGTTAAAAGTGTCTTAATTTGTCTTTTCATCTTTTTTATTCTCCATTTCTTTATTTAATTTACAATTTTGTTTTCCATCGCCAAATCCATATCTATAACTGATAGCGTTTGTTGGACAGGCTTTAACGCACATCCCACAACGGATACACTCTGTATGATTTGGCGCCTTTGTCACATCGACATCCATCTTACAGGCGTAAGCACATTTTCCGCAGGAGATGCACTTATCTTTATCTACCTTCATCTGAAAAAGGGAGACTTTATTTAGTAGCGCATAGAGTGCCCCGAGAGGGCAGATCCACTTACAGAAAGGTCTGTAGAATAGAACGCTCAAAGCGATGACTATGAGCAAGATAGTGAGCTTCCAAGAAAAGAGAACACCAAGTGCTGAGCGTATGCCAGCATTCACAGCTGAGAGTGGTATAGCGCCTTCAAGTACACCTTGCGGACAAAGGTATTTACAGAAGAATGGATCGCCCATACCTACATCGTTCACAACTAGTATTGGAAGCAGCACTACGAAAAATAATAGTACGAAGTATTTTACGTAGGTCAAAGGTTTAAGCTTTTTTGTTGAGAACTTTTTAGTCGGTATTTTGTGCAAAAGTTCTTGAATCCAACCAAAAGGACATAAAAAGCCACAGATAAAGCGTCCAAACAACACTCCAAGTAGGATAAGGAATCCTGTTATATAGTAAGAGAACTTGAACTTAGAAGAACCTACTATCGCTTGGAAAGAGCCTATTGGACAAGCTCCAGAAGCAGCTGGACAAGAGTAACAGTTTAGCCCAGGTACGCATACCGTCTTTCCTTTACCTTTATATATCTCGCCTTTTAAGAAGTTTGGAAGGTGGATATTAGTGAGTAATGTGGCACCTGCTTGGATCCAACCTCTGCATTTTGCCAATAAATTTGATTTTGTTTTTTCTTTTCTAGCCAATTCCAACACACTCCAAACATAATTTAATCGCTTTGCTAAGTACTGCTGCTGCTTCACCACGGTAGATACCGTAGAAAAGCATCGCAACTCCGACAACAAGTAGTACGACCTGTACAACTATCTTTTTTGAATTGCTCATTTTCATCGCATTATTCCTTCAATATGATGAGATGATAACTTATAGCAAATAAAGTTTTTGTTAAGAAATTATAATTAACAAGAATTTTATCTTTTTCTGCTATGATGTGTTTGTAAGGAGAAAAAATGCACCTTTTAGTAGTTGAAGATGAACACGTTATGTGCGATACGATTGTGAGAAGCTTAAGACGCTCTGCATACAGTGTTGACTATTGTTATGATGGGGATGAAGCGCTAGAGCTCTTAGCGGTTGAACGCTACGATCTTGTATTGTTAGACCTTAATCTACCTGGTAAGGATGGAATGACAGTATTACGCACCTTTCGTCAAACAGATCAGGAGACGCCTGTTTTGATATTATCAGCACGTGGGGAAGTGGAAGATAAAGTTGAAGGGCTTGATGCAGGTGCAAATGATTACCTTGCAAAACCGTTTCATCTTGCTGAGCTAGAAGCGCGCATCAGGAGTTTGACGCTAAGACAGTTTAAGCAAAAAGATGTGCTTTTAACTTGTGGCGTACTTAATTTTGATACTCGGACTCGTACAGCATCGGTCAAAGGAGAGACTATCTCTCTTACACGTAAAGAGCTTGGCATCTTAGAATATCTTATGGTGCACCAAGGTCGTCCTGTGAGCCAAGAAGAACTTATCGACCATGTTTGGGATAACAGTGTTGACAGCTTTAGTAATTCGATAAGAGTTCATATCTCAGCACTTAGAAAGAAGCTTCGCACCGCTTTAGGCTATGACCCTATAAATAATAAGATAGGTGAAGGATACTTGATGGGAGGAGAGGTAAGATGAAAAAGCTTTCTTTAAAGTGGCGTATCACGCTGATGATTGTGCTTCTTATCGGTTTGACTTCAGTTACTATGGTTCTTTTATTATCTTCATCTGGAGTGCGTTATATGGACTCTATCGGAGAATTGCTACAAGATCAAATGATAAGTGGAAAATCAGCGTTCTTTGATCCTGAAGAGCTTTCAAAAGGACAGTATGTCACTATCGTGATAAGTGGTGCACAAAAAGATTTCTGCTATACAAACTTGATAATATGTATCGTTGTGACTATCTTAAGTGGTATCATCGCTTATTTTGTCAGCGATTATGCGCTAAAGCCTCTTAGGACTTTTACATCTCAAACTGAGAAGGTTGAGGTTAACAACCTTGGTGATATCAAGCTAGATGAAGATGTGATGCCAGAGTTTCAACAGCTTTCTTTCTCTTTTAATGCGATGCTCGAGCGTTTGAACAACGCTTTTGCAGCTCAAAAACAGTTTACCGGGAACGCTGCACATGAACTTAGAACGCCTCTTGCTCTGATGCAAGCTCAAGTGGAACTTTTTGCAGCGGAACATAAAGAGGTGGATCAAGAGACTGCTACTTTCTTAGCTTTATTAGCAGAACAGACAGAACGTCTTACTTTTATGACAAAGACACTCCTTGAGATGAGTAATCTTGGGCAAGTTGAGAGAAAAGATAAGATTGAACTTGGCGAGATGGTAGAAGAGATCTTCACAGATCTTATTGGACAAGCGGAAAAGAAAGAGATAACGCTCGAACATGAGGGATGTGGCATGATGGTTGGTAGCGATACTTTGATCTATCGTTTACTTTTTAATCTCATAGAGAACGCTATCAAATATAATAAGGTAGGGGGAAAGGTAAAAGTCAGTATAGAAGAGAATGGGGAAGAGATCTTGGTGAAAGTAAAGGATACAGGTGTTGGTATCCCAAAGGAAGCACAAAAGAGCATATTCCAACCTTTTTTCCGAATTGATAAGTCAAGATCTCGGCAATATGGTGGTGCAGGGCTTGGACTCTCTCTCGTTTGGGAGATTGCAACACTTCATGGCGGTTCTGTCTGGGTAGAATCAAGTTCTGAAAATGGGTCTTTGATAGTCGCCAAGTTAATGAAGAGATAACGAACACAAATTAACTTTTTTTGTAACTATTCAGTCGCATAACACCTAAAATCTACTACATATGAATTTCTAGTTGGTTAAAATGGCTCTCAAAAATCGGTGAAATCTTAATCCCACAGGGGTTTATACCCTGTTTGAATTTGAATTTTTGCGCACGAGACTTGGGGCCCGCAATGTTCTGAATTAGCGCTAGAGATTCAGACCGCCCCCTAGGTATCTGTATATATTATAATCAGATATCATTATTTAATAGCTTTGTATCTTAGTCTTTCATCTGTCTCCACGCTCAGCATGAAGCCTAGAATGGCAGCTCCTGCAGAGTGTCATAAGGTTTGACCATTCGTTGCTGCCACCTTCAGCAATAGGCTTGATATGGTGTACCTGCTCGCCTTTTGTCATCTTCCCGTTCTGTCTGCAAATTTCACAGTAAGGATGCTCTTTAAAATATGCGTTACGGATACGCGACCAGTTGTTTCCATATCTTTTCTTGTGTTCAGGATTGCGCTCATATTTATTATATAAAGAAGTAATAAGCTTCTTATGCTCATCACAGTACCTTTCGCTTGTCAGCTTAGGGCACCCAGGATAAGAGCATGGATGCTTAGGTTTATAAGGCATACGCTCTCCTTGTACCAAAAGAAAAGGAGCAACCGTTTTATTGGCTACTCCTTTCAAAGATTTTTTATTGTTGTTATTGTTCTTCGTACTTTATTGTCACCATGCCAAGCTTGGTTTGGATTTCAGCTCCTGTCTTTGCATATCGTCTGATGGTAGTAGGGGAAATATTCAAATCGACCACAGCACCATTGACGCTTGGAAACCTTCTTTCCAATCCATCTTCTGTGATAACGATTATAGGATGAGCTCCTCTCAAATATATCCTCCATGCCAGAACAAAATCCTATACTTTGCTAGGTTGTTGTACTTTTCTGATTGTAGTGTACTTTGAAGGTGTTACTGCAATCAAGTGAATTTTACTGCAAAGATAAATCTGATTAATGCCAATTGAAAAAGTAAATGCAACGGTAAGCCGTCCAGCGTCGCGATTGTAAAGGTAAATGCAGCACGGGACGAGGAAACCCGTGAAAACAAAGGTCTGGAAGACATAATTTTAGGTGAAAACAGATTGTTGCATCCAGCCTTTGTGTATAACAAAACGAGCTTCCGTTGCCGTTTTTCAAATTGCAACATCACACGAAACCCTCGATTTGGAGGTTGCGGGTGCTGCAGAACCCCGGATGACATCACGGAACTTCACATGGTTCGATCGCAGCAGAGTCCAGACTCCAAAGATGGATTCCCTCTCCCATGAACGAAACGTCCAAATCCTCCCGCAGGATGGTGTAGTTCGCTGTTTCAAACGGATGCGGAGGTCTGAGCAACCCCATGTCCTGCTTCATCATATCATGGATTCCAAGGATTGGATCCCTTTCCTGTGGCGTGGTTGGGAATGGAGGGGCTGCTTGCAATGGTTGTTGCAGCGTCAGTGTAAAGGAAAATGCAACTTCACCTTGTACGGCTTACCGTTGCATTTACTTTTTCAATTGGCACAAAATAGATATCCTATTGGTTTTGATAAAAAGACTTTACAGAATGTCGGGGGGGGTGGTACAATTCTTTACGCAATAAATAAAAGGAGTGTTTATGAAAAAAATTACTTTATTATTAATTCTTGTCTTGTCATTAAGTTTGTTCTTTTCATGCAAATCAGACCCATATGATCCTCATGTGCATAAATATGAGGAAGTGTTTTACTCTTTGAGTGAAGAGAATAAGGTTTTGAAGACTACCCTCTGCTCTTGTGGGGCAAAGAAGGTAGAAGTTGTTGAGAATGCTATTGTTGCAACTCCTGAAACTGCATTATCTGTACTGGATTCCACTAATAGTGGACTAATCTATTTTTCAAAAGGTACATACGATGTTGAGCTTGGTATCAGGCATAGCAAAAATGCAAGTACAGCAATAAGAAATAGAGATAATGAGAAAGTTGATATAAATACGTTGAATAGCTCAATAACAGGTGTTTATCGCTACTATAGAACAGTGGAGAACTTGACACTTATTGCAGATGAAAATGCTGTTTTCAAAAAGGATTTTAAAGTACATGTAGGTCATATTCATGGAGATACAACAAATAACATAACTGCTTATGATCCTGTTAGAGATATTACGATAACAGACACAAATGATTCATTCTATAGCTATATTGATATAGATGGCATCAAATTCTACAACATGAAGTTTTCCGAAGGTGCAAGGCTATATTTCCATTATTCCAGCTTAGATTGTCATGCAAAGAATGTTGAGATAGAGAAATGCTCATTTACAGGATTGGAAAGCTCAAAGGAAAAAACTCAAGCTATCAAATTCAATGCGGATATAACAGATGAATCAGGACGAATGTTTGAAAATCTGAAGATTTCCGATTGTGTGATAAAAACATATAATCAGGGTATATACACCCAATCACTAAATAATGTCACTGTTTCTGGTTGCGATATTTCAGATGTAAAACATAACGCTATTGCTATTCAGGCATCTCAGGATAAATTTCCATTCACTGGCTCTGTTTTGATTGATAAAAACAAAATCAAAAATGGTGGTGATAGAGCTATACGTTTTGGCGTAGGTGAGAATGCTACAATAGTTGTATCAAACAATACGATCGAAAACACACATGATAAAAATAATGAGGTTCTTAAAGCTCAGCCACTAAAAAATTGTACACATGAATTTGTAAACAACACATATATTGGTAAAACAATGAAAGAAGTATCTGAGCCTAATTGGATAGTTTCTTTCGAGTAAGTATTTTTAAAATGCATAAATGAATGAGTTCGGCTCAATTCTGGATTGATGAAAATCTAGGATTGAGCCTTAGTTTTATTATTCAATTACATAGAGGGACATGCACAACCTCCAAAGCTCTCCTGTGTAGATAAAATGTCTGGCGTATAGAATAACCCATCCTACCTGTAATCTCCGTCCAATCCATGAACGCAAGATACCTCATCTCCAAGATTGTGCGGTACTCGATATTATCAACGCGCTTGATAACCGCGTTTATCGTTTTCACGACTTCCACCATTTCAAGAATATCTTTTGCAATCTCCTCTTCAAGGTCAGCAATCTTTATAGCGCATATCTCAACTGCTGACCTCTTAGGGTCTCCTGGAATCTTAACCTCATCGGAAAACACCATGCTAGGACCTGGCTTGATATCCCTAAGTACATCTAACCTTTTTTGCTTCGATTTTATTTGTCTGCTCATATAAAAAGCTTGAGAAAGAAACTCCTTAGCATTCATCTATTATCTCCTTGATGGTATCTCCATCTGTTTTGACATTACTCATTTCGAGAAGCTCTTCGCACCAAAGTGAGGAGAAGAACTTGCCTGTTTCTCTTATTGTCTCTTTGGCTTTATCGTTATCAGGATTGATCAGTAGTTTATCTTGTGCCTCTTTTCTATCCTGTACAGCTCTATCGATTACAGCGGCTGCAAATGATACCCAACAATCTTCAATCTTCATTTGCCACCTCCAGCGTTGCTTTAAGCGCATCCATCAACGAGTCTTGAGTTACATCTTTCTTTTTAGGCTCTTGCCCAAAAATGTGGGGATTCCGGTTTCCTCATCCTCGCCAACAGGACGACGCTCAAGGCCCGCGACGATGCCGCCAAGGGACACAACCTCATGCTCTACGAGACCTATGAACGCAAAGGCCTTCCCATTCCGGACGGCGAACGCAAGTGGCGCATGTGCGGCGAAGCCAGACTCAAGGGGATACTCTCCTCCAACGAGAGGATCCAGGCCGCCTATGTGTTCAGGGAGATGCTGCAGTCGGCTCTTGCCTGCAGGGACCCCAAGGTCATGGAGCTGTCGTTGGAGAAGTTCGTATCGGTGGTCAAAGCCTCTGGAATCCCCGAGCTTGAAAAGGTGTGGAGGATGCTCGAAAGGAGGATGGGTGGCATTGTGACCCATGCAGTGCTCCACATCTCGAACGGCCCCGTCGAAGGCACGAACAACATGATCAAGACCCTCAGGAGGCAGGCCTACGGCTTCAGGGATACAAGGTATTTCTTCCTCAAGATCTGGGAGCGGAGCAGAAGGCGCACCAAGTGCAGAGACTACTCATCCCCACAAAAATGTGCTTGAGCCAAAAAAAAGCCAGCATCATGTTCTGCTAGCCATTGTATCATTTTTGTAAGCTTATTATAGCAGGGGTAGGACTCGACGCTCCGCTACACCGCCTTCGTCACAAGGCAATGCGCCTGCCTTGTTCCTCGGGCCTCGTCCTACAATTCCCTTTAAAAGCAAAAAGGCCCGTAAACGGACCTCTTTGCTTTTAGCAGGGGTAGGACTCGGACCTACGGCCTCCAGGTTATGAGCCTGGCGAGCTGCCAACTGCTCCACCCTGCGTCGAATGCTCTGTAAACTTACGCTTTTTATCAAAAAGTGTCAATGCCAACTGCAAAAACATTCTTTCCTAGCCCAAATCTGCTCTCAAGTTGATTGCAAATGTCGTTTGGGATAGAATCGAGGCAAACCATGAAGGCTGGGTACAGGGATATCGGTCTTTATGGGGAGGGATAGCCAGAAGATGAAAGTCGTTATTTTGGGGGCGGGACGTAGAGGCATAAGGCTTGCCAGGCATTTGGTCGAAGAGAACAAGGATGTCATCATAATCGATGAAGATATGGATGATGTCAACAATGCAATGTCACGTGTCGATTGTCTTGCAGTCACAGGAAGCGGAACCAACCTTGACGATATGAGGGAGGCAGGCCTTGCGGATGCCGATGCCTTCATAGCCCTCACAGGATCGGATGAGACGAACCTCGTGTCGTGCGGGATAGCGGCATCGGAATTCAAGGTTCCTCTTACGATCGCATCCATCAGGAACCTTTCATACGGAGGCTCCAATGGTGTCACCCACTCGCTCATGGGCATAACGTATATTGTAAACCCAAGCGAAGAGGCGGCTGCCCACATATATCAGGACATTGAAAGGGGAATCTACAGCGATATAATCTCGTTCGATACCACATCGCTTGTCCTTTATAATGTATATGTAGAGAAGGACTCGCAGTATGCAAACCGCTCTGTAAGGAAGATAAGACAGGAGATAAAGGCAAATTTCATCATAGCTGCGCTCAACCGTAACGGTGAGGCAATGGTTCCTAGCGGAGACACCCTTGTCATGCCTGGCGATACGCTTAGCCTTGTGGCCAAGGACGACAGTGTAGAGACCATTCTCCAAACAGTGGGAAGAAGAAGGCAAAAGCCAAGGAAGATTGCCATAGTCGGTGCTGGAGAGGTAACAAACTTCCTAATTAGGAAATTTACACCTGCACAACAACGAAATCTCATCCTTATTGAAAAGAACAAGGACACTTGTGAGGCAATGGCGACCAAATATCCCAATGTCCTCGTCCTGAATGCAGATGTAACAAGCGAAGTCATAGTGGAAGAGGAGAACCTTTCAAGCAGAGACCTCATACTGTGTCTTACAGACAGCGACGAGCTTAACATCATAACGGCAAGCTACGCCAAGCACTTTGGAATAAAGAACAGCATGGCGCTTGTCACAAGGAATCCAAACTATATTAGAATGGCGAGCCACATGGATATAGATAGCGTGATATCCACACAGGACGTTACGGTTGACTCGCTAAAGAAATTCCTGCACGGACGCAACATAGCAAGTATGCACTCGCTGTTCGACGGCCAAATAGAGGCATTCGAATACGAAGTTCCCAAAACGGGACGCATTGTAGGAAAGGCTCTTAAGGATATAAACATGAGGGGCAAGGGCATCATCGCAGGCGTTACGAAGCAAAACGGGACGACGACGATTCCAGGTGGTCTCTATGTCGTGCAAACGGGAGACAAACTTGTCCTCGTTATTGAACGCAGGTATGCTCAGACGATACAGGAACTCTTGGACATGTCTGACGACAAGTCGGGCAACATGTCTGACGACAAAACCACCAACTCAACGGGAGTCAACTGAGTATGCACTTTGGAAAGGACGCTAAACTTTTGGCTCTCATAATGCTTTTCGTTGGAATGCTCATGCTCATTCCGTTGGGAGTAAGCGTACATTTCGATGAAAGCCAGGCAATAAAAGCCTTCCTGACAACCATAGCCTTGATAACGGTGATCTCAGGATCCACACTTGCCATCACCCGCAAAGAGAACATGCGAGGGCTTATGCCAAGGGACGGATACCTCTTCGTCACTCTGACCTGGATAATTGCTACCGCATTTGGTGCAATACCACTTGTGCTTTCAGGGGATTTCACATCATATAGCAGCGCATACTTTGAAATAATGAGCGGCTTCACCACAACGGGTGCTACATCCCTTACGAATATAGAGGCCTGCAACAAAGGCATCCTCTTTTGGAGGAGCATGACGAACTGGTTGGGCGGTATGGGAATCGTAGTCCTATTCGTGGCGCTGCTCCCTGCAATAGGTGCTGGAACACAAATAGGAGCCGGCAGCTTTCTTCTTCTTGGAGCAGAATCAGTAGGACCTGTAAAGGGCAAGCTAACACCCAGGACTAGAAGCACCGCTGGAGTTTTATGGTTGATATACGTAGGGATATCGGCAATGCAGACAATGCTTCTGCTCGCTGGCGGACTTAGACTCTACGATGCCGTCACTATAACGTTCTCAACGATATCGGCTGCCGGATTCAGCGTAAAGAACGCCTCCATAGGTGCATATGACAGTGCATACGTTGACGCTGTCGTGACCGCTTTCATGCTTGCAGGAGGTATAAACTTCTCGCTGTACTACAAGGTCTTCACTGGTAAGATACGACAGGTCTTCAAAGACGGAGAGCTCCGCTGGTACCTTGCAATCTGGTTCTCCTGCGCCGCCCTAGGAGCTGTTCAGCTTACGGCAAAGCACGTCTACCCCACCCTATTGAAATCGTTCAGATACACGGCCTTCAATGTAGCGTCAATACTCACGACGACGGGATTCTCCACAACGGACTACCTTTTATGGCCCACGTTTTCAGTCATGCTGATAGTATTGACTATGTTCGTTGGAGGCTGTGCAGGATCCACTGGCGGCGGCATAAAGGTCATTAGAGTTTCAACGGTCTGCAAGATGGGAACCACTCTTATAAGACATCGCATACATCCAAACGCCGTCTATAAGATCAAGAATGGCAACGAAATAATGCACAGTGAAACCCTCACTTCCATAGTATCCTTCTGTGCTGTATACATAATAACCTGGATACTTGGATCGGTCATAATAGCCCTTACAGGTACTGACATAGAAACCTGTCTGTCATCAACGCTGCTTACCCTTGGAAACATTGGAATAGGATTTGGAAAGACAGGTCCTACGGGCAACTTCGCCTTTTTCCCCGAATGGGCGAAATTTGTGTTCAGTTTCCTTATGCTGGCAGGTAGGCTGGAGCTTTTCACCGTGTATGTCCTGTTTTCAAGGGCATTCTGGAAACGCTGAGAAACGACGATGCAAAGGTTCTGGATGAAGGGTTGAGAGGGGTGGCAGTGCAGGAAAAGCTCTACGTAGGGGTAGACCTTCATAAGACGCAGTTCACTATTTGCGTAATCAACGAAGAAGGCGACAGTTTTGAATCAGGTACAAAGTTCCCCATGGACAAGGAAGGCTACATCGCCTTTGCAGACAAGATGAAGAAGCTGTCAAGAAGACACGATGGAGCGACTGTGTCCATAGCCATAGAAAGCACCGCAAATGCACGGTTCTTCAGGGACATCATGGAAGCAAAGGGCTTTGAAGTCACGGTAGTAAACACTCTTCGCTTCAAGGTCGTCAACCTAAGCACGAAGAAGACAGACAAGAACGATGCCAAAACCCTAGCCGAGTTCCTTGCCCGCGACATACTGCCAAAGAGCCACCTTTGCAGACCTGAATCGGAAAGCCTCAGACGGGTTCTCAAAAGCCGTACCCTCATGGTGCAGGATGCCGTTGCCCTCAAGAACCAAGCCCACGCCGTTATGCTTGCATACGGTTACATAACACAGCCAGCCCAGTTCCAAAGCAAAAGCAGTCGCACGAAGCTCCTTGCCAGGCTTCCAGCCAAGGTCAAGGAAGTCATCGAGATAATCTTTGAGACCTTGGATTTGGTCGAAAGCCAAACCCATGTACTTGAACGCAGGCTGCGGCGCATAACCATTGACAACGAATGCGTGAACCTTCTTATGACAATTCCTGGTATTGGAATCGTAAATGCCTGTACCATATACGCATACACAGACGACATAGACCGTTTTGAGTCATACAAGAACTTTTCCGCCTACTGTGGGTTGGTTCCTTGGGTGCAGACCTCAAACGAATCCATCTACTACGGGAAGATTACAAAACGTGGTCCGCAAGAGCTGCGCACCGCATTGGTTCAGTGCGTGGTTGCCATGGTCAGGATGCCGGGAAAGACGGCGGATCTTGGAATCATGAAACAGTATCACCAGCTCAAGGACGACAAGTCGTCCGGCAAAGCAATAATTGCAACTGCACGCAAGCTTTCACGGATAATCTACGTAATGCTAAAGACAATGACTCCGTTCGACTCTGCAAAGCTCATAAAGGATGACCCAAAGGAATAGGAGCTTGGGCCGTTGGGGCTTAGGGGACTGTTGTGGCTTACGGGGCCGTTGGGGCTTACGGGACCGCTAGGGCTTAGGGGGCTGTTGGGGCTTACGGGGCCGTTGAAGACGCTTGAATCCTTGGAAAGGCAAATTCCAAGGCAACTTGAAAAGTACCCTGCTTTGATATATAAGGGAACAATCACCAGATCAAATCTGAGTTCGACACATTTTGTGGTTCCTAGACAGCCGAATTGGAGAATGAACCGTCGGTATCGTATCCTTCTATGGTCCGCTAATCCTGGGATTGAAGAGGCCGAAATAAGAGACTGAGCTAAAAAATCCGCGATTTGGTTGGGTGCATCGCCAAAAGGCAATGCCAAAAGGCAACGCAAAAGGCATCGCCAAAAGGCAGACAACAACAAACCTTCTTCCGTAGGGCTGGGGCGAACTGGAGTTCCGTACATGGTATGGTATCCATTGAAGGGTCTTTCCCCAACTCCCTATGGTCTTGGGTTCGACACCACGGGATGGCCGCAGGCTGCAGTTGGGCCGCCCATGGTAAGGGAGCGCAACAGGAACGACCAATTCCACACTACACGACATACCACGCCAAAGCCAGACCGATACCCTTGAGTCCTCTTCTTTGGCCTGTTTTTCCATTATAGAAACGCTCAGTGTTTACTAAATGATTAACCTCTCAAACCTCTCCCCTATTTTCTTTTCCAGTACATAAATAGAGGAAGTATGAAAAAAGGTATTATCGTACTTTTGATTACGGTGCTGGCTG
>OQVQ01000526.1_pt1 | contig 18108 bp, 32 predicted proteins | sample 1691491 | NCBI WGS metagenome assembly OQVQ01 (sample SAMN03418252, study PRJEB22391) | human gut metagenome | biome: human-gut; feature: organic feature; material: feces | host: Homo sapiens | place: Tanzania | collected 2013-01
AACCATAGAAATTGACAAAGGCAAGATAATTTATTTTCCGTCAGACATCGAAGATTATTTTGAATATAAAGAAGAAAAAGAAGCGTCAATAAAAAAATATAATAAAAATATCGAAGAGAGAAAAGCGCATTTGGAGAGATTTATTGACAGATTTAGATATAAAGCGACTAAAGCTAAAGTCGTTGTAGGTGTGAGGGGTCTTGAAGAAATCACCAATTCTGCTCATAATTTTATCTCCTTTTAGATAAATATAATTTGGTTTGTAATGTTTGGATAAAAGTTAAAAATTAAAAACTATTCTACTTCTTCGTAAGAGCAACCATCGCCATAATAGTACATATTTCGTTCGGAAACTCCATTACTCATCTTAATCGTTGCAAAGAATCCTCCTTCAACTTCTTTAACATCAGAAGCTTCAAAACAAACTTTCTTCATCGCATTAAAAGGAACTAAAACTTTATATTTCTTAGGAGGAGTGAACAAATCTCCAAAGACTTGAACATAAGTAAGATAAGGGACCATAATAACCATACGATGAGAAGTGTAAAGAGAACAAATCTTCTCAACTTCTTTTTTACTAACTTGGGATTTATCATAGATTCCCACCATAGACTCATCATGTCGTTTGAAACGATAAATACCGACGTCTTCCTTTTTCATGAATTTTCCTCCTTTTTGAATATAGAATACATAATAACTTTCCCTTGAGAATAGCTAATAACAGTGGCTTCACTAATAGGAGTTTGTTTTGCTATGCCAGCCTTGATATGAGCTATTGCAAAATATTCTGCTTCTTCGAGTGTAGAGGCTGGATAAGTGTTTATCATCTCCCCATCCTCTTTAAAAAGACTTACAAGAAATTTTTCATTTTTCATGAATTTTCCTCTTTTTTGAAACTTGAATACATAATAATTCTTCCATAAAAATAACCAAAAACTATAGCTTCGCTAATAGATGTTTGTTTTGTTGTATTATCTCTACTAGCTTTAATTTGGGCTATCGCAAAACATTCTGCATCTTCAAGGGTATTGGCTACAAAAGTATTTACCATTACTCCGTTCTCATTATAAAGACTTACAAGAAATTCTCCATTTTCCATGAATTACCAATTTCCTTCAAAAAAGTAACGATAGTTATTATAATCTTTTTTGTCTAATAATTCTTTTAACATTATACACCCATTTTCGCAGCCATCTATTTGCCACTCATTCGGTGTTTCTTCAACATTAAAAATGTTTGTATATGTTGTACATAACTCTTTATTGGACAAAATACCTTCTTCAACAAAATCATTTACTTTTTTAATAACAAAGCATTTATTGAGAACTTCCTCAATATCATCTCTCGTAACTTCTAAATAATCGCAGTTATCCAAAGTTATTCCATGGGATTCTGCAATATCATAAAAAGCTTGAAAAATTTGCCACTGTTTTCGCCAATATACCTCTTCTGTAAAAATTGAAGCATATGGGTGAAGACCAGGAGTAGCATAAGTAGCTTCATAAAAAGGTAGAGCATCTTTTTCCAAAGCGGAAAGTTCTGTTGATTCTTCACCCAACCCAAAATTTTTGAAAGTGAAATAATGTTCTATATTTATGAAATTTTCCACCGTTAGTTTGGAATCTATTACCTTATCAGGGTGCCGTAAAACAGAAAAAATGTGTAAGTCAAGTCCCATTTTTGTTCTCCTTCACATAATTATTCCTCGTTTAATGAGCTCGTCTAAGAGTTGCCTATCACTGAAATTCCCTAGGATTTTTTCGTTTTCCTTATCGTAGTTAAAGTAAACTGTTGTGCCATTGTAGGAGTAGATACAATTATCTTTCACAACAATCACTCCATTATCGTCTCTATCTTCTCCTTCCCAAAATATTTCTCCATTAAGCTTATAACCAGCTGGCTCAAAAAAGTTATCAACCAGAAACTTAAGCCATTCAATGTAGTTATAAAATTTTTCTCCTTCATCCCAGGCTACATTTCCAGCATCGTTGATTCGCCAATCGCACCAATATCCTGGACAGGTATAATCCTTAGCAATGCCATGGTTAATAACTCCTTCTTCAAAGTCCCCAACATAATACATTCCGCAGGGGCCAAGATTTCCATCTAAACAATGCTTAGCCCAATCTGGGTCAGAATGTTTGATAATTTCCACATTTCTAGGCTCATGCCGTTTTTCAGAAAAAGCATTAATATAATTAATAAACTCTTTCTTAAAAGGCTTGTTTGGAGTAAGTTCGCCTTCAAACCAAGTTGTATATCCCATAATTCAACCTCCGTTTTTCAAGATAAAGCTTTCTTTTAGCCCTTCAAGAGTTTCGATGTATTCTTCATACCGCTTAATATTTCCCATGTGAGTATTTTGCTCCGTTATGGTGCGACATCCTTTTAACCAAAGCCTTTCGTTTGAGATAGCTTGGGTTACGATGTCAACTTCATCAACATATAGAGTTTTAACCCATTTTTTGACCAGGTTATCCATTACAATCTCCTTTTTCGTTTTTCTTTTTTGTGATACGTATGAAAGCAATTCATAGAAATATTGTATTGCATTTTCTTCTTTTGTGAAACCAATATTTCTATATGTGGCAAATTCTCCTTTTTCATCATAAAAAGCTATATTATAACCGGGTCTCCAGTTTTCTATTGTAATGTATTTGAAATAAGGAGTAGAGGGGAGACTTATGTTGAATTTTTTAAAATCTAACAAATAAAATGGAAAGGGATTATCAAGTTCATAAATAGTGTATTTTTCTATTTCTCTTTTTTTAAACCATTCTATAATTTTTTTCATAAAGTGCCTTGTTCTTGGGATATGTTTAAAAGCAATTTGTAAAAATATTCTATTGCCTTTTTCTCTTCTGTAAAACCAATGTTTCTACATGCGGTAAGCCTCCTTCTCTCATCATAAAAAAATATATTATATCCAAGTTTCCACATTTCTATTGTGATATACTTGAAATAAACGGTGGAAGCAAAACTTATATTAAGATTGTCTAAATTTAACAAATAAAATGGAAAAGGTTTATCAAGTTCATAAACGGTGTATCTTTGTATACCCCTTTTTCTTATATCTTCTACAATCTTTTTCATAAAGTTAATTTTTGGGACATATCCAAAAGCAAATCATTAAAGTATTCTGTTGCGCCTTTTTCTGTAAAGCTAATATTTACTTGTGCGGTAAACATTTCTTCCCCGTCATAAAAAAATACATTATATCTTGGCCACCAGAGTTCTATTGTAACGTACTTAAAATAAGAAGTGAAGGGAGGACTTATACTTAACCTGTCTAAATCCAACAAATAAAAGGGAAAAGGATTATCAAGCTTATAGATAGTGTATTTTGCTAACCCTTTTCTTTTTATGTTTTCTATAATTCTTTTCATAAAGCACCTCCTAATGACTACTCTCACTCGTCAACTTTCTCTGTTTGTATAAATCTAAAACTTAGAACTTAATAGCCTGAAGAATATCAGCAAAACTGCCAAGCTCTTCATTACCATTAAGCCCTGCTTCGATGAACTTCTGGTCGGCTGTCTTCCTCAGAGGAACGCAATGCTGAGAAAAGTCAGAATAAGCCAGGTAAGCACCATATGCAGTACCGCTGAAATCTGCCAAATCAGGAGCTCTATAACAGGAAATCAAATCAGCACAACGAGAAGCGAAGTTGTCTGCCCTGCGCTGAGTATCCATGTGCTCAAGGTTCATCATCTGAGCATACGCATCAAAGATGTCCTTTTCAGTAATCTTAATCTTACACAGAGCATCAGCATAAGCTTCCAAAGCAGACATCTGCTTTTTCTCCAAAGCAATCATCTTCTCGGCAACCTGAGCAATACGAGAAGAAGCACTGGTGGTATGCTTGAGAGTTACACGGTTCCTAGCTCCAGCAAGATTGCGACCAATCTGATTAGAGCAGAAAAGCCGAATGGTGCTCAAAGTCATGGTGAAAGAACAACTTCCATCATGAGAACTAATCAAAGACAAGTAGTTATCCACGGGCTCACCCTTAATCTTATCAGCGCCAATCTTATACTGGAGGAACATCTTAGAACCACCGTTCCAAACCTTGCCATAGGCAGGAGTAACCTTGAAGCCATGCTTCTCAATCTCCTCCAGCAAGCTCATCATGTAATACACACTATCATCAAACTGAAGGATGGAGTAACGGTCAGTCATATGACGGCCAATAACCTCATCAGTCTGGTTGTTAATGAGGTAGAAATCATTGGGGACCTCCTCAATAGCACCAGAAGACAGCTTACGCATAGCAGGAGACTTAATAGCTGTGAAGTCAGCCCCAATCTCCTTGATAAGCTGCTCAGTAGACCCCTTAAACGTGCTAAGGTCAACAGTACCATAACTATTAACATTGCACCGTCTACCATTGATATACTCGGGAGACTTAGGAATTACCAAAGAATTATAAGTGGGAAGAACAACGGTCTCAGTAGCAGTATCAATAGCCTTAACGGAATCGAGGATGGTGTTCAGAACAGTGCTCACAGTAGACATAATTTGTTCTCCTTTCAGTTACAGAAACAGTTGATTAAATGAGGTAAAAGTTTGAGATTTAAAAGATTAAAAAATTACTTACGCTCGATAGTCGTTACACCATCTTTATAAACACCTCCATGGATAGCACTCTCGTAAAAAGCTTTATTAATCTTCAACTTTTCGTAGTCATAGGGTTCAACCTTGGACCTCTCAATCTTATAATAAGTCTCGTTCTTATTATGTTTTTCCTTGATAAAAACAAGCTTATTATCGTCGTTGTAAAAACCACCAGAAGCAAAAACAGTCTTGGTAATGATAGTAGCCATAATGTTCCTCCTTAGTTTTAGTAAGTCTCACTAGCAACTTTAATAACAGTGTCAAGTTCTTCTTTGGTGGAAGTAGAGGTTACGCCATAATCACTAGATGTGAAGCGTACACCAGTTCTCTTTTTCCACCATGCCCTTCTTTCCCGTTCGTTCCTTGCATTTACAGTCATCAAAGCCTTAAGATAAAGCTCACCGAGTTCAACTTCTTTGCTCCACAAATCAACATATTTGGTGATGCTATCATAAATATGGTTGCTGGTGCGTTTGAAACAATTTTCTTTGAAAAAACCACCAACATACTTATCAACGTCCCACTCAAATCTGCCAGCTTGGTTTGTGTTAGGAGTAGCTGTGCCTCTACCAATATAACACTTAGCAATAATGTCATAAGCATGGCTCATTGCCTTGCAAGTTTTATTGATAAGTTTGAGATTCTCAGGGGAATCCTTCAAGGTTTCAGTTCCAATTCTCTTAGCCAAATAATGGCAAGTATATTTAAACAAACTTCCTCTTTCAAGAGGGAGACAATACTTATTAATAGCCTTGAGGCACCCTTCTTCCATTTTAAACCTAGCCTTATAATCGGCAGAATTTTTAGAATCAAAGACAGAAATCTTTTCTTTAAAATCCGCGTTATGACCAGCACTATAGTCAACTGCGAGATTAATGAGTCCATCGTCAATCATCTTACTAATAAATCTATCTTTTAAAGCTTTTAAAGTAAGAGCCACGGCTCTTCCAGAAGTGCCAGATACACAAGAATTGGATTCATTAGGTAAGTAAACGTTTGTAATTAAAACATTTTTAATGGGTTTATAATATTTTGCGAAAAGCTCATCTTTTAAAGCTTCCTCTTCGTTGATGAACATTCCTTGGAGAATGCTGTAAGCGCCCCAAGCTCCACATTCAATACTAAAGGTTTCTTTTGTATTCTCAGAGCATTTACCATCAAAAACTTTAAAGAAATAGACCTTAGATTTTTTCGTCACGTAATACCTTTTAATTTCCTTAAAAGATTTATTATACTTAAAAATCCTAATACAAAAACCATCATCAGTCTTGGAATAATAAATAGGAATTACAGAGTTCGTCATCTTCCCAATATAATCATTAACTTCCTCATCAACATTCTTAACATCAAGATTAAGAACATCTTCCAAGTCTTTAATAGTTTTTTCACTAGAGACTCTTGGGGCAAAATTCTTATAAAATTCAGCAAATTTATAAAAGTTTGCAAAAGTCTCGCTTACTCCCATGCTTTTAGCAAATTTTGTAAGCTCATTCGCTTTTTTCTCTTGCCGACCATAAGAATATGCATTACACATAGTTCTGCAAAGGAACTGATAAAACATTTTATTGTAATACTTACCTTTGTGAGCTTCCCAGAGAATGTTGCCCCTCTCATCCCAAGGAGTAAGAGAATCATTAAACAGAAAAACCCTGTGAATTTCTCTTCCCGAATCATCTTCAAAGGAATAATACTGTTTTTTATAATAATCGAATTGCGATTTATGAGCGGTATAAACAGGGGGTCTCAGATTATTTTCAGATTTTCTGTCATATCTCTTGGTATTAGTTACTACCGAACTAAACTCAATAAAGCCATAAGTGTCGTTGTACTTAACATAAGGACAATGCCTATCCTTATCAGAAGGATTAAAAATCGTCCACTTATCAAAGCCATACAATTCCTTCACTTTATCGAGACCGAATTTAGAAACCTCATTCTTAAAAACTCTATTTAAGTGGGGGAAATAAAGGTCAGTTCCATTTTTTCTTTCGATAGTAATACAAACGGGGTCAACAAACTTATAGTCAGGTACTGGAGTAGCAGCAACATAATCCTTAATGATTTGAGATTTCTGAGCGTCAGTGTAAGCCATAATGGCCTCCTTTCTTAGTTGTGGAGAAAGGGGAGGGAACCCCTCCCCAATCTCAGTCGTTGGTGTTAATAAACTTTACTAATAATTATCCAAGAGCTCTACGCAACACCTTCAAGATGTTTTCATAAAGAAGCTGAGAATAATTGACCCTAGAACCCCATCCTCCTTTCACGAAAACTTTATAGCTCTTAGGAGCATAGTTTTCGATATACCTCTGGTTATCACTATCGCTAATGATATAACAATTGGTATTATTAAAAGCGGAGAAGTTCTTCTCGTGGCCTCTACCACGACAATCGGTGAACGCATCGCCATCGAACAGAATCACATTACAATTGAAGCAATGTGCTTTCTGAAGCTTACGATAAATGGGATGAATTTCATCATCCAAATCATTACCACCATAAGCTTTGATGAAACGCTGTCCTTTGCTATGCATCTGCTCACCGACCTGACACGAAACCAAGTCATATTCAAAGAACGGGAACCTACGCTCCAACGCATCAAGAGACTTAAGAATCGTGTTTACCTTAACAACGTTGTTACTAAAAGAACCAGACGTATCAATGAACAAATTCAGATGAAGTTTGTCAAAACCATTGACATAACCATTATCATCTTTATAAGTAAAGATACGCCAGTCCTTACGACCAACATCATAAGGATTGATAACACCGAAATAACCTCTACCAGCGTACTTGGTACGATTATTCTTCTTCTCGAAGTTCTGGAAGATTGTGGCGATGTTATCGGTCAAAGAATTATCAATATACTTATTCAGTGTAGAATCCAAAAGCTTCTGCTTCTGAGACTTATTCTTACGCTGGTCAATAATACGACAATTCTTGTCGATTTTCTCAAGAAGCTTCTCAAGCTCCTTCTTCTTATTCTCCTTATCATCGCCTTCTTTGTTAGAAGTAGGAGACGGCATATCACCATCTCCCTTTCCGGGTTCACCACTACCGGGCTTCATGATGACAGTATTACCTCCTCCCTTGCCTTCCTTTTTGGGATTGTGGTTATGACCACTCTCATCAAAATCATCATCAACAAGAATGATGGTAGTGATGGTGTCATCACCCATGGTTCCACCGGATTCCTTATTCTGCTTTCTGGCACAATCTCCAGCAGACTGCTCTTTCCCGCTCTGATTCTTGCTATCATACTTGGGGTCAAACTCATCAAGAGTCTTCTTGTCATTGTTCTCGTACCAATCTTTGCAGATTTTGTTGAACAAATCTTTGATGTCGTTCTGATAATAAGAAACAGAATAATTTCCTCTGTCTCCATTATCCATATCATAATATTTCTCAATAATGTTATCAACAATATTGAGATGTTCTCTCTTACCACTTCTGAAACGGACGGTGTAATAAAATGCTTCAAAAGCATTCGTGGGCTTCTGTCCCTCATAATTGTTCATAAGAACAATATTCTTTTTGAAATTAACACCGTAATAATAATCCTTAAAGACTGTCTCAATACGCTCATCTTCAAATACATTGAAGAGATACGCATCAGTTTCATCTCTGGTGCCCATCAAACCTTTCGGAGTGATAAGAGCATGAGAAATCTCATGATAAAGAACACTTCTGATACACTCTTCGAGGTCATCAGTGCTCTTCATCTTCTCAAACATGGATTCCATTCCCTTATAAGAAATGGTAATCTTATCAATGAGAGGCTCATAATACGAAGTATCAGCTGTCGTGCTGATTTCGGTATCAATGTTCCTTCCCGTGTAATAACTAATAGGAACGGTCTTCAAGATGGTCTTAAACATATTCAAACTGACTTCCATAGTTTGTTCTCCTTTCTTGGTGTGGGGGAGAGAGGATTAACCCCTCTCCCCAATTTATGTTTACACTTACTTAAAAACGATTAGAAGCTCCAAGCAGCCAAATCCTTATCAGAGGGCTCGAACTCAACAATGTCAGAGCAACGGTCGACAATGGCCTCAGGAAGAGACATTGCCGCGCCCTGAATAAACAGATTCATAGTTGCAATGACATTGAAGTTGGGATGAATCTGAACAGTTTCGCCCTTAAACTCAAAGCTGGGCTTGTTATCCAAGATACCCTGAAGCAGCTTCTGGGTATACAGAGGCAGAGTATTGAACTCATCGAGGACGATGGTCTTACCCTCTTTGATAGCCTTGGAGAAGGCGCTGCTCATGAAACCAGGCTGGCCACGGTCGAAATCAAAGTCCTGAAGCAGCTGCTCAGGCTGGGTATCACCCTTGCAGATAACACACAGGTTACCCGCCTCCTTCATTGCCTTGGTGGTCTTACCAGAGCCGGGCTCACCGAAGTAAACCTTCAAACGAGTATTGATAACCCGAGAGGGCTTGTTCAAAGAAAAGATACCCATAATGGAGTTGAACTCCGGGCTCTTCATCTTATCCTCGATAGCCTGAGCAAACGGACTATCAATCAGCTTGAAGTAGTTTGCCGCGTAACGACGACCAGCATCGAAGCTCTCAACACACCGAAGCGCGAAAGTATTGATGAAACGAGCGTTCGGGCTGAACTGGAACTCAACGAAGAACTGACGAAGGTCATGAATAGCCTTCTCCAGAGCGCCGGAACCAAACATCTCATCAAAGCACTTGAACTTATCAGGATTCTTGCTCATGTGCTCACGGAGATTGAATTTCTTGGAGTTCTTCTTAGCATCCTCGATACCCTCGCAGATGTCCTTAAGGGCATCAACACGGGCTTCATCGGTCTCTACCATATTCTGGTGAAGAGGATTGAAGTTGGACTCGATAGAATCCTCATACTTCTTAATGGTCAAACCACCATCAAGCTTATAAACTGCCTCAGGCTTCACACCCTTCTTCTTCGTCTCCTTACCGGTAATCTCTGCAACAAACGCAGAAGTTGCATATTCAAACTCTTCAAAGGGAAGAGCAGTGAATATACCAGCCACACCAGCCATCTTGGAGCCACGACGACCCAGAAGCTTAGCATCAAAGGTGTCATTCTCAGTATCGATGGCAGTGACTTCCAGCAGGGAATTCTCATCAACGATGGTTCTACCACAACCGGGCTTACCAGTTACCTTATCACCAATCTTGAACACGCCAGAACCACTGGGAGTGGTCATAGCCATAGAAATAGCAGAAGAAGCCTTAGCCATAGAAATAGCCATAGCAGAGGTGGAAGTGGTGGAAGCAGCGAAAGTGTTGTTAATGGTCTTCATAGTTTTGTTCTCCTTTTTGAATAAACGTTTGTTGTTGATATTTACTATATCACAAAACACCAAGCAAGTCAATAACTAAATTAAGTTATTAACCGCTTGATGATATTTTTGTGAAATCCGTTAATTTTTAATAGGGACTAATAAATTTTTTTGTATTAACGATACACCTTATTGATATAAATCTTCATATAAGTCTCACCAGAAGAAGCATAAAAGACCTCAAACCATGCTTCTTCATTAAGTTTGTTTACTTCATAATCATAATCCATCTGCACCTCATCAGGGTCTTCAATGAGGTCTTTAACAAAGCTTTCTGCTTCGTTTACAGCATCATTAAAAGAATGGCTAAGATAACTTGCGTTATCTCCATCCTCATAGATGTAAGACGCTGCATAAAGTTGTTTAGTAATAGCCATAATTTTCTCCTTTCAGCTATCTAATGATGAATAGGGACTATATTATAAAGAATCAGATTTCTCTGATTCAGAAAGTTAAAAGCTCTAAATAGCAATTCGTTGGATGTGGTTCTTATAGTTACCTAAAAAACTTGTGTATTTCATGTTGACCTCAGGCTGTTCACCTTTTTCATCAACAAGAAAGTCAAAAAGAGACTTAAAATATGGTTCGTCAATGTACGAAACTGCTATATGAATATTAGCTTTTTTATCTGCTAAAACGAAAAATATCTTCCCCTCCTTGTCAGGTTCATAAATAAACCTATTAAACCTAACTCTGTAAAGATAATTTTCATTATCTATTATATTGAGAAATTTATCTTTCTCAAAGTTTAATAGAGCAATCATTTTACTTCTCCTTCCCTTAAAACTCTTGAAACTTTAAAAATATCATCGTAATTAATATAAGTGAACATTTTGTTTGTGAATATAAACTTATGAGAAGATTCAAATTCTGTCAAACGCCCTGTTAACCTTAAACAGATTTTTTCTTCAAATCTTCCCAGTAATAACAAGTTTTCCTCATTATAAATACCAAGATAGTATCGAGAAAGAGTGTCCATTGGATAAAAAGAAAACCTTGTATATCTTACGCTGTATGTGGTATCGTTTACCTCAAACATAAGTGTTCTTGGACGTTCGAATTTAACACGACCTCGCATAAATATTTCTCCTTTTTTATCTAACTAATATGTAGTAATGTGTACAACCCCATCTTGAATTTGTTCAAAACGAGTTTGAAATAAATACTTCCTATCTTTATGATAGTAGTATTCACTGAGAAAATCATCACCAAATTCATCATAATAAACGATTTTCCCAATAGACCTCATATCACCATTAACCATACATTTACTAAAACTAATATAATAAGCTGGCTTTCCGAGGTTATTTTGTTCGCTAATTATTAAAGCTGGCTTATTAAGCTTTAATGCTGTATGTTTATAGATGGTAACATTATTATTTAGTTCACACCCCGTAGGTAATGAGGAATTTTCTTTCATAAAACCATCCCCTATTAAAGATTAAAGCAACTTCACTTTTGGACTAGAAGAATTTACATATACAAGCTCTTCTGAATAAATTTCTATTGGGGCTTTATTTAGAATCCAATAGAATTTTTCCTCTATTGTTTCTTTGCTTACAACAGTTTGCAGAAGTAATTTGTCATCATTGTAAAAAATCATAACACAATATTTTTGTCCATTTTCTTCGCTTTCAACCAACATACAAAAGTCATAAAGTACTTCATAGATGCAAATTCCTATTTCGTTTTTAATGAGAAGTGAATTTTCAGAATCAAGCTTAACTCTTGTTTTCTTCATAGTTATATAAGATGAACATGGGGTGAATCACAATTGAACTGGTAAATATTACCTCTAAGAATTGTAACCTTTTCATTTTTTAAGATATTGTTTAATATATCGCTCAAAAAGCTGCCACGCTCTATCATGTGGATTAAAACTTTATCTCCAAAATCAAAGCTCAACTCTTGGACTTGTTCATCTTCTATAAAAATAATGTGGTTAAACTTTACCAAGTAATCTACATGTGGAGGCCATCCGTAAGCTATGAAAACTTCTTTTTCAGTCTCGAACGTAATATCATATTTAACAAATTTCATAAAAACCTCCTAAGATTCACTGGATGAATCTATAATGTTTTCCCAAACCAATACCATCCTCAATGAGTTCAACAACAGTAATACCATCGTTAAGCATTAAGAATGGCGGTTGCCATTTATAACCTTGACTTTCAAGATAAGAGGTAATTTCGTTTACCTTACAAGTCTTGAAAATCAAACAGTTATTGTTAAAGATAGAAGAGTAACAATTAAATCTTCTATCATAACCAATACGAATACAATCACAACCTGAATCTAAGATTAGGTTGCAAACATTGTAGAAACCTTTTTCAAAGTTTGCTTCTTTTTGATGCTTAAGAAGAGTTGAAAGCTTCGCGGTGAATTTCTTGTTTGCTTTATCGTTGGGGTTAAAAACTCTCAACTTAAGAATCTTGGAATTGGTGTTGTTCATGTTTGAGTCACCTCTCAGAGGACACCAAAGAACCTAAGAACAGAAATGAAAAACATAACAATAAGCGTGATATAGAGATAAGAGAGGATTTTCCAAGTAGTTTTGTACGTAAAGATATTCTTCAAGAAATTTTTCATGGTTGTGTGTCTCCTTTTTTATATTGAAATATTAGAGCATAGAGCTCTTTTGTATCTACAAGTTATATGTTTTGTAATTTACAAAAAACTTTATAAATTGTAAACACAAAAGAGCCCTATGAGGGCTCTTGAAAAACTCAAAAGTACGAAGAGTTACTTGACAGAAGTAGCTTTAAAAGTCTTGATTCTTCCATCAGAAAGCTTAATAGCTACCTCTTCTCGTTCTTCGAGAATCTTTTGAAGTGCATTGACGGCTTCTTTAACTCCTTTGTTTCTTCCGTAATCACTCATGGTTATGCCGAAACCAATTTGGAGAATGAATATTACGATAAGAAGCAAGATGTTCATTTGATAACCTCCTTTTTTGGTAGACCACTCACAATCATAAAATTGTCAACTCTCCTTGCAAATGATTTCGAGACGGTCGATATAATCCTTGAGATAATAACGAAGGGCCAACTTCGCTGCCTGCACGCCATCTACCATACGCCCAGCATCTACCGAGTAGGCTTGAGCAGGAACGCAATGAACAAGAATGCGGTTGTCATCCTCAGAACGATAGCAGTGATTGGTGTAGTCTTGCACACGAGAAAATGCTGCCGCAAATGCTTCGGGCGACAAGCCTTTATTGGTAATGATGATTTCTTCCACGATGCTCTCCTTTCTGTATTTTGATAAGGCAATAAATTTCAAAACTAATTAATACCAGTCCTACGATAATCTGAATGGTAAATAATACAACGAGAACTGGAACATTCATTTAATAACCTCCTTGTATTAACTCTTTTCAGCTCAGTCTTTCAAACATACTCCACAGTGTATCACTGGGAATGTCCGTGTGGTCAAGCATCCACTCAATTTGTTCTTCAGTGGACATGATTTACACTCCTTTCTTTTTTAGTCATTATTTGCTCTGAAGAAGTCGTAATAGGCTCCATCAGACCATTCGTAATCATAGATATAGGAATTACTCCCAAATCTGATGGTATAAGTTCCACCAGAATCTGAAAGCAACTCAGCGGACTTAACCGCTTTATCGAAGCCTTCAGAATAACCTCTGGATTCCATATGCCGTCCATAAAGGACAAAACATACGGCCATCACTGCGATGATAACGATGGTTTTGATGAACTTAAATTCACTCATGAGGTGTACCTCCTTTTAGGTTTAGAAATGACTTAGTAACTCAGGGATAATTTTGTCCTGAATAAGCTCCTCAGCTTTCTCGATAGCTTCCAAACTATCTTTGACTTTGAAGCTTTCCAGGATACGTGTTGTCGCCCATCTTGTAGTTGGGGTATAGATATGAAGCGTGTATTTACTGGTTCCATCCTTAAAGACAGAAACCCAATAAAGCTTAAACTTCAAATACCCGAAGTCCAGTTCAGGGAAACCAGTAACATCACTCCAAGGATATTTCATAAAATCACCTCCTTTCTTTTTAAAATTTGTTTGTGGTGAGGTTACTGAGCGTTCACCTCTTCATCACTCAGCTTTTCGATGTGAGTGACAAATGCCGACCCATCATCGTTCCAGAAGCCTTCGATTTCGAAAGAATTATCGAAGAACTTGTTGTTCTGGCGAGAGAGGAATTCTCTCATTTTGGTGCCCATAAAGCACTTTACGTGCTCGCCGTTACTGACCAGCTCGTAACGACCCTCGGTGGTCAGAGAGATGTTTGCCTTATCAGAGAGAAGAATCGCCTCTCTCTTAGGAAACTTCATCTCAACCTTCTGGGAGTTGGGAATGATGGACTTGTTAGCCGCCATCTCAAAAGCAGGGACAACTTTAAAGGAGAAGTTCTTCACAGCTGCACCCTTCTTCTCGTACTCTTCAGTCAAAATGGAGACCTTGTTCCGCTTGGTGATGATGGCATCCTTAAGAGCGGAAGCCATGGTCTCGCTCTTGGTAGAAGCCTCTTCGAGTTCAGCGAGCTCATCCTTTGCCTTGCTCAGTTTCAAGGCAGAATCAGCATAGGCGTCACTCAGAACCTTAAGGTCCTCCTCTCGCTTGTCGAAGTGTGCCTGAAGAGAATCAATCTCCTCAGTGATGGAATTGACGAGGTTGTTGAACTCGACAGGGTTGGTAGCGAACTGGTTTGCCAGGGAAATCATGGCGTTGTTGATGGTCTCGGTCATGTTGACGGTGTTCTTCATTTTGTTTCTCCTGCGCTTTATGGGTTAGCGCTAACCATTAAAATGTAGCAACTTTTAACGTGGTTACATATCACGAAGCACGCTTACTTAATCTCACAACCAAGCATGTGACCTCTCGCACCCATCACCTATAACCACTACAGTAAGTAGTCCTCTGGTCGTTTGGATTCCAGAGCGTGGGTTAATGCGAAGGACACTAGAGATTTTAAAATCCCTAGTGTCCATTTGGGGTAGTTATTTAGCTATGCTTGCTGGATGACCACTTTCGTAGTTGCAGTGTTGGCAATAGCGCTCGCCAGTACTGATGTCTGTGATAAGTGGGCCACCACAGACTGGGCAGGTCTTATCCATGGAAAAACTCCTTTCTTAAAACCCAATCTTCATCTTGGGTTTTGCTTTGGACTCCGCTTCAATCAAGCACTTAAGCTGAGAAACAGAGTCAGCATACATTTTGTTCTGTTGCTTGGCGTCATTGAGTCGTTGCTCCGCATCAAGGACAATTGAAGCTGTAAAGATTTCCATTGCCTCAGCTTTCTTCAAGGCCAATTGAAGCTCCTCCAATGACATTGAGATGAGTTCTTTCATGTTTGTTGCTCCTTTCTTTTTTTTAATTGAGTGATTAAACACTCTATGGAGTCCACCATTGTGTAATGATGGACTCGAAGAATGTTTAAGGAATTTACTTTCGCTTAGCATCAAAGCGCATAACGGAAGTGCGCGTTCCGTTGAAGGCTGTGTAGACCTTATAGGAAGGTCTGGACTTCAGCTCGATGCGGTTGGAAGAGTTATAATTGGTTGTGATGCGGTTTGCAGCGATATCATTGTCATGATGGCCGTTTTTGCAAGTGAGGTTGGAGCAAGTCTCGCAGTTTCTAGTGCAGTTGAACAACATTTTATTGTTCCTCCTTAAAAATATTTTTTAGAGCATATAGCTCTTCTCCATACCTAAAATCTTTAGATACAGAGAAGAGCTCCCAATTTTATTTTTGGGAGCTCATTTATTTTTTGAATTTTAATTTTTTGTGTTGGAGAATTATTTCTTGAGTGCATAAGTTAAATACACTCAAGCAGAGAACATGCGAGAACAAGGAAAAAGATTCCACCAATGAGGAGTGTCGCTGCCAGGATGTCGTGAGTTTTTTCGTACCATTTTTGAGTGTGTTTGTAGTTTTTCATTTTATTTTCCTCCTAAAATATTTTTGAATTTACATAAACAAGTAAGTTTTTTTACCTACTTATATATATATCAGGTATATGTCTAGGAGTCAAAAAAGATTTTTTAATTTTTTAAAAAAAAATAAAAAACAAAAGTTTATAAGTGATTGATATTTATATATTTAGCAGACTGTATAAATAATAAGCGTGGCAAGTTTTTTGTAATTTGCTACGCTTATTATGTTTTCTGTACTTTTGCAACGAGTTAATAAACGAAGTGATTCAATACCTAACATATAGGCAGTTGGGATGACTTCAAGTAATAAACTTTTAAATTAGAATGAATATGATGACATAGCAAATCTCATTTCAATTATGAAGTTGATTCTTCACACCTTGCGAATGTGGAAGTTTGATAAGGGGCGATACTGAAGATGATTAGTTTTGTAAGTCAATACTAAAGATATTAGGCTTCCTGCTATCCTTTTGTTTCCCCCAGGTCTTTCCACAACCAGCAAGGAACAAAAGGTAGTAAGGAAGCCTGCCTGCGTTTATGCAAATTTGCTTCCAAAGTTTATTCATCCATAAAAATAGAAGAAAATGGATAAGGTAATAAATAAAATTGCAGGTGCAGGAGTACCTGGTGTAATGTTAATGGTAGCAATCTCTATGACTGGATTGAGTGGTGCAGCAGCAATAACAGCAGCGTTGGCGTTGCTTGGTCCTGGGGGGATGCTTGGTGGAATCGCCTTCTTGTTGTTGGCTGGTGCGGTAACTTCAGCTTTGACAGAGTTTGGTTTTGATGCCTTGTTTATGGCAGTAATTAAGAAACTCTATAAGAATGGTGAAACCAAAGAAACTATTAGTAGAAAAATCGAGAAAGGACCTTGGTCAAAGAAACTTAAGGCAAAGGCTATCTCTGATTTAGGTAAACTTAAGTATAAACCTTTAATTTCACAAAACAATGAGTGATGATAGAACAATTTTTGATCTCTCGGAAGAAGAGTACGAGGATTATGAGAACAATCCTGAGAATTGGGAAGAAGTGACAAATAATTCTATTGAAGATGCTTTGAATATGATGTTTCCCGATGGAATGGATGATGAATAAGTGTAACAAATAAAGCTTTCGCCAACCTCTTTTTATGAGGTTGGCAAAAGTTAAAATAAATCATGAGCAACATGAATTGTCAAGATGAACATACAGTGTTGAGAGTATTGGATAAATATATTGCAAGAGATAATCTTGCTTTAAAACAATATCGCCTCAATAAATTACAGCAAAGAAATGTTGTTTTTTATCAGCGACAATCTGATTATTTAAATAATTTAAAAATTTCAATTATGGCTAATACAATTAAAATGTTTGAGGCTCAGGTAATTGAGCTCAAGGAACAAGTGAATGGACGCTATCTGCATTTTTTGAATATGGATAATGGGGTAAAGGGCTTTGTGCCAGAGTGGTGTATAATTAATCATGTGATATTGCCTGATGAGCTTCTTGATTCCGAGGGGCATGTGAAAAAGGGTGCTGTACTTCAACTTCGTGAGGTTGAAGGTGGCAAAATATATCCTGGATTCAATTATAATCGTAGGGCTACTCCATTGACAAAGCCTGTGACTTCAACAAAGAAAATGAGTAGAGAAAGCTTATATGAAGATGCTCAGCTATATCAAGTGTTTTCTCTTGATAGCTTGTGGAATAAGTTTGCGCAAGAATGTCAAATGGGGCATTTAGGTGCTGATGTTGTTCTGAAAGCTATGGAACTAAAGGCAAAATCTTCAGAAAGTGTTCAGTACTCTTCCCTATGTGCTATTCTAGGAGTGGATTCTGTAGATATGATAGGAAAGCAGGAAAATCGTTTCCGTGAATATAAAAGTTCTTTCTTGCATAGTGCCAAGCCTCAGCGCAATGAACGTATATACCAATATCAGCAGATTTTTCGGGAGATAGCTGCTTTTGGAAATGGTCATTTGGCTGGTGATGTCTTCGTTGGAATAAACAATGAAGGTGAAGTCTGTGGTATAGAACAGGAATTGTTGAACGAAACTTATTTTACAAATAGGGCTGACTTCCAAGCTGATTTTAGAAACCAATTGAATCAAGCAATAGGAAACTATCAGTTTGTTTCTTCAATCAAAATGACTTGGTATAAAACAGCAGAAGAGAAACTGTTCTGCCACATTTCTGTACCAAAATGGGAAGGTACAGTAATTTTACTGAATGGATGTGAACTGTACGTACGGGAAGACGCAGGT
>OQVQ01000527.1_pt1 | contig 18094 bp, 17 predicted proteins | sample 1691491 | NCBI WGS metagenome assembly OQVQ01 (sample SAMN03418252, study PRJEB22391) | human gut metagenome | biome: human-gut; feature: organic feature; material: feces | host: Homo sapiens | place: Tanzania | collected 2013-01
CAGAGCGGATATTTGCCCTCAAAATAGCAGTTGCGGCAGACAATGTTGCTGCATTCCTTTACGCCCGACTCGCCGAACGTGATGCGAACGTGGTCGAGTTCCGTGTTGTGGATTTCGAAGAGAGGACGCTCTCCACCGAATACCTTATTAGCAATTTTCTCCATAATCGTAATAGTATATATTGGTTTTGTATTTTCCTTCTTCTCAGGGTGGTTCGCTGCAATGCCTGTTATATGGGCGGCATTTCTAATAGGCAGACTTGTAGAAAGTGCAGGAAGAGGAGAAAAGGTCAGTACAGCATGGGTAGGTAAAAGCATAGGGATTTTGATGCTGTTTATCTTCCTTCGATTTCTCTTTGATTATCTGAGAGCAAGATTCCAGGAGGCAATCAGCTATGAACTGATCGCTAGAGACAGACTGGCAGTAGGAGATGCACTAAAGAGAGTATCTCTTGGGTATTTCCAGAACATGAATACCAGTACAATACTAAACTCCATCACAACAGGACTTCATACCCTGGAAGGCATGGGAATCCGTATGATTGACAATTTCGTTGGCGGTTATCTGAATTTTGTGTGTATCCTTCTGTGGCTGACGTATATTAACTGGAAAGTTGGTCTGATTGCCATAGCAGGGGCTGTGCTGTCTCTGGTATTCCTTCTTGTTATTTCCAGATACAGTACGCAGAATGCGCCAGTCCTTGCTGAGGCGAACAGAGATCTGACCGGGGCAACACTGGAGTATGCCAGAGGTCTTGCGGTTGTCAAATCCTTTGGAAAAGCAGGTTCCTCCATGGATGCCATGAAAAAAGCCTGCAGAGACAGCCGTGACATCAACTTAAAGATTGAATGGGGATACATTCCATATAATGCACTGCATCTGATCGCTTTAAAAATAGCAAGCGTATGTATCGTGATCGCAGCATTTTATCTGGGTGTTTCCGGACAGCTTGATTTTACATATATGGTCATTGTGGTATTATTATCATTCCATATTTTTAGTTCGGTAGAGCCGATTTCAGACTGTGCGCATGTACTTGCGGTTATTGATGATGCACTGGATCATCTGGATGAACTGAAAGGTAAATCCTTTATTGATGCAGATGGTAAACAGATATCGATCGATCATTATGATATCGAATTTAAAGATGTTGATTTTTCTTATGGAGAGGGACAGGGCAGAAGACAGGTACTTCACGATGTCAGCCTGAAAATCCCGGAAAATACGGTAACTGCGATCGTGGGTCCTTCCGGAAGCGGTAAGTCTACGATCTGCAGTCTGATCGCGAGATTTTATGATGTGGATGGCGGAAGTGTCAGCGTTGGCGGACATGATGTCAGGGAGTTTACATGTGACAGCCTGTTATCCAACATTTCCATGGTATTTCAGAATGTATACCTGTTTCATGATACGATAAGAAAAAATATCTGCTTTGGTAAGCCGGATGCAACAGAGGAAGAAATGATCGAAGCTGCTAAAAAGGCACGCTGCCACGACTTTATCATGGCACTGTCGGATGGCTATGATACCGTAGTCGGCGAAGGCGGCGGCAGCCTGTCCGGTGGAGAAAAACAGCGTATTTCCATTGCAAGAGCCATCTTAAAGGATGCCCCGATTATTATTTTAGATGAAGCTACAGCCAGCGTGGATCCCGAAAATGAACACCTGATACAGGCTGCATTGTCCGAGCTTACAAAAGGCAAGACGATCGTAACGATCGCACACCGTCTGGCTACGATCGAACAGGCAGACCAGATACTTGTTGTGGATGATGGAAAGATCATTCAGAGAGGAACTCACAAGGAGCTTGTGGAAGTACCCGGAAAATACCAGGATTTTGTAAATAACAGAAGCCAGTCAGAAGGCTGGAAGATCGGATAGGAGGAGATACGAAATGGAAGAATCAAAGAAATTGACAGGCAGGGATTTTATTACGATAGGAATCTTTTCCGCGATATATTTTGTACTGAATCTGGCTGCCATGATCACAGGAATTGTGCCGGTTTTATGGCTGTTACTGCCCGGAGTGGCTGGAATTGTGACAGGAATACCGTTTATGCTGATGGAAGCCAAGGTAAGAAAGCCCGGAGCAGTGCTTATCATGGGCGCCATTACCGCATTGCTTTATTATGTGACAGGTCAGTTTACCGTGCTTTTACTGATCACATTTGCCATTGCATGTGTTTTGTCCGAGGTGTACAGAGCCATTACAAAGTATGACAGCAATTTTGTACATATGACGATATCATTTATCATCTTCTGTTATGGAATGCTCGGCTCTCCGTTGGCAATCTGGGTATACAGAGACAGCTTCTTAGCGCAGATTCAGCAAAACGGTATGACTGCGGAATATGTAGAGACATTATCAGGACTGATTTCCACACCTATGCTGATCGTATTATGTATCTCTCCGATCATAGGCGGACTGATCGGTGCGCTGATCGCAAAGGGATTATTCCGCAAGCATTTTAAGAAAGCAGGAGTTGTATAATGGATAAGAAAGCGTTGATAAACCATCTTGATCCAAGAGCCGGATTATGGCTGCTTTTCATTGCAAATATAGGAATGTTCTGTGAAAAAAATACAGAGCAGGGGAGTATGCTTTCGGGCATATTTCTCCTGCTTCTGTTGATGTATGGGCAATACAGGGCTGCAGCTAAGGGCGCCGTTATGCTCGTTGTGTTTCGGATCCTGCTTCGCTATGTGTTTCCATGGTGTCCGGGATGGGTAAATATGGTATTCCCGGTTTTTATCAATTATACACTGCGAATGCTTCCGTGTATTTTAGCCGGACTTTTAATCGTCCGTACATCATCCATGCAGAAAATGATCGCAGCGATGCGCGCACTTCATCTTCCGCAGGGCTTTACTATAGCAATGTCCACGACCTTGCGGTATTTTCCGGCTATCAAAGAGGAGTTCCTTCATATAAGGGCTGCAATGAAGCTGCAGAATATCCCGGTATCCAGCAGACTGGAATGTACCGTTGTGCCGCTTATGATGTCTGCGGTCAATACCTCTGATGAAATAGCGACAGCGGCCGTGGCAAGAGGAATTGATAATCCCGGTAAAAAGACCAGCATTATTACACTGCATATGTCTGTAACGGACTGGCTGGTAATGATTCTGGTGACGGTGCTGACCGTAATAATGATGCTGACAGGAGAAAGATTGTAGCTGGAAGAAAATCTGAAAGCTGCAGATAATGATCATGATAAAATTTGAAAATGTAAGTGTAACCATACAGGGAAAGAAAATATTATCCGATATCAATCTGGAAATTCAGGATGGGGAATTTGTGCTGATCTGTGGTGACAGTGGTTGTGGCAAAACCACCATGACGAGACTGATCAATGGACTGATCCCGCATTTTATAAAAGATGTCACTTTAGAAGGGTGCGTCACAGTAGCGGGTAAGGAAATTTCAAAGACACCCATGTATGAGATTGCCGAGCTCGTCGGTTCGGTCTTTCAAAATCCGAAAACCCAGTTTTTTCACACCAATTCCAATGCTGAAATGGCATTCGGTATGGAAAACAGGGGCATCGAACCGGAATATATTAAAAAGAGGATAAAGAGTACCATTACGGAACTGAACATGGAAAAGCTTGCGGACCGCAATGTGTTTTCGATGTCCGGCGGTGAAAAGCAGCTGCTTGCCTTTGCGTCCGTGTATGCAATGGAGCCGCAGGTTTATGTGCTGGATGAGCCATCAGCCAATCTGGATATGGAAGCTATCCATAAGCTTTGTGAGAGACTTGAGGTTATCCGGAAAAAAGGGCACACTGTGGTTGTAGCCGAGCACAGGCTGGCATATCTTCAGCCTTTTGTAGACAGGATCATCTATGTTAAAGAGGGGCGGATAGAGCGGGAATTTACACCTTCGGAATTTAGAGCACTGTCAAATGATGAGCATGAGCGTATGGGACTTCGCAGTATTCGTCAGGAGCAGATTCAGCTTCCAAAGCCTGAGTCTTCGTCTGAGACGGCGGATCTTATGGTAAGAGAGCTTTCCTGCCGGAGAAAAAAACAGGTGATCTTTCAGAATATCAGCCTTTTAGCAAATGAGGGTGATATCATAGGGATTGTAGGTAAAAACGGAGCCGGAAAATCCACTTTTTGTAATTGTCTGTGCGGACTTCTTTCAGAAAGCGGGGGACAGATTGTATACAAAGGAAAGAGACTGTCCAAAAAATCCAGGACCAAGCTTTTTGGCATGGTTATGCAGGAGGTAAACCACCAGCTTTTCTCAGACAGTGTCAAAAATGAATGTCTGCTGGCAAAAGAGGATGCGACAGATGAGGAAATCAGGGAGCTTTTATCAAAATTTGATCTGGAAGAATATGAGGACAGTCATCCGATGACCTTGTCCGGAGGACAGAGGCAGAGACTTGCCATATGTCAGGCGGTCATGGGCGGAAAAAAGCTGCTTATTTTTGATGAGCCGACAAGCGGACTGGATTTCAGGCATATGTGCCAGGTAGAAAAGCTCATGAAGGGACTGGCAAAGGAAAACTATATTATATTGGTTGTGACGCATGATTATGAATTTTTAAACCGGACCTGTGATTGTTATATTATGCTTGATGACAGCTCATCCAAAAATTAAAATACCTGTGTTGTGGATTAGCTGTTGCTAATGATACAATATAAGACAGGAAAACAAATTTGATCTAAATGGTATTTTCGGGGAATGAAAGGAAGAGCGGAAGAGATCATGACCGATGGATTACATTTTTTGACAAATGAAGATCATGTGCCGGTTGTTTTATACATTACCAATGAAAATTTTGAATTTCAGGGTGACGCTGTTTATGAAAAAGTAAAACAGATGACCGGCATTCCGTTTGACTTCTGCGAGTTACCTGTTGCTAACTGGGATAACTGCCTGACACCATGGGCGGCAGATGTACAAATGAAGGGCAGGAGCTTTACAGGAGGCGGAAAGCAGCTTCTTGAAATGGTTGGAAAAGATGTGATCCCACTCATTGATGAAAAACTTCCCGATCATCGGGAAATTTACATTGCCGGATACTCGCTTGCCGGTCTTTTTTCCTTGTGGACCCTGTATGCTTGTGATTGGTTTGACGGTGCTGTTTGTTGTTCCGGTTCTTTATGGTATCCGGGATGGAGCCAATATATAGAGCAGACAGTTTTACAAAAAAAGTCGGATGTGTATCTGAGCCTCGGAAAGAAAGAGCCGCACACCAAGCATCCGCTCATGAAAAAGAGCGGAGAAATGATGGCGTTGCAAAATGAACATTTGATGAAAGATCCTCATGCCGGTAAGATCACATTTGAATGGCAGGAGGGCGGTCATTTTGACAATGTAGAAGAGAGGATTGCCAGAGGAATCCTTTGGATATTGACCGAAAAAGGCAGAGGCAGGAGTAAGTATGAAAAATCCTAGGATAAACCGTATAATCGGTTATATAGTAATGATGATTGGATTTGTGCTGTTTTATCGGGGATTTCATTATCCGACGGCACAGGATCCGGTAAATGGTAAAAACTGGGTGTTAATAATTGTTTCCTTATTGATTGTGATAGGTGCACTTATATGGCTGATTAAGAAAGTGAGATGTCCCTATTGTAATCAGTTGCTGGATATCAAATCCTACAATATAGATGTTTGTCCGCGTTGTGGACGACATATTGGATAATATCTGTTTTGACAGACGGTGTTATGAAAACAGAGCCATATAATCCTCTGGCATAAAACGGTGATAGATGATGTGGCAGCCTTCATCTTTAAAGCAATAATAATATGGATCTTTACGCTCCACAAATCGAATGAGGACATCAAAGTCCTCATTTTTGATTTCTTCAACAATACATGTCTCATCCCATTTTCTGAAAAAATCAATCATATTTTGTAGTGTTGTCCCACTCTGCTGCAAAAGCTTTACCAGGTCATAAATGAATACGTTTTTTTCACGGTTCTGATAGACATATTCTGAGGCAGCAGGTGCTAACTGAAAGCAAAAACGGTCACCTTTATGGGAGATTTCCGCAATCTCAAAGCCCGGTGTCGTACAATTCGGAAAATCTGCAAGCTTTTTTTCCATATCAACAGCCGAAGCTTCACATGCAAAAAGATGATTGAGCGATTCCAATGGGTAATACAGGCGAATCGTTTCTTTGCGATAGCCAAGCTTGGCCTGTTCCTCTGTTACCATATCTGAAAGATTTTCTTCTAAACGCTTATATACTGTCATTTTATCCTGCATAATTGAACTTCAACTCCGTTTTTGTTTCATATTTATGATATCAATATCCTACCTAAAATGTAGGATATATTAAAGGGCATGTCAATATTGTATTTTTTTGATATCAGTATCAAAGAGTATGAAAGGTCAGACTACAACGCTTTATTGTATAAAAATTCTCAATAATTGCAATAACTAATTCACGTTAGTTGACACTAACAAACCGCAATGATAGAATCCAGTCGTGCCAAAATCATCATTATGTAATCATTATGATAAGAAGGCGTTATATGTGACATGTGTTCCGTCATTTATGAAATGAACGCATAAGATCAGAAGGAGAAATTATGGGAAAAACAATTGTTGAGTTTAAAGATGTTGTCAAGACATACGGAAGTGGTGAGGCCCTTCAGTATGCAGTCAATCACATTGATTTTACGATCGATGAGGGTGAATTTGTGGTTATACTGGGACAATCCGGTGCCGGTAAATCGACCGTGCTTAATATTTTAGGCGGTATGGATCAGCCGACGGAAGGGAAGGTCATTGTCGATGATAAAGAGATCACCGGAATGAATGACAAGCAGCTTGGAAAATACCGGGCTAATACGATCGGCTTTGTATTCCAGTTTTATAATCTCATCCCCAGTCTTACCGCTTATGAAAATATTGCGCTGACTAAAAATATTGTGAAGGATGCGGCAGACCCGGCAGCACTTTTAGATATGGTCGGATTGACACACTGTAAGGATAAATTTCCGTCCCAGATGTCCGGTGGCGAACAGCAGAGAGTTGCGATCGCAAGAGCACTTGCCAAAAATCCCAAGATCATTTTAGGCGATGAGCCGACAGGAGCTTTGGATTCGGAAACCGGTGTCATTGTACTGGAGTTGTTGCAAAAGATGTGCAGACAAAAGGGCTGTACCGTTATCCTGGTTACACACAACGCGGAAATTGCACAGTGCGCGGATAAAGTTATCCGTATGAAAAACGGAAAGATCCGTGAAGTAAAGCTCAATGAAAATCCGCTTTCTGTCAGAGAGGTGGAATGGTAGTATGCTTACACGAAAAATGCTTCGAGAGATAAAATCAAATTTTGGACAGTTCTTTTCTATTTTTCTGCTGTCTTTGATCGCACTGATGTGTTATGTCGGCTTTGAGGCCAATGTTATCGGTGCGCGGGATGCCATGAAGGGTTTTCACAAAGAAACCAATGTGGCAGACGGCTGGATCTATGGAGAGGGCTTTACGAGTGACAATTTAGAGGATGTCCGCAAGCTTTCCTTTGTAAAAGATGCACAGCTTCGTATGGGTGTTAACGCATCTGCACCGGATTGTGATGATGCACAGGTGGATCTGTATCTGATGGACGAAAGCCGCATCAATAAGATAGAGATTCTGGATGGAGAAGCTTTTGATCCGGATGATACGGAGGGGATCTGGATATCCAGGACTTTTGCAGACTGTAGAGATCTAAAGGTGGGCGATTCCTTTCAGGTTACCTATAACGGTGTCACCTTTACGAAGACGATCCGCGGGCTTGGCGAGACACCGGAGTATGAATTCCGTCAGGCAGATAAGGACCCGGATATATTTTTGGAAAACATCACCTTTGCTTATATGCCGTATAAAGGCTTTCCGGTACGGGAGTATGTGGAGCATCTGATCAAAACAGGGAAAATCACGGTAAAACAGGTTGTTGAAAAAACGGATGCATTAAAGGATGTTATGGATAAACTGGAATCCGTTGGCATGACGGTAGATGATATTACCACGGACATGCTGCTTGACAAGGTGGATTCCATGAGTGATGAAAAGCTTTTAAAGCTGATGCCTTATACGGAAATGCTTGTCTGTGTGGACAATCAGGATGCACTTTCCTATGAAGATGAAATTGCCGATGCGCTTGAAGACAATTATGCGGTCATGGTTGATGAAGCGAGCATCCCGGGACTGAGCAGACTGGATGCGGAATTAAAGCAGCATGATTCCTTTGCCCGCGTTTTTGCAGGTGTGTTTGTCATCATTGCGATTTTGATCATCAGTACAACCATGGGACGTATGGTTGATAAACAGCGTACGCAGATCGGAACCTTAAACGCACTCGGCATGTCAACCGGCAAGATCATATTCCATTATATCAGCTACAGCTTTATTTTGTCCCTGCTCGGCGCCCTTTGCGGAATCTGGGTCGGATTAAGGGGGCTTGGCTATATGATGGTATCCATGTTCAGTAATTGGTAGTCGGATGCTGCGTCCTGTCTTCTTGCCTGCCCTGCAGAAAGATCATTCATATCAAGCCGGCAGAGGCTTTGAGACCGGCACCGCCAAGGAGTGGTAAAAAATGTATTTTTGAAAAGCTTCCTTTCTGGAACCGGCTGGGATTTTATACACAGTACAATCTGCGTGATATTTCCAGGGCAAAGCTTCGTACCTTTATGGGTATTGTAGGTACGGCAGTCGGAATGCTTATGATGGTATACGGCCTTTCCTGCGGTCTTTTGGTGGATACCATGTACGAATGGACCTTTGAAAAAATACAGAAATTTGATAATGAGCTGGTATTGTCCGGCGATATCAAAATCGATGAGGCTGACAGGCTGAAGGATGAGGTTGACGGCGAGCTTGTCATGGTCGGTCAGGTGGAAATTTCCAAAAAGAAAAATGCCACAACGAAGGAAAAGACCAAGCAGACCCTGACCGTTGTAGAAGGAAAGGGCTATTACAACATCACGGATGAAAAGCAGAATATCTTAACCATTCCCAAAGGAACCGTTGCCTTATCACACAAGGTGGCAAAGGATCTTTCTGTTGGCATCGGGGATACGATCTACTGGCATATTTATACGGAAAATACCTGGTATAAAGCAGAGGTCGGCGTGATCAACCGCTCACCGGATACACAGGGAATTACCTTTTTGAGAGAAGATTTTGAAAAGACCGGAGCTGATTTTACACCGGGAATCCTGGCAACCAATCAGGATGCTTCTTCCTATAAAAACCGGGAATATGTCACCAATGTTGTGACTAAGGCAGAATTAAAACAGGCCTTTGATACCAGTATGGAGGTCGTTGATCTGCTTTTATACTTCATGGTAGGATTTTCGGCACTGATGATCGTCCTTGTCCTGTATAACAGCGGTAATCTTTCCTTCAACGAACGGATCAAGGAATTTGCCACATTAAAGGTTATGGGGCTTCAGACCTCCCAAATCAGGAATATCCTGACGATCCAGAACATCTGGCTTACCGTCATCGGTCTTATCATCGGTGCACCATTCGGAAAAGCGACATTAGAGGCCATGATGAACAGCAATGGTGAGCAGTTTGACTATACCATCCGGATCACCCCTCAGGTTTATCTGGAATCAGCCCTGCTTGTACTTGTTGTTTCCATGCTGGTATCCTTCTTCTTCCAAAAGAGGATCAAACGTCTGGATATGGTAGAGGTATTAAAGGGCGTTGAATAAAAGAAATTCTCAAAAACAGTTGACAGAATCGTGAGGCTAAAATAAAATAGCAGTCATAAGAAACAAAGGCGTTTTGTGTGATGAGCACAGAGCGCCTTTTTTATTATGGCTGACTGTCTATATCAACGAGGAGTGAAAAAAATGAATGTTTTTGATATTATCGGTCCTGTAATGGTCGGTCCGTCCAGTTCCCATACGGCAGGGGCGGGACGAATCGGGCTGATCGCAAAAAAACTGCTTGGAGAGGAACTAAAGAGTGCGGTTATCAATCTCTACGGTTCATTTCTGGATACCGGAAAGGGACATGGTACACAAAAGGCGATTGTGGCCGGACTGCTCGGTATGCAGCCGGATGACATCCGTATCCCGCACAGTTTAGAGCTTGCAAAAGAAGCAGGGCTGCAGATTACATTTGGAGAGGCAGAATTAAAGGATGCACATCCCAATACCGCCCAGCTTTTTCTGACAGGAGTTAGCAATAGACAACTTGAGGTTGTGGGGGAATCACTGGGAGGCTCCCGGATCAATATTGCACAGATTGATGGCATCAGCACCAATTTTTCCGGAGACTATCCGACCCTTGTTGTACACAATCAGGATCAGCCGGGACATGTTGCCGAGGTCACATCCATGCTGTCACATAAAATGGTCAATATTGCGGCCATGCATCTTTACCGTGCCAACCGGGGTGGAGAAGCAGTCATGGTTGTTGAGTGTGATCAGGAAATACCAAAAGAGGGCCTACAGTGGCTATTGCGGGTAGAAGGTATTGTAAAGGTAACGTATTTGAGTCTGTTGGATGAAGGAGAGTGAAGAGATTGCGCTATCATTTGATGAGTGAACTGCTTACGGCATGTAAAGAACAGAATTTGCCTATGTGGCAGATCATATGCATGGAGGATGCAAAGGAAAGACAGGTTTCAGAGGATGAAAGCTTTGAAGCCATGCGGCAGATGTACCGGAGCATGCGACAGGCAGATGAAAGCTATGATGCAAAGCTTCGGTCGGCCAGTGGCATGGTCGGCGGAGACGGTGAAAAAATGCATCAGTACAATAAGAAACATACAAAGATCTGTTCCGAGTATATGGGACTTGTGATGGAAAAGGCACTGAAAATGGGAGAATCCAATGCATGTATGAAAAGGATCGTGGCTGCTCCGACTGCCGGATCCTGTGGCGTGATCCCGGCTGTATTTATATCCTATCAGGCTTGTTTTGATACGGATGAGGAAACGATGATAAAGGCTCTTTTTATCAGTGCCGGAATTGGTATGGTCATAGCGGAAAATGCATCGATTGCCGGAGCTTCGGGAGGCTGTCAGGCAGAGATCGGAACCGCTGCCGCAATGGCTGCCGGAGGGCTGGTCTTTTTGCTTGGCGGAAGCAATGAGATGATCGCGGATGCGGTTGCTATCTGTTTAAAAAGCATGCTCGGCCTTGTCTGTGATCCTGTCTGCGGCCTTGTCGAGGTGCCCTGTATCAAAAGAAACGTATCCGGCTGCATGAATGCAATCAGCGCTTCCCAGCTTGCCTTAGCAGGAATTAAAAGTGTGATCCCGGCAGATGAAGTCATCGATTCCATGCGCAGGGTCGGAAATGATCTGCCGGTTTGTCTGAAGGAGACAGCAAAGGGAGGCCTTGCGATCACACATACTGCAATGATGATCGAAAAGAGCCTGCAGGAAAAATAAAAATGTATTTATGTTTGTGCAATTGCATAAATATTGAAAAAATACTTGTTGCATTTTAACAAGTGTGATATAACAATTGCAAGAGACAAAGAGGTCAATACCCTTTGTCTCTTTTTGTTTATAACTTTATATCTCATACAATTCCGGTACAGATAAATATCGTTCCGGATACATATTTTCGCTGATGATTAAATTATGACTACAAAGGAGCAGTTGTTACTGCTCCTTTTTTGTTTATCACGCTTGCTGCGGGGAGGAAAGAATATGGAGAAAAAAATATTGCCGGCCGGTGATGCAGCACTGGTAGTGGAATTTGGACGTGAAATCAGTGATGAATTGAATGAACAGGTACATCTTCTTGCCGGGGCAATGAAGAGACTGTCTATTCACGGAGTCAGGGAAGTGCTTCCGACCTTTCGAAGCCTTATGGTCTGCTATGATCCCGGAGTGATCAGCTTTGCAAAGCTGAAAAAGAAAATTGAGCATATAAAGCTTGACGGAAAAATGTCAGGCACGGAAATGGATGAGACCCTGCTGGTGCCGTGCTGCTACGGTAATGAATTCGGACCGGATCTTGCAGATATGAGTGACATGCTTGGATTATCACAGGATGAGATCATCCGTCTGCACAGTACACCGGATTACAAGATTTATATGCTGGGCTTTTTACCCGGATTTGTATATCTGGGAGGGCTGGATGAAAGGATACATGTGAAGAGGCTTGACAGCCCGCGGACTGCAATCCCAAAAGGAAGCGTTGGTATCGGAGGTTCGCAGACCGGTGTTTATCCGATTGCTTCTCCGGGAGGCTGGAGACTGATCGGCAGCACGCCTTTGGAATTTTACAATCCGCTTAGAAAAGAGCCTATTCTTTGTAAGGCGGGCGAAAGATTGAGATTTGTTCCGATCGACCAAAAGGAATATGAGCTGATCAAAAAAGATGTGGAAAACGGGACCTACCATCCGGAATATCAAAAGAAAATGGCATAAAACAGCGAGGAGTGAGTGTTATGAAAATTCAGATAATCAATCCGGGACCTTTAACAAGTGTTCAGGATGCCGGCAGATTTGGATATATGGAATACGGAATTACTTCTTCCGGAGTGATGGATATGGATGCATACCACATAGTCAATAAGCTGGTTGGCAACCACGAAGGCGAAGCTGTTTTGGAAGCAACCCTGATGGGACCGACCTTTCAGGTAGGAGGGGAAGGGTTATTCGCCTTTTATGGAGCAGATATGCCGGCAACGCTTGATGGTGTGCCTTTGGAAAGAGGAAAAGCCTATCCGGTAAAGGATGGACAGACGGTAGCCTTTGGAATGGCGAAATCGGGTGTTCGTACCTATATCGCATTTGCCGGAGGAATAGATGTTCCCATAGTTATGGGCAGCCGTTCCACCAATATGAAATGTGGGATCGGCGGATATCAGGGCAGAAAGTTAGCAGGTGCTGACGTGCTTTCCGTTGCTGAACCGAAAGAGGGAGAAAAGACATGGGAAAAGCTCATGAAACATTCTGTACCGGCTAAGGATTATCCGTCACAGATCAGCATCCGGGTTGTATTGGGACCGCAGGATGATTACTTTACAAAAAAAGGACTGGATACTTTTTTACATACCGCTTATCAGGTATCACCGCAGAGTGACCGGATGGGCATTCGCTTTTTGGGAGAAGCCATTGAAGGCGTATCCTCCATGGATATTGTTTCCGACGGCATTACATTCGGATCCATCCAGATCACATCGGAAGGTCTGCCGATCATATTGATGGCAGATCATCAGACGACCGGCGGATATGCCAAGATCGCGACGGTGGCAACCGAAGATTTATGTAAACTGGCACAGGCGAGACCGGGAGATCACGTTACATTTGAAGCAGTACCGGTTGAAGCTGTCCAGAAAAAGAAATCATGGTTTCATTCATAAATGACAGGCTGCCGGAATGAAAGGCGCAAATAGTTTGATCTATAAAATAAAAGCTTGGAAGGTGAGCAATATGACAGATAAATATGAAGATGGAAAACAGGCAGTGGATTACAAGGATATGGCACCCGGGGATGTGCGTGCACTGATCCGTTCGGGTGTGATCACCGGGCAGACAAGTGGTATGTGTGATGGGTATGCACAGGCTAACTTAGTAGTGCTTCCCCGGGATCTTGCATTTGATTTTTTACTGTTTGCATTTAAAAATCCAAAATCCTGTCCGTTACTGGAGGTAACCAATGCAGGAGACAGGCTGCTGACAGAGATTGCAGATCACGCAGATATAGCAACGGATATCCCACAGTACCGGATTTATGAAAAAGGTGTTTTGACCGGTGAATATACGGATGTTTCGTCTTTCTGGAGAGACGACCTTGTAAGCTTTCTGATCGGCTGCAGCTTTTCTTTTGAAGGTGAGCTTTTAAGTGCCGATGTTCCGGTCCGCCAGATTGAAGAAAACTGCAATGTTCCGATGTACAAGACCAATATTCCCTGCAAGAGTGCCGGAGTTTTCCATGGAAATATGGTAGTGAGCATGAGACCCATTCCTTATGAACTGGTTCCGAAGGCTGTGCTGGTTACCGGAGCAATGCCCAAGGTACATGGAGCACCGGTGCACATCGGCAATCCGGAGGCAATCGGCATCCGGGATATCAACCATCCCGACTTTGGCGATATGGTAACGATCAAAGAAGGAGAGGTGCCGGTATTCTGGCCGTGTGGTGTGACGCCACAGTCCGTGATCATGGATTCCAAGCCTGATTTTTGTATCACACATTCGCCGGGACATATGTTTGTGACAGATGTTAAAAATGTCAATTTAAAATATTAGTTTACATAAATTCAAAATCCTGATTTTATGAGAAACACAAAATATAACCTGGCAATTTAATATCTATATATTTGAGATATCAGTATAAAAAAAGCAAAGAAAGAGGGAAATAACGATGAAAGTTGATTTGAATGCAGATCTTGGTGAGAGCTTTGGAAATTATACCTGCGGCATGGATGAGGAAGTCATTCCCTATATCTCATCAGCCAATGTAGCCTGTGGCTTCCACGCATCGGATCCGTTGGTAATGTCAAAAACCGTAAAGCTTGCAAAAAAAAGCGGTGTATCCATCGGAGCGCATCCGGGTTATCCCGATCTGGTAGGCTTTGGACGACGCAATATGGATGTCAAGCCGGAGGAAGTCAAAGCCATGATACAGTATCAGGTTGGTGCACTGCAGGCCTTCTGTACAGCCAACGGATGCAAGCTTAAGCATGTCAAACCACATGGAGCCATGTACAATATGGCAGCCAAGGATGAAAAGTTAGCACATGCTATCGCAGAAGGAATTTATGAAGTAGATTCCGAGCTTACATTGTTAGGACTTGCTAACAGCTTCTTGATCAGCGCAGCTAAAGAAACCGGTTTAAAGGCTGCCAATGAGGTCTTTGCAGACCGTGCCTACAACAGTGACGGAACTCTGGTAAAAAGAGGTCTGGAGGGTGCTGTGATCACAGATGAAAATATCGCGATCAGCCGTGTGCTTCAGATGGTAAAGAAAGGGACCGTTGTAGCAATCGACGGAAAAGAAATTGAAGTCTGTGCCGATTCCGTATGTCTGCACGGGGACGGCAAAAAAGCAGTTCTTTTTGCAAAGGAACTGAGAGAGCACCTCGAAGCCGAAGGCGTTGAAGTCGTACATTTTTAACATTGTGTTTTGAGCCGGTTGTAACAACCGGATGCCATAGAAACAATATAGCTACAGTAATTATTTTTAATATTTAGAGGAGGCGGTAGAATTGAACACCATTGAAGATATCGTCCTGCGCTATTCAGAGCGCGGCATGAAGGATATCAGACCTTATGTTTCAACCGACTGCTGTCATAAGGCAGCAAAAGAAATTTTGTCATGGGAAAGAGGAAATGTATTCTTAACCACCGGTTTTTATGTGGCCGGATATGCAGAGACTGACGGACCGGTCGGTACGCTGACACTTGCACTGGCATTGAAAAAGCTGGGATTTTCCCCTATTATGCTGACCGATTCCTATTGTGAGGGATTTTTTGAGGAGCAGCCGGTGGGCGTGGAATATGTTTCACCGGACGCCGGTAAAAATGAGCTCGATGAGCTGGTGACAAAATACCGGCCGGTAGGAATGATCTCCGTAGAACGCTGCGGTAAAAATGACGAAGGTCTGTATGCCAATATGAGAGGTGTTGATATATCGCCCCACACAGCACCGATTGATGAATTGTTTGTATCATATGGAAATCGTATTCCTTCCATTGGTGTCGGTGACGGTGGCAATGAGATCGGTATGGGAAAGATCGCAGGCCCCATCCGCAGAAAGCTTTCTTTAAATCCCTGCGTGGTAAGTACGGATGTACTCGTTATTGCATCGGTATCCAACTGGGGAGCCTACGGAATTGTAGCCGCACTGGGAAGCATTACCGATAAAAAGCTGTTGCCGGAATTTTCATGGATTGAAGATTACATTGCTTATACCGTCAAAAAAGGAAGTGTGGACGGGATTTCCCATGAAAACATCGTCAGTGTGGATGGAAAAGACATGACCGTTGAATGTGAGATCATCACAGCTCTGCACATGGCTGAATCTCAGACATAAAACAGCAAAAGCAAATAGCAAAAATAAACAGCAAAAAAACAGCAAAAACAAATAGCAAAAATAAACAGCAAAAAGCAGAAAAAACAAATAAAAAATAAACAGCATAAAAGCAGCAAAAACAAACAGTAAAACACAAACAACAAACAAACAGCAAAAATAAACTACAAATACAGAAACGGCTCTACCGCACATGTATTGTAAATAAAATGATAGAAGAGGAGAGATTATTATGAAGACACTTGGTTATTACAACGGAAAATTTGATGAACTGGACAAGATGACAATTCCCTTCAACGACAGGGTATGCTTCTTTGGTGACGGTGTATATGATGCAGGTCCTGCAAGACATTATCATCTGTTTGCCATTGACGAGCATATTGAAAGATTTTTCAACTCCGCGGCACTGATGGATATTGAAATTCCGGTAACAAAGGAAGAACTGAAGAATCTGTTGCAGGAAATGGTCAACAAAATGGATACCGGCGATAACTTTGTATACTGGGCATGTTCAAGAGGTACGGGCATTAGAAATCATGTCTATGAAAAAGGTCCCGGAAATCTCTGGATCATGATCAAGCCTGACAAACTCAATGATTGTCAGAAGCCGATCAAGTGTATTACACAGGAAGATAAGAGATTCTTGTACTGCAACTGTAAGACACTGAACCTGCTGCCTTCTGTATTATATGCTGAAAAAGCACACAATGCCGGTGTGGACGAAACGATTTTATACCGTCATGACGGACGTATCACAGAGTGTGCGCACTGCAACTGCCATATCTTAAAAGATGGTATCTTATACACGGCACCGACCGATGATAAGATCCTTCCCGGTATTGCAAGAGCACATCTTGTTAAAATGTGCAAAAAGCTGGGTATCGCGGTAAGTGAGACCCCTTATTACCTGGACGATCTGTGGAAAGCGGATGAGCTGATCGTTACATCTTCATCCAATGTCTGCATGTATGTAGATGAACTGGATGGCAAACCGTTTGGCGGAAAGGATCAGGCAACGTTGTTCCGCTTAAGAGATGCACTGTATGAGGAAATCTGTGAAGCAACAGAATGAGGATGATCTATGGCTGTCACTGTAGGAATGCTTTATAAAGAATCAACCAAATATAAGATGAACTATCTTGCCGGAGAAGAGGGCTTTGGCAATAACGTTGACTGGGTACATATGATCGAAACCGTTGACGGAGCCAATTTCCTCCACGGACAGGAGCTAATACTGACTGCCGGTATTCTGGAGCAGGATGAGCAGGCACTTCTTGCCTTTGCGCAAACGCTTTATGAAAAAAATGCCAGTGCACTTGTGATCAATACGGGCATGTTTGTACATCAAATTCCTGCATCTGTGATCGATTTCTGCAATGAGCACAAATTTCCTCTTTTTTCCATACCGTGGATCGTACCGCTTGTGGATGTGACCAAGGATTATTGTCAGAGAATCATTGATGATGATGTCCGGGAAGACAATATTATAACGGTATTCAAAAATCTTGTTTTTCAGACGGGAAATACGGAAGAGGGAATCCGGCAGATGGAACGGTTCGGATATCTTGGTAACTGCGTTGTACAGTGTATCTGTATCCGGCTGGATATAGAAAAGGAAACACATACCTTTGTAAACGAATCGGAAAAGCTTGCCGCGATGGTAAAGCGTCTTGGCAGTGAACAGAAAAAACAATATCTGACCTTTGAGTATCAGGAACGGCGTATTGTCATTTTGTTTGACTATACGCAGGAAGCCATTGATGACTATGTAGACAGACTGTTTAAAAAACTGTCCGAAAAAAAGATGCTCTCCTATACATATATTGGCTTAAGCGATAATATAAAAGGGCTGGAATGCCAGAGTGAAAACTTTAAGCATGCATTTTGTGCCTGTGATATTGCACAAAAAAAGCAGGAGCATATCCTAAAATACAGGGACATGGGACTTTACAAGCTGCTTGTCAGTATTTCGTCACCGGAAGCAATGGATGAGTATTATCGGGAAACACTCGGAAAACTGTTAGAGTATGATAAAGAAAACGGAACGGAAATTTATCGTTTTATCAAGATCTATATTGCCTGTGACGGTCATCAGGGAAAGGTCAGTGATCATTTTTTTGTAC
>OQVQ01000529.1_pt1 | contig 18081 bp, 18 predicted proteins | sample 1691491 | NCBI WGS metagenome assembly OQVQ01 (sample SAMN03418252, study PRJEB22391) | human gut metagenome | biome: human-gut; feature: organic feature; material: feces | host: Homo sapiens | place: Tanzania | collected 2013-01
AGATATCTTATGATGGCCAGGCATATTTGGTGGAATTTGATAATCCTCCCTGTGTGATCATCCGGGATGGGAAGCAATTATTTTTGCCGGCAGAAGAAGACGGCGCAGAGGAGCGTTCTTTTTCGGCGGAGGTTATAATGACGACGATTTTCGCGGCGGTTTTTCGGGCGGCGGAGGCGGAGGCTTCTCCGGCGGTGGAGGCGGCTTTTCCGGCGGCGGCTCGTCAAGAGGATTTTAACTTATTCAGAGGGCATATTCCGTTTTCGGAGTATGCTCTGCTTTTGTAACGTGCCTTATTTAAAAGTTCTTTTTTGGTTGACACAAATGCTTTAAGATGATACAATCATAATATTATAAATAATAAAATTTATGAGGAGAAGATCGATGTCAAACATTTATGATGAGCTTGTCGCAAGAGGGCTTATTGCGCAGGTCACAAACGAAGAAGAGATAAAGGAGCTTGTCAACAACGGCAAAGCCAGATTCTATATAGGCTTTGACTGCACGGCAGACAGCCTCACGGCCGGTCACTTTGTTGCGCTCCCTCTCATGAAGCGTTTGCAAATGGCAGGCAACGAGCCTATCGCACTTATAGGCGGCGGAACAACAATGATCGGCGACCCCAGCGGACGCACCGACATGAGAAAAATGCTCACTAAAGAAGATATACAGCACAATGCCGATTGCTTCAAACGTCAGATGGAGCGTTTCATCGAGTTCGGCGAGGGCAAGGCTGTGTTCTATCAGAACGGCTCCTGGGAGTGGGCGGCTCTGACCGGCACCGGCGATGGTCAGTACGGTCTTGACCGGGATCGTCCCCGGACTCATAGTAATACTCGAGGTTGGCGAGGTGGCCGGTGAAGCGCCAGCTGGAATCGTCGCTCATGGAAGAGGAGGTGAAGGCGTCGAAGCCGAGCTCGGAAGCGCGGGCGTGGATGTCCTCGGCGACGGCCTTGAGGGTCTCAAAGTTGGTGATGTCGCTGAGCTGATAGCCGGCCTTCGCCAGCAGATCCTCGTTGACGATGATGCCGTAGCACTCATAGCAGTAGCCGATGGAGCAGAGCTTGCCGTCGGCGTCGTAGAGGTTGTAGGCGTCGGTGGTCAGCTCACCCGCGATGGGGGTGCCGGTCAGGTCGTAGCAGTTGGGGCATTCACGGTCGTAGGCATACAGAACACCATCTATCGAATTGCCATAGCCTACTATCAGTCCGCCATTATAGCCCAACAGCAAACTGCGTCGCTCGTCGTAGGCATTGAATATCGATTCGGTATGTTTGCCCACATTATTGGTAAACGAGAAATAGCGAGCTCCCGACTTCGTGGTGATGGCGATAGTGACGTAGGTGCCAGAATATTGAGTCAACGCACTTGCCAATGTGGCATCGTGGTGCAGACTGTTGTCTATGATGAGATAACATGGTGCAGAACTATATTCAAATTCCGCCTCTCCACACGACGAGAACATCATCGTGAGGAGAGACAGAATAAATGTAGATATAGTAAAAATGATTTTTCTCATCATTCCCCTTTTTTTTTTACCCTTTTACCCTTTTACTTTTTTACCCTTTTACCCTTTTACCCTTTTACTTTTTTACCCTTTTACCCTTTTACCCTTTTACCTTTTTACCTTTCCAACAGTTTCTTCTCAGCCTCTGTCATTCTTTCGAAATTGAAGCCCTTGAGCACATTGTTCATCAAGGCATTGATTTCGTCGTTACACAGATTGCCGATAGAACCCTCGTGGGTATGATGGATGTTGTGGTCGGCATGGAATGTGCCAGCCTCAATCTCCAGTCCCACCTTTTTATATGCATCGCGGAAAGGCATGCCTGCTGCAGCAAGGCGGTTCACCTCTTCTACAGAGAAGATAGGGTCGTACATAGGGTTGTCGAGAATATGCTCGTTTACCTCAATCTTGTTGATGATATATGCTGCCATCTGCAAGCAGTCTGCCAACTCGTCGAAAGCAGGCAAGAACACCTCTTTTATAATCTGCAAATCGCGGAAATAACCTACTGGCAGATTGTTCATAATCATCATCACCTGTTGAGGCAGAGCCTGAATCTTGTTGCATTTAGCTCTGATAAGCTCAAACACATCAGGATTCTTCTTGTGAGGCATGATGCTTGAACCTGTGGTACATTCCTTTGGAAGTTTTACGAACGAGAAGTTCTGGCTATTGAACATGCAGGCATCGAAAGCCATCTTTGCCAATGTGCCAGCAACCGAAGCAAGGGCGAAAGCCACATTGCGTTCCATCTTGCCACGTCCCATCTGAGCATATACCACATTATAATCCATTGAGTCGAAGCCCAAGAGTTGGGTTGTCATGGTGCGGTTCAGAGGAAATGAGCTGCCATAGCCTGCTGCCGAACCAAGCGGATTACGGTTGGTCATCTTGTATGCAGCCTGTAGGAATAGCATATCGTCGGCAAGGCTCTCGGCATAAGCGCCAAACCACAAGCCGAAAGACGAAGGCATAGCTATCTGCAGATGTGTGTAGCCCGGCATCAACACCTCTTTATATTGGTTGCTCTTTTGCAAAAGTTCATCGAAGAGCACCTTTACAGCATCAGCAATCTCCTTGAGCTGATGGCGTGTGAAGAGCTTGAGGTCTACCAACACCTGGTCGTTGCGTGAGCGTCCAGAGTGTATCTTTTTGCCCATGTCGCCAAGCTTGCGAGTCAGCATCAACTCCACCTGCGAGTGTACATCCTCTATACCGTCTTCTATCACAAACTCGCCCTTTTCGCAGAGCTCATAGATATTCTTTAGCTCATCGAGCAGAGGCTTTAGTTCCTCTTTCTCGAGCAAGCCTATAGATTCGAGCATAGTGATGTGAGCCATAGAGCCGAGCACATCATACTTGGCAAGATACAAATCCATCTCGCGGTCTCTGCCCACGGTAAATCTTTCAATCTCGTGGTTTATCTCGTAATTCTTTTCCCAAAGTTTGTTTGCCATTGGTTTAAGCGTAATTAATCATTTGCAGGGCATCAGCAATCTTTTCGATACCCTCTTGCAGAGGTTTCGAAACCATGCCCTTGATAAATGGGTTTAGTTCAGCCTTTATGGTGAGCTTCATTTTGCATGTAGTGTCTGTAACTGGCAATATCTGAATCCAGAAATTGAATGGCAGAGGACTCTGCTCAGTCTCAAACTTTATGCATTTTGGTTCTTCGCGGTCTACAATCTTCAGCTTCACCGCTCCCATAGGAGTAGATATCGACATGCTGTCGGCATCGAAAGCGAGGTCGTTGAGCTTGTCGGCAGGTATGCGGTCTTTCACTCTGTCTATGTTGCTGAGGTCAGAGAGCATATTGTAAACAGCTTGCTGAGAATGTGGAATCTGTCTTACAGAACTTTCGAATGTTGCCATATTCCTTATTTCTTCCAGTTAGCAGGATCCTTACGCCACTCGTTCAAAACCTCGATATCGCTCTCTGCGATATAGCCAGTTTCTGAAGCCTGAGCCACTACATGCTCATAGTCTGTAAGAGTGATGAGCTTTACGTTAGCATCAGCGAAAGCCTTCTCTGCTATTGGGAAACCATAGGTATATGATGCTACCATACCAACAACCTCGCAACCAGCCTGGCGCAAAGCCTCTACAGCCTTCAATGAGCTACCACCAGTAGAAATCAAGTCTTCAACAACAACGACCTTCATACCTGGCTTCACTTCGCCTTCGATGAGGTTTGTCATACCATGATCCTTTGGTTTCGAACGTACGTAAGAGAAAGGAAGACCGAGAGCGTCGGCAACCAATGCACCCTGAGCGATAGCGCCAGTAGCAACACCAGCCACAGCCTCTGCCTCGCTAAAGTTCTCGAGTACAGCGTGTACGAGCTCAAGCTTAACGAATGTTCTAAGCTCTGGATAAGCCAAAGTCTTGCGGTTGTCGCAATAGAAAGGAGATTTCCATCCACTTGCCCATGTGAAAGGGTCGTTTGGTTGAAGCTTAATGGCCTTTACCTTCAAAAGGCGTGATGCAAAGTCTTTTTTCAAGTTGTTCATAGTGATATTATCTTTAGTTCTTTTGTTTATCAATATGTTGGCATTATTGCCAATCTGTTTGCAAAGGTAATGCAAACGAGTGGAATGACAAAGAAATACGAAGTTTTCTTTTCATTCCCGAGTGCAGCTTACCTTATTTAAAGGTAATGCAAAATTTTGATTAAGCGAAGAGAATGCAAATGCATTTGCATTCTTGAGCGTGAGAAATTTATCTAAACGAGTGGAAAAATAGTGCAAACGAGGACAATGTGAGCTCGCTCACACATTGCCGAGTGCAGCCTATTTTATGTAATGACAAAGAAATACGAAGTTTTCTTTTCATTCCCGAGTGCAGCTTACCTTTATATAATAATCTAACAAGAAGTATTTATTTCCTTTTTTAGATATTCGTAAATATATAATGGACTTTGAATAAATAATCCATTATCTACATTGATAAGCTTTTCGTAAGTTTTAGAATTATAAATAGTATCAAAAGCTTCGATAGTGCTCATGCCATAATCTTCTTGAAGAAAAGATACAATCTCTTCTACGTCGCAATTTATGATAAACTGTTGTTGCTTTTTTGTAGTTCTCATATACGTCTAAGTTTTGCAATGGCTTTTTCTGTACCAAAGAAATATTGTCTATTCAATTTCTTATATGTCAATCCTTGAACAAGTTGTTCTATAGTTATAAAATGTTGCATATAAAGGTTTATTTGATATACCACGCCATCATCAGCAATAGGACCGATAACAATGTCGTACTCATGCATACGTTTTCCTTTGGCCTGCCTGTTCTGAATTATGAATTTTGCCCATTCTTTAGATACGCCTTCAAAGCTTTTAACTTTTAGTTCGCCGCTCGTTAAAGCATTCTCGTCAAATTCATATTCTAATACTATGGGTGTACCATTATTTTCTATGTCACATCTTCTTACAGCCATGTTTAAGGCTTGCTTTTTGATATCCGTAAGATAGAAACCTCTGCCAAAATCTTTGTTGGGTTTACATTTTTGAATATCAATGGCTGTAAAGTCTATATTCGTACCATGATACAATTTCATCCGACAGTCCCTCCATTTCTTCTGCAATATGTGCTCATGTCTTTCAGAGTGTCGGCAAGAGGAAGAAGATGCTCTGCTTCATAGTTTTTGTCTATGAATTCCAGAGCTTTAAATCTTTTTAGGTAATTAAAAGCCATAGCTGCAGGCATTCCGTATTTCTTACCGAACTCAACAATGCATAAGTTGATATATCTAATCTTGTTCATACTTCGTAAAAGCTTGTCATTATTGCGCAAATATATCAATTATTTCCTAAACCTCCAAATAATCAGTTTATTTTTGCTATTGCACATTTATTCTACAAACACAAAAAAGGCAAGCAATCCTTGTGGGACTGCTTGCCTCCGATTCACCTATGTCTAACTGTGACTAACCAATTTAACCAAATATCCAATCATGAACAGATTAGCCAATCTCAATCTGACGCAAGGCTTTCTTCTCTTCTTCCTTAGTCTGCTTTGGCATTGTGATGGCGAGAACACCATTCTCAACAGCTGCTGTTACATGGTCTTTCTCAACATCCTCTGGAAGAACATATACTTGCTGATAGTTAGAATATGAGAACTCACGACGCAAATAGTGCTCTTTCTTGTCCTCATCCTTGTGTTCCATCTTGTTTTCTATAGTTACTTCCAAGTTGCCCTCGTTGTTGATGCAAACTCTGCAAAACTCTTTCTTGATACCAGGAACAGCCAACTCCATAACGTATGCCTTAGCATCTTCCTTTACGTTAACTGCTGGCGCTGTAGCTTTCATCTTAGGCATCCAATCGTTGTTGAAGAAATCATCGAACATTGTTGGGAACCAATTGTTTGAACTCATTACTGGTAACATAATAACCTCCTATTTTAAATTTGTTGTTTTTTTAATGTTGTTCGTAACCCTCCACCCTCGTTCTCGGGGGCTTCCGATTACACCTAAGTATAGGCAATATGCATGCCCATTGGCATATTCCTCGTGCCATGATGCCATTGTGTCCAAAATAGTCAGCAAAGATTAATTTATTTAAACTTTGCTGTCAGTTAGGCATCTGATTTCTCTCTCCTTATTATATAAATAGGTATAATTATAACTATGTGTTAGTGGTGTGTGTGACAAAAAGATATGTTTCGTTGAAGAAAAATGGCTTTTTGTTTTGTAGTTTTGTTTATTTTGCATAAATTTGCAGCATTAATAATAAAATATCAACCTTAAAGCAATTAGCTTATGAACAAGAAAAGACTATTAAGCATGTTGTTTGTCTCTACATTGGCTTTCGGAAGCATGTCTGCCCAAACATGTATGGTAGCATACGCTGAAGATGGCAAATACTGGACATTCGACATCAACAAGGTCGAGAAGGTGACATTTGAAAACAAGTCGTTAGTTTTTTATACTACTCAGCGCAATGCTATCGACTTGAACAAAATTCAGAGCATCAAGTTCGTCGACCTGGCAACAGCGATTAAACCTCAAGTGTCTACTCTCGGTGGCAACATCTCTCTCCTACGCCGTGGCAACATTGTTAGCGTAAAGGGTTGGGACAGCAGCAAGACTGCTACTGTGGCTATCTATAGCGCAAACGGTCAGATCGTTGACCAACGCAAGGGATGGAATGGTGCTGACATCGACTTGAGCAACCTCGGTCGTGGAGTGTACATTCTTAAAGTAAACAACAAAACATTAAAATTGACATTATAATATTATGAAGAAGTTTTTTACACTTATACTTTGTGCAGTAGCTTGTCTTTCGGTATATGCACAGAATACAGACCTTAACCGTTTGATCATCCGCGATAAGGGTGGATATATTCATCCATACGCTATCAACAACCTCGATAGCATGTTCTTCTATAAAATCGATGGTCGTGTAGCTGCCGACATCGACGTTAAGGGTGTTGCTATCAAAAAAGATGAAAATACTAAGGATTCTGTCACTCTCGCCGTTACTCGTTCAGAGAGCTGTAAATCTTACAAGATAACATGTGTTACTAAGCCTATTGCTGACGTTTTGACTAACGATGCTGCATGCGCAGGTTATTTTGATCAGATTAAGTCTAATGTCTACAATCAAGATTTTACAAATGCGGGCTTGACAGGTTTCGATTTCGCATTCCAACCTAAGACCGAGTATGCAATCATCACTTTGGGCTACGATGAAATCGGAACTCCTTGCGAAATGGTAAAGGCTTATTTCACAACTCCTGCTCTCCCTATTAAGGGTACCCCAGAGGTGAAGTGTGATGTTACCGATATTCAGCCATTTTCTGTTAGCGTTACTTTCAAGCCAAATAGCGATGTCGGTGGCTATGCTGTTACTTTGTTTGGTAAGGGAGAGGCTGAACAGCAGTTCAAAATGTGGGCTGCAAGATTTGGCTTTGCAAACATCGGCGAAATGGTTTATGCATTTGGCTACAAGGGTGTAGCTGGCAAAGACACTACATTCGTTTGGAAAGATGAGACACCTAACACAGAATACGAAATCTATGTTCAGCCTTGGGATAAGAATGGTACTTTGACCGACTATTTCATGATTCCTGTAACAACTGCTAAGATTGGTGGCGAAGGTGTTGCAGAGTCTACTATTGCATTTGGCGATTTTAAGAAGGATAAAAATACTGATCAATGGTATCAGGAGGTTGTTGTAACAGAAAACGACCAGTGCGCATGTCACTTTGTAAATCTCTATACCGAAGAAGAGTGGAGCGTAGGTGAAGACTCTATCAAGCGTGCTATCATTAATATCTGTAATAATCCATTCTATAAGCCTATTGTCTATGGAAGTGAGACAGCTTGCATTTATGCAAATCCTGAAACTACATACCATGTAGCTGTATGGTCTCAGAATGCTAACGGTGAGTGGGGTCCATTGGTATCTAAGAAGTTCACCACTCCTAAGGTTTCAGATGAGCTTAGCAAGCGTCACAACATTAAGGCTGCTACTCGCGTAGTAGAAAACAAGGTTGCAAAATCTGCAAATGGTCCTGTATTCACTTTGGACGACCTTAAGAAGTTTATGACTGTTAAGGGTGGACTTAAACTTACTGGCAAATAAATCTCGTAGGAGACTATCTCCAGAATAGTCAACAATACAAACATATATTTAGGGCTAAGAATTTCATTCGGAATTCTTAGCCCTTTTTCTGTGTACGCTCGGCAAAGATACAAGCTCGGTAGTTTATTAATCGCTATCATGCAAATAAGAAAAGCTTTTGTAGGCATTATGCTTACAAAAGCTTTCTTGGTACTTGTAGTGGTTTTTCTTAATAAATGCAAGAAAAGACAATTGCCTTGAATCAGAACGAATGATTATAGATATGGCGTATTGTAAGATGCTTTACTTCAATGTGTTATATACCTTCGTTCGATACAGAAACTATCTTTATGCACTTTTTAGCTTTCTAACAAATTTATCTATGCTTACTGGCAAACGTATTTTTGCTTACTACCAAATGTAAATATGATTGCAGTCAAATATAATCTTTTTACTATTTCTTAGCACATTGGTTGATGCTGCAATATTAAATATGTTTGGAACGTAATCCAAATATATTGCAATATTTAAGGATCTGACCTTGTTTTGGGCTTAAATAAAAAAGAGTTGCCCCACCTCACGGTGACGCAACTCGGCAAACTTAAACAACCAATAAAAGAAATAGATTGTCTCTATTTTAATACATGGGCTTAAACCATTATTATATACGTAGTCAAACCATTTGTATATAGTTAAACCATAATATATATAGGCTTACCCCGGCACAAATCATGTTTTTTGTTGTGGTACTTTAACCACTATCTTATGAACAAGAGTTCACGATACTTAGGCAATGTCCAAAGCTCGTCGGCAACGATGAGCTCAAGCTTGTCTATCTGATAGCGAATGTCAGCCATTTTTGGTTCCACGGTGTCGTGGTATGCAATGGCCTTGTCGTGTTCGCTCTCAATCTTGTTGGCAACCTTACGGGCAGATACCAGTTCCTCAACGAAACGCTCTATCTTCTCTGTACGCTCAGCAATCTCGCGTATAATCTTCATATTACGAGCAGTAAGAGCCTTGCCCTCTTCGGCACCAAAGATTTCCATCATGCCCTCTACGTTCTTTGCCAACTGGCTCTGATAGTGAGTAGCTACAGGGATGATATGGTTCATAGAGAGGTCGCCCATAACGCGTGCCTCGATCTGAATCTTCTTAGTGTATGTTTCCCATTTTACCTCGTTGCGAGCTTCAAGCTCAGGGCGCTTCATCACGTTCATCGATTCAAACATCTTTATGCTGTCTTCGTCGAGATAGCGCTCGAAGATAACAGGGCAGCTCTTCTCGCAGTCCAAACCACGACGCTTAGCTTCCTCAACCCATTCGTCGCTATAGCCATTGCCATCGAAATGAATAGGCTTGCAAGTCTTAAGGTCGTCGCGAATGATGTCGATGATGGCGCTAACCTTGTCTTCACCCTTGGCGATGAGAGCATCTACACGAGTCTTGAAGTCGGTCAATGCCTCAGCAACAGCGGTATTCAGAACTATCATTGCACTTGCGCAGTTAGCCTCAGAACCAACGGCACGGAACTCGAAGCGGTTGCCGGTAAAGGCAAATGGAGATGTACGGTTGCGGTCGGTGTTATCGATGAGTAACTCAGGAATCTCTGGGATATCAAGTTTCATGCCCTGCTTGCCAAGCATTGTGAAGAGATCCTTCTTGTCGCTTGATGCAATATGATCCAAGAGCTCTGTAAGCTGTTTGCCAAGGAAGCTTGAGATGATTGCTGGAGGTGCCTCGTTGGCTCCAAGACGATGAGCGTTGGTAGCACTCATGATAGAAGCCTTCAAGAGTCCGTTGTGACGATATACACCCATCAATGTCTCTACAATGAAGACTACGAAACGAAGTGTATCTTCAGGAGTCTTGCCAGGACCATGGAGCAATACGCCAGTATCTGTAGAAAGGCTCCAGTTGTTGTGCTTACCAGAACCATTGATACCATCGAAAGGCTTTTCGTGAAGCAAAGCACGGAAGCCATGCTTGCGAGCTACCTTCTTCATAAGGCTCATCAAGAGCATGTTGTGGTCAACGGCAAGGTTGCACTCCTCAAAGATAGGAGCAACCTCAAACTGGTTAGGTGCAACCTCGTTGTGGCGAGTCTTGCAAGGAATACCAAGTTCAAGAGCACGAATCTCAAGGTCTTTCATGAAAGCCTGCACACGCTCAGGGATGGTGCCGAAATAGTGGTCTTCCATCTGCTGGTTCTTAGCAGAATCGTGACCCATAAGGGTGCGACCAGTAAGTACGAGGTCAGGACGTGCAGAATACAAGCTTTCGTCAACGAGGAAGTATTCCTGCTCCCAACCCAAGTTGCTATGTACCTTCTTTACGTCAGGATAGAAATAATGACAAACCTCTGTGGCAGCGATGTTCACGGCATGCAAAGCACGAAGCAATGGAGCCTTGTAGTCGAGAGCCTCGCCAGTATAAGAAATGAAGATTGTTGGTATACAGAGAGTGTCGTCGATGATGAATATTGGAGATGTAGGATCCCATGCTGAATATCCACGAGCCTCGAAGGTGTTGCGGATACCACCCGATGGGAAACTTGAAGCATCAGGCTCCTGCTGAACAAGCAGTTTGCCAGAAAATTCTTCAATCATTCCACCCTTGCCATCGTGCTCAATGAAAGCATCATGCTTTTCTGCTGTACCCTCGGTAAGAGGCTGGAACCAGTGAGTATAGTGTGTTACACCATTCTCATCTGCCCACTGCTTGATACCCTTAGCCACAGCGTCGGCGATAGAACGGTCGAGAGTGGCGCCATTGTCGATAACGTCTACAAGTTTCTCGTAGACATCACGTGGCAGATACTTGTACATCTTGGCACGGTTGAAAACATTCTTTCCGTAATACTCTGATGGGCGCTCTACTGGCGCAATCACGTCGAGGGGTTTCTTCTTGAAAGCCTCGGCTACAACCTCAAATCTTAAATTTGCCATAGTTGTTTAAATTTTGGTTTGTTGTGTTGTTGTTATTTGTGTTTGTGTTGTTGTTATCTCTATCGTTGGCCATATAAGCTTCCTCTCATACATCAATGAGAAGGGGCGCTTTATGGCTGCAATGTGAAACCAAAGAGCAGATAAGCCTTTTCTGTAGATGGGTTTGCAGAGATGCCTGCGAATACAGGTACAGAGAACGAATCTGTGATCTTCAAGTCCTTAGTAGCCTTGAGCGAAACATTCGTTACTGCGAAGCCGTTGGCATCAGCATAGAAAGATGAAGCAAAAGGCACAGCTCCAACAGCTGCTGTCCAGTCGCATCCGCCAAACTTGAATGGTGCGCTAACCTCTACATATGAAGAATAGGCGCGGTCGCCATCTGTGTTGTAGCCATCGTTGCCAGCAAAGTTTGTATACCACTGAATGGCTGCAGGACCGAAGTCGTAGCCGATGTTGGCTTCGAATACATGGCTTGTCTTGTGAGAATCATAGACAAAGTAGCGAGTGTTAGGTGTGTTGAACCAATAGTCGGTGATGCCGATATTGAAACCACCTACAGAATAAGCCGCTGTGAGGTCAAACTCCTTAGTGTCTGAAGGTTCGCTGAGACCAATGCTTCCCCATGCTGTGAGCGAGAATCCCTTGTAGGCTACACCCAATGTAGGCTGCAATGAAACATTACCCAATTCCTGACCACGCCAGATGTACTGATTAACTACATCTGCTGCTACTGTTGTCTCTACGTTGTCCTGAGCATTTGTTGCTGCGATGGAAGCAAAGGCTGCCAATGCCACCATGCTTAATCTTTTTACCTGTTTCATGTCTTTAAAAATTTGTGTTTGTGTTGTTGTAGTGTATTTAATTCTTCACTCTTCCCTCTTCACTCTTAGAGTCTCGCTATCCTGCTCATTGCTTCTACTACATCTTCGCGGTTGCCAAAGGCTGTGAGTCGGAAATATCCTTCGCCGCTTGGGCCAAAGCCTACACCAGGTGTGCAGACCACGCCTACTGAATATAGCATCTTGTCGAAGAACTTCCAACTTGGTATGTTGTCGGGAGTCTTTACCCACAGATAAGGGGCATTCTTTCCGCCATATACCTTGTAGCCAAGTTTAGAGAGCGTGTCGTACATAATCTTTGCATTCTGCATATAGTAGTCGATGGTCTCCTTAACCTGCTGTTTGCCCTCTGGGGTATATATCGCTTCGGCAGCACGCTGGCTGATATAGCTTGTGCCATTAAACTTGGTGCTCTGTCGGCGATCCCAGATATGGTTGAGGTCAACTCTTGTCTTGCCATCGAGAGTTATTGCTGTAAGTTCCTTTGGAATAACAGTATATCCACATCTCACACCAGTGAAACCTGCAGTCTTGGAATAGCTTCTAAACTCTATTGCCACTTTGCGAGCACCCTTTATCTCGTAGATAGAGTGGGGAATATCATCATCCTGGATGTAAGCCTCGTAGGCTGCATCATAGAATATTATTGCATCGTTGTGTATGGCATAGTTTACCCATTTGCGCAACTCCTCTTTAGGCAACACGGTGCCTGTTGGGTTGTTAGGATAGCAGAGGTATATCATGTCGACCCTGTGATCAGGGAGCTGAGGTATGAAATTGTTCTCTGCAGTACAAGGGAAGTAAGTAACGTTGCTCCATTTTCCCGAATCATCTCTTACACCTGCACGACCTATCATCACGTTGGAGTCGATATATACAGGATAAATAGGGTCGGTGACACCGATGGAGTTGTCCCATCTTACTATCTCTTGGATGTTTCCTGTATCGCTCTTTGCACCATCGTTGATGAAAATCTCGTTAGCATCAAGACGTATGCCGCGAGGAGCATAGTCGTGTTTTATTATTGCTTCGCGCAAGAAGTCGTAGCCTCTTTCTGGACCATAGCCACGGAATGTAGCTTTCGATGCCATTTCGTCAACGGCTTTGTGCATAGCGTTTATCACTGCCGGACACAATGGTCGGGTTACGTCACCGATGCCAAGGCTTATCACCTTTTGGTTTGGTTTGGAAACCTTGTAGGCATTCACCTTTTTGGCAATATCTGCGAACAAATAGTTGTTCGAGAGTTTCAGGAAATGTTCGTTTACTAATGCCATATTTCTTTTATTTATTTGGTTGTTTGTGTCTTCTCAATCTCGCCCTCAAACACGAACTCTGCTGGACCAGTCATATATATATGGTTGTCAGCTTCGCTCCATTCTATGTTGAGAGTGCCGCCATCCATCACGATGTTGCTATGGCGCTTTGCTCTGTTTGTTACCGATGCTGCTACTGCCGTAGCACAAGCACCAGTGCCGCAAGCCATTGTTACCCCGCTTCCGCGTTCCCACACCCTTGTACGGATATCGCCATTTGGCTTTACTTCGGCAAACTCGATGTTGCAACGCTGAGGAAATGCAGGATGGTGCTCCAATATACTTCCGTATTTCACTATGTCGAGATGTTCAACATCGTCTACGAAGATAACGTAGTGCGGATTACCCATCGAAACGAAGGTTCCTTTGAATGTGCGGAAGTCTGCCTTTACATTGTCACCGAGTGCAGCATCAAACTGCTCGCTACATTGCAACCTTGGCTCAAGCATATCTACTGTTACCGACTTTACTATAGTATTGCCATCTGGTTGTGACTCAAGATGCAACTTTAGGATCTTTATTCCCGAAAGAGTTTCAAGTCGGATGGTGTCGCTGGTGGTAATACCTTTTTCATATAAGTATTTACCTATGCATCGACTGGCGTTGCCACACATCATGGCTTCCGAACCGTCGGCATTGAAAATGCGCATCGAGAAGTCTGCCTTTGCACTGTCGGTAGGCTTACCTATTAGCACTAATCCGTCGCTTCCGATGCCTGTATGAGGAGCGCTCCATTTGCGAGCTGCCTCGCTGGGGTCTTCTATATTATATAATAAGGTGTTGACGTATATGTAGTCATTGCCAGCCCCGTGCATCTTTGTGAAGTGTATTGTTTGTGCCATATTGTATAGCCTTTCTTTGTATTTGTGTCGTTTTGTTTGTTTCTGCTGCAAAGGTAAATCAATTTGTTGATAATTCAATAAGAATCTTGTTAATATGTAGAAAGAAAATAAGGAAAATATCAATTTGAAAGCAGAATCGTTCAATTTGCTTTCAAGTTGAAACTTAGTAGGCTTTTAGTAATATTAAGTGTAAGTACTTAAAGAAATATGGTAGCAAAACGATATGAATCTATTGTGTATGTTGACATATTGTCGTACTTTTGCAGCGGAAACATAACAAAATGATATGTAAACACAAAAAACGAGATACATATAAACATATTATTAATAAGAAAAAGGAGAGGTTAACATGAAGAAAATTGAAGCTATCATCCGCAAGACAAAGTTCGATGACGTGAAGGAAGCCTTGTTGGCAGCCGACATCGAGTGGTTCTCTTACTATGATGTAAGAGGTGAGGGAAAGATGCGCCAGGCAAGAATCTATCGTGGCGTGATGTATGATACCAGTTCTATTGAGCGTGTGTTGCTCAACATTGTTGTACGCGACAAGAATGTGGAAAAGACCGTAGCCGCTATTACGAAAGCTGCACAGACTGGTGAGATAGGAGATGGCAGAATCTTCGTCATCCCAGTAGAAGACACTATTAGAATTAGAACCGGCGAGCGTGGCGACATCGCCTTGTATAATGCAGAGCAAGAAAAGTAGATCGCATAGCGTTTATATTTAACAGTCGACGCCAAGAGCGTTTTCAGGATTTAATCAACAACAACACAAACACAAATTTTTACGACTATGACAATACAGGATTTAAGTATATCGTTAGATACCGTATGGATGCTATTGGCAGCCATGTTGGTGTTCTTTATGCAGCCAGGTTTTGCACTCTGCGAGGCAGGTTTTACACGTAGCAAAAACACAGCGAACATATTGTTCAAGAACTTTGTCGACTTCATGTTCGGTTCACTTCTCTTTTGGCTCGTAGGCTTCGGCTTTATGTTTGGAAGCGATGGTCAGGGCTTTATCGGAATGCCACATTTTGGTGATTTCTCATTCTATACTCATCCAGCAGGCTTGCCAACCGAAGGCTTCCTCATCTTCCAGACTGTGTTCTGTGCAACATCAGCAACTATCGTTTCCGGAGCAATGGCTGAGCGCACTAAGTTTTCTATGTATTGCGTGTATTCAGTATTTATTTCGTTGCTCATCTATCCTATCTCCGGACACTGGACATGGGGTGGTGGTTGGCTCTGCAATGGTGAAGCTGGTAGCTTTATGATGGATACATTCGGATACGCCTTCCACGACTTTGCAGGTTCTGCTATCGTTCACTCTGTAGGTGGTGTGCTTGCTTTCGTTGGTGCTATCGCCCTTGGTCCACGTCTTGGCAAATATGGTAAGGATGGCAAGAGCCGCGCTATTCCAGGTCACAACCTCATGGCAGCATCTCTTGGTGTGTTCATCCTTTGGTTTGGTTGGTTCGGTTTCAACCCTGGTTCACAGCTCGCAGCATCAGGCGAAGTAAACAGAGTTGCTATCTCACACGTATTCCTCACCACCAACCTTGCAGCTGCAGCAGGTGGTATTGCAACAATGTTCACATCTTGGATTAAGTATGGCAAACCATCATTCTCACTCACCCTCAACGGTATTTTGGCAGGCTTGGTAGCCATCACAGCAGGTTGCGACCTCGTATCTCCACTTGGAGCAGCAATCATCGGTTTCTTGGCAGGTATCATCCTTGTATTCTCTATCGAGTTTATCGATACCAAGCTTCATATTGACGACCCTGTAGGTGCAAGCTCTGTACACGGTGTATGCGGTATCTTCGGTACATTGATGACAGGTCTTTTGGCTGTCGATGGTGGTACATTCTATGGCGGTGGCTTCGGCTTCTTCGGAGCTCAGTGCTTGGGTATCCTCTGTATAGATGCATGGGCAGCAGTAGCAGGAGCAATATTGTTCTTCGGTATCAAGAAGCTTGTAGGTCTTCGTGTTGACAAGCGTATCGAGGAAGAAGGTCTCGATATCTACGAGCACGGAGAGAGCTGCTACAACTAAAGATTATAATTACTATCCCTCGTTAGTGGGGGATAGTAATATAAACGAGTTTTAACCAGACTCATATATATTAACCATTTCTTGCTTCATCCTCAGTTATACCTGACAATTTAATTCCTTCTCTTTAGCAGAGGGGCTGAGGGTGGAGCTACTTTTTTAAACTTTACAACCATGTGTGGAATAGTATCTATCTTTAACATCAAAGAGCAGACTCAAGAGCTTCGACAAAAGGCTTTGAGAATGAGTCAGAAGATTCGTCATCGCGGTCCAGACTGGAGCGGTATCTGCTGCAAAGGCTCTGCCATCCTTGCTCACGAAAGATTGAGCATCGTAGATCCAGAGTCGGGTAAGCAACCATTGTTTTCGCCTGATGGCTGTCAGGTGTTGGCAGTAAATGGCGAAATCTATAACCATAAAGATATCCGCCAGCATTTTGCTGGAAGCTATGAGTTTCAAACAGGTAGCGACTGCGAGGTTATCTTGGCTTTATATCGAGAGATGATGGCTAAGACCTCTGAACCAACCTGTGCCGACATCACCGCAATGATAGAGCAGCTTAGTGGCATCTTCGCCTTTGCTCTCTACGATTCAGAGCGTGACACCTTTCTCATAGCTCGCGACCCGATCGGTGTGATACCTCTTTATATTGGTTACGACAAAGAGGGCAAAGTGTATGTGGCAAGCGAACTGAAAGCTCTCGAAGGACAATGCGATTCGTATGAACCGTTCCTTCCAGGACATTTCTATTGGAGCCGCACACCAAAGATGCAAAGATACTATACCCGCGATTGGTTTAGTTATGATGCTGTGAAAAACAATGGTGCATCAGTAGCCGATGTGCACGATGCACTTGAAGATGCTGTGAAGCGTCAGCTTATGAGCGATGTTCCTTATGGTGTGTTGCTCTCTGGCGGCTTAGACTCGTCGGTGATATCTGCCATAGCTGAGAAATATTCTGCCAACAGAATAGAGGAAGACTGCAAGAGCCCGGCATGGTGGCCAAGGTTGCATTCCTTTGCCGTAGGACTAAAAGGTGCTCCCGACTTGGCTAAAGCACGACTCGTTGCCGACCATATCGGTACCGTACACCATGAAATCAACTACACCATTCAAGAGGGATTGGATGCTATACGTGATGTGATATATTTCATCGAGACCTACGATGTAACAACCGTTAGAGCAAGCACACCGATGTATCTCTTGGCGCGTGTCATAAAGAGCATGGGTATAAAGATGGTGCTATCGGGCGAAGGTGCCGACGAGATATTCGGTGGCTATCTGTATTTCCATAAAGCTCCTACAGTCAAGGCTTTCCATGAAGAGACCGTAAGAAAGCTGTCTAAGCTATATCTTTACGACTGTCTGCGTGCCAACAAGAGTCTTTCGGCTTGGGGAGTAGAGGGCAGAGTGCCTTTCTTGGACAAGGAGTTCCTTGATGTTGCAATGCGACTAAACCCAGAGGCAAAGATGTGTCCAGGAAATACCATGGAGAAGAAGATTGTGCGCGAAGCCTTTGCCGATATGTTGCCTGAAGAAGTGGCATGGCGACAGAAAGAGCAGTTTAGCGATGGAGTAGGCTATTCGTGGATAGATACCTTGAAGGAGATAACTGCTGCTGCCGTTAGCGATGAACAGATGGAGCATGCTGCCGAGAGATTCCCTATCAATCCTCCTCGCAACAAAGAGGAATATTATTATCGCTCTATCTTTGCCGAGCATTTCCCATCAGATAGTGCTGCTCGCAGTGTGCCGAGTGTGCCAAGCGTGGCTTGCTCTACAGCCGAAGCATTGGCATGGGATGCTGCATTCAAGAATATGAACGATCCAAGCGGACGTGCCGTTGCAGGAGTTCATGAACAGGCTTATTAATTTATCAACGATATCTGACTGAATAAATATATTTAATTAAGAGGTTTGTTACAAAAAAAAGGCGCAACTTCACATGAGAGCACTGAAAAACCTCTCAAATTCCAAGCCTAACAACAAGAATAGCGGGGCC
>OQVQ01000531.1_pt1 | contig 17977 bp, 13 predicted proteins | sample 1691491 | NCBI WGS metagenome assembly OQVQ01 (sample SAMN03418252, study PRJEB22391) | human gut metagenome | biome: human-gut; feature: organic feature; material: feces | host: Homo sapiens | place: Tanzania | collected 2013-01
AAGCTACCAGCAAGCAAAGTGCTAATAATATAAAGTACTAAGAGGTAACGAAGACCAGTCTTCACATCGCGTTTATGAGAAGCGATAGCGCTAGTTACAAGCACTAACACCAAAAGCGGAGCTACGCTCTTTAACGCTTTAACAAACAATTCCCCAAAAATGGAGACGAAACCAGCCTCAGTCGGCACAAAATACGCAAGGGCAACACCAACAAGCATACCCAAGATAATCTGCGCAACTAATGGCACTTTTTTATAAATAGCGATGATACTGTTCATTTAAAACTCCAATAGTTTTTCTAATATTTTGCTTAATTGTGTCTCTGCGCCATCTAAGTAGTTTTAAATGACTCAGTTTTTGGATGCATTGTTTTTTTACTTTAAATACGATTAGTAAAAATAAAATTTATATAAGCTATAAGCCAAAAGTTCGGCTACTTAGGTCTAGTAAGTCTTACTTAGTATTAAGAAATACCATTTAAGATTTACCAAAAGGCTAAGTAAATCTTGCCTTAGATAAAATTCTAACCAAGATAAACTTGTACCTACCACTTATACCACTTACATCACTTAAATCTTAACCAACACAAATAATAAAAAAACTCTGGAACGCCAAATAAACTATTTTAAAACCACGGCGGTATTGATGGCTTAGGTCCAACCTTTTCCATCCAAAGAGCCACCGGCAGACACATGCTAGTAAACTAAACCAAAAATAAGTAAAGTAAACTTAACCTAAAGAAAGTTATCTAAAACATCCTAGAGAGCTAAAACGCCCTAAAGTTCTAAGATGTCTTCGAGTTTTAAAACGTCAGAGATCTGACGATAACTATCGAAAACCAAGGAACGTTAAAAAAATTAACTCCATCATTTATCAAATCATGCATACGCCTGCTGGTGACTATTCAGGCACAAACCACCAAGAATCAGCAGAGACCGACAAATTTTACAATGGAGCCCACAATTGCTCAAATATTGAGAACCGATTATGTTAAAAAATGTCCCGCTCCCCACAAAAAAGCGCTATTTAACCGTTAAAGAAAGAGAGTTACACGATCTGTTTCAGAAAATTGCCAATTTTTGGGCGGTTAGTGTCAAGCAAGTTGCAACTATTGTGGGACCTAGGGAACATGAGTATCCCCCTCCTTTCAAAGATAAAGGTAAAGTTTGGCCAAACATTATTAAACACAGCTTTTTTATACCTGTGTACATTAAATTATAACCTATCGAATTTTCATGTAAAAATCGGTCAAATGGCTCAGAAACAAGGAGTTTAATGTGGTTTAGGTCAACAAAAGACTAGCCCGTCACACTTTGTTCTAGCAATTACCGCCCCAAATGAGTATTCTAAACCTCAAAACTTGACGTTATTATTTTGGATTATTTTGGGCTAAAAAAAAATGGCTAAACACAATTCTCAAGAACTTTTTTCTGCTCTTTGGTCTGCCGCTGATGTTATGAGATCAACAATGTCACCAGACGTTTACAAAGATTATCTTCTAGGTTTGATTTTTTATAAAAGCTTGTCCGACAAAACTTTATATAAAGTTGTAGATCTGCTTGAAGATCGTAAACCACAAAATCTTGAAGAAGCGCAAACCATTTATGAAAATTCCATGAATGACGAAGAGAATTGGCCTACTCTCCTTGAAGAATTAGAAAATGACTTCGGCTGCGTTATTCTTCCTAAATATACTTTTACTAATTTCTATAACCAAATCAGTAATGGCAACTTCCATTTAGTTACTCTTAAGGAAGCTTTTAGAGAAGTAGAGCATCCTTGTAAAAGAACTAACAACAAAGCAACTGAGTTACCTCAGACCTCACAAGATGGCACCACTAGCGCTGCCCAAAACAATGATAATGTCTATGACGGCTTATTTGATGATTTCGACATCGACTCCAAAAACCTCGGTCGAGAAATCCAAGACCGCAACATCATGATTGCCGATTTAATCAAGGCTCTTACCTGTATTAACTTTAATGAATACGAAGAAGATGCCTTAGGTGATGCTTATGAATACCTTATTTCTCAGTTTGCTTCAGAATCAGGGAAGAAAGCTGGTGAATTCTACACCCCACAAGCAGTATCTAAACTCATTGCTAGACTTGTAACTAATGGCCGGGAAAAGAAAAATGGCTTTTCTGTATACGATGCCTGCTGCGGATCAGGTTCACTTCTTTTGCAAATTAAACAATACATGTATAAAGGCACCTCTATAAATGATGACTTTTCACGTAATGTCCAATTCTTTGGCCAAGAAAAAATCAATCAGACCTACAACTTATGTCGCATGAACATGATGTTGCATAAGATTACAGCCAGCAGACAACATATCAACTTAGGCGACACCTTACAAAACGATTGGCCAACCGAACAACCAACTAATTTCGATGCCGTAGTTATGAATCCACCATATAGCCAAAAGTGGAATCCTGCGGAATCGCTCATTACTGATTCACGCTTCGCTCACTACGGCAAACTTGCCCCAAAATCAGCCGCTGACTATGCTTTCCTCTTGCATGGTTTTTATCATCTAAAAACTGACGGTATGATGGGCATCGTTTTGCCTCACGGGGTGCTTTTTAGAGGCGCAGCCGAAGGCGTTATCAGAAAACATTTACTTGAAGATGGTTCTATTTACGCTGTAATCGGCCTTCCATCTAACCTCTTTTACAACACATCTATTCCTACCACTATCGTAGTTCTCCGCAAAGACAATGCCCAACGCGATGTGTTATTTATTGATGCCTCTAAAGACTTCAAGAAGAACAAAACTCGTAACGAGCTCACCGATGAGCATATCGAAAAGATCTTCCAAGCCTTTATTGCACGCAAGGACATAGAAAAGTACGCTCACCTAGCCAGCTTTGATGAAATCAAAGAAAACGACTACAACCTTAATATTCCTAGATACGTTGACACCTTCGAGGAAGAAGAAGAAATCGTCCTTGACGACTGCTTCAAGGAACTTGCTGAAATTGACCAAGAAGAACTTAAGCTCAACGCTGAACTAAACAGCTACTTTAAAGAACTTGGCCTCAACTTCACCCTGAGTCAAGGAGGATAACATGAGCGAACAACGTAAGGTTCCGAAGCTAAGATTCCCAGAATTTACTGACGATTGGGAACAGTGTAAGGTATCGGAAATTGCAGAAACGACCTTTGGCGGTGGTACTCCAAAAACGTCAAATGATTCTTTTTGGATAGGAAATATTCCGTGGATTCAATCATCAGATTTAACGGAAAATATTTTGTTTGATGTTGTTCCTAAAAAGCATATTTCGCAAGAGGCAATTGATAAATCGGCAACCAAATTAGTTCCAAAAAATTCAGTGGCAATTGTTACTCGCGTTGGTGTTGGAAAGCTTGCATTTATGCCGTTTTCCTATGCTACAAGCCAAGATTTTTTGTCTTTGAGTAAGTTGAAAACAGAACCACAATTTACAGTATATGTCTTGTATAAGAAGTTACAATCAGAACTTAATGCAGTGCAAGGAACTTCAATAAAAGGTATAACAAAAGATGAACTTCTCACTAAAGTACTTATGATTCCGTGTTATGAAGAACAAGATAAAATTGGTAGATATTTGCATTTCATCGACAACCTTATCACCCTTCATCAGCGTGAGTGATAATCTACACTAGTTTAGTCCAGATAAAGACCTCATGACCAAATCAACATCCATGCTTTCTAATTCATGAATTATATGGAGATAAGTCTTCTGAGTTGTCGTCATGCTAGAATGTCCTAAACGTCGCGCTACACTAGCAATGGTTACCCCAGCGAATAGTAGCAAGGAGGCGTGAGTGTGCCTCAAGCCATGCACTGAAATTATTGGAATATTAAGTTTCTTGCAGTGCCTTGCAAGAATGCTATTGATCGTCGAGTTAAAAACACGTTGCTTTGTGAGGAATATAGGTTTATCAGAAGGAAGTTCCTTAACTAGTTCTGAAAATTGACTAGCTGTATGCCAATCAATTTGAACCTTTCTAACGGAAGACTTGTTTTTAGTTGGTTGAAAACCTCCGGATTTGTCTTTGTAGTTCCATGTTTTGTTGATGGAAAGAATTTGATGAGAAAAATCAAAATCCGCAGGAGTTATGGCTAGAGCCTCGGAAAAACGAATGCCCGTTTTGGCGATAAGGAGAATTAGCCAATCCCAATTGATCTTAGTTTTAAGATTGAGGTTGGATAATAGCGTATGCAGTTCGAATTGGTTCATAAATTTCACCTTCTTCTGCGCCGGTTCTTTGCCTTTAATTATGGCTTTGCGAGTTGGATCTCTTTCAATTAGACCTTCATCGACAGCGTCAAGGATGGCTCCTTTCAATTGATGATGAAAATCCATAGTGGTTTGACGCTCATGAACTAGAGCATAGTCATTTAGAAGTTGCTGATAAGTAATTCTAGTAACTTCACAAAGGCGTAAAGTTGGAATTAATTTTTCCAACCATGCTAGAGTCATAAGGTATTTATCAAGAGTAACTTTTCTTACCGCCCCCTCTTTGTAAACTCTAATCCATTGAGAATAATAGTCCTTAAACAGACTTTCTTTGGTTACTTGATTTAACATATGGTGTACTCCTTTTTAGGTGAATACACTCACGCTGATGAAGGGTGATAATGGAATCTAATTCTCTAAAAAGGTTACCAATTTTAGATTGTTCATCTTTACAGGTTGGCTTAAAAAAAATTGAAGATGATACTAATTTCCAATCAGACCTAGGCATTTTTGTTCCAGTCGAAGTATTTGCTACAGCCATAAAAGAATCAGTTTGTATTAAGTAATACAAATATAGCGGACTAATATTTTCCCCTCTTAGAACCCAAAAGTCACCTACTGCAACTCCTGTAAAATTAGCAAATAGCCAATTTTTAAGATACGGTCTCAACTTTCCAAAAAGGATATCATTGCACTCAAATTTAATTCCTGATTTGACATTTTTTTTGGAATAAAGATCTTTATTTAATAATCCCTGTTCTGAAATTATGTCCTCAAACTCAATGCTTGGTAAAGAAGCGCTACTTTGAGAAGTTTTACTAATTCTTTCTGCTATACTTGAAAACTCACGCTGTTCCCAAGAATTAGTATTTTCAGCGCATTAAAAACCGCCTGCTTGACCACTACCTAGCCTCATCCTGCTCTCAAACAATCATTTACCAAAACTACACTCAAAATGCGTACTCGTTTTTGGTTTTTTAGCTTTTGGAAGCTAAAAAGTTGCAGCTTTAGAAAATACTATCCATCGTCACTTCGTTAGAATCAGAACTGGAGTTACTTTTTTGAGTAGTGCGAGCTCTACGTACTTTGGTCCCACCACCATTAGAGTCGTTAGCGCTAACAGTAGTTTTTGTTTTATTCGTTTGAGCGTCGTAGGTATTCCTTCTGCTATTTGCAGACATATTACCATCTATTTTCTTGCAAGAGACACGGTGTCCGAGCTTGCAACCAGCTTTAAACAATAATTCTGAATCCCGATAAGGGTGAGAAAACAAGCGCATATGATCAAGCATAGTCTGGCCTGCAAAGTAACAAGCTTCGCCATTCCTAACTACACAGCCTTTACGCGCCAACATTACTGCTTCTTCAATTGAACAACGGCCGTATGCACCTTTTAAACAATTCTTAGCCACCTTTAGGCACACAGCCCCTTTGGGCTCAGTAGTACACTTACGTAGTTCAGCATTTTTTTTAACGTCTAATGATTTTTCTTTGCGTTGTTGCTTTAATCCTTGTTTAGCCACTTGGCTGCTACTGCGAGCTAATTCAAACTGAGTTAAGAATTGTTCAATAGTAGGATTGAGTTCATTTTCTTTGTTTATAATACCTAAAGATTTTAGGTTTTCTGCAAATGAAGTTTGAGAAAGCTCATAAATAAGCTTTACTCTGTATTCACCAAAGAGCGTAAAGAAGGCAAAAAAGCCAACAGCATAAACTACAATTACAAATGGCACAAACCTTAATACCGTGCCCCAAGATTTTATTTTGGCCCGTTTTAAACCAATCCGCGCCACATTGCTTTTACCAGTACCGTTGTCGCTTCTTCGTTGCGCTCTATGCTTGTTCTGATAATCAGACATTTTTACCCCTAATTTTCTGATAAATGCAAGTTTTGACCTGCTTATTTTAATTATTCAATTTTTAAGTCATTACCGTTTTGCTAGAACCTCAAACGTTAAATTTAGAAGTTTAAAGGTTTTAAAGTTTAGAGGTTTTGAGATTTATAAATTTAGCTTAGTCATAGTTTCCTAGAGGCCTTTCCACAAAAAAATCCCCTAAAAAAGCAACTAACCAACAAACCTGTACCCCACTTATCAAACTAAAATGACTTACGCTTGCCAACGCTTTGCTCTAGCTTTGTAGATATTATATAGTTTTTGTTTTAATTATTCTAGTTTTTAACCTATTATTAAGGAAATTTTGAGAATTTTTCGTTGCGAACGGCTTAGTTTTCCCCAAATTTGAAGCCCTAGCAATAACAACGCCATCTACTATTAAACTTACAAAGCTTACTAGGATCTAATTTCATCCACTACTATTTCTTATTCTTGTTCTTACTCACGTTTTATTCTTGTTTTCTCTTCCAACTTACTTCTTTCCGCACCTACTTATGTATATGTATGTTTGTATTTCTGTACCTGTATCATATATGCTTGCGTACATATATACTGATGTGCATTAAGTACATTAGACCATAAGTTTGGGGGTTGTAACATTTACTAGGATGTTGTAATTTTCATATACAACAATCCCATAATGGCATTATACTCCTAAAACGTGGATTATTTTTCACAATAAATCGCCCCCAAAACTTAAGGACTAAATCATGCTTAACGAAGAACTTATTCGTAAATACGCAGCCGCGCATGAATCCTGCTATCTCTATTCACAAAAAGAAATCAACGCCTCACTTAAAGCCTTGAAGACCGCCTTTCCGCATAATCCGTTCCTTTACTCCGTTAAGTGCAATCCTGAGTCTCAAGTGCTAGATACTATTTTTAGCGCTGGCCTCGGCGCCGACACTGCTTCAACTAAAGAAACTCTTATCGCTCTTGAGCACGGCCTCCCCCCTGAAAAAATTTACTTTTCAGCACCAGGAAAGACTTCAAATGATATTGAATGCTGTTTAGGCAAATGTATTCTAACCGCCGATAGCCTAAACGAAATAAAGCTCATCAATCGTATTGCGGCCGCCAAAAGCCTTAAGGCTACGATCGGAGTCCGCCTAAACCCCGCTTTTGCCGGTTCAGATGGCAAATGCGCCCCTTCTAAGTTCGGCATTGACGAACCTGAATTTATTAAAGCTATTCCTGACCTCTTAGAACTTCGAAATGTTTCCATTATCGGTCTTCATATTCACGTTAAGAGTCAGCGACTTGAAAATGCCGATATCACTAGATATTGGCGCAGTTGTGCCGCCCTCTTTGGCCGCGTCCAAAAGAAGCTTCCTACACCTATGACCTTTTTAAACGTAGGTTCCGGCATTGGCGTCCCATATAGCTCTCAACAAAAGGCTCCAGACCTTGAAGCTTTGGGTAAAAGCATGACTACTATCACCGCCAAACTTCATGAGACTTGGCCTGATCTTACAGTCTTTATTGAATCGGGCCGTTTTATTACTTGTAAGGCTGGGACTTACCTCACCCACGTCACCGATAAAAAAGTTTCTGCCGGCACCAACTTCTTAATCCTCGCCGATACTTTAAACGGTTTCGTACGTCCCTCAATGGCCATCATGGCTAGCGATTTTGCCCAAGGCGCGGTCCCTGCTTGTGAACCTATGGTTTCAGGAGGCGCGGCTTTTGAGTTTACTGCCTATACTCAAATTCCATCTAGTCCTAACGACACTGAAGTAGTCACGATTTGCGGTAGTCTTTGTACTGGCGCTGACGTCGTTGCAAGAAACATTACCTTACCAAGAATGTTACCAGGCGACATCGTAACCATTAATAATGCCGGTGCATACGCGCAAGTACTCACACCAAGTCAATTTGCCTCTCGGTTGCCACCAGCTGAAATTTTGGTGCCTGACGACGAACTTTAAGTACAACGTCGCCATCTATGCATCTAGTGATGGGATTATCAAAAGGAGCTCGCGCATAGCGAGTTCATTTAGATGTGAGCTCAAACACCATCTTTTCGCTATACCTGTTATCCATAAGTATCAACCCCAAGCCCTAGCTCCATACGCTATCACCCTACAATCTCATCCCACAAGCGACTAGCATTTCGATATTGTAGCTATTATTCATTACTCCTTCATTACTCATCCCTTACACCTCCATAAATACAGTTTGAACATCTACCCATGCGACTCTTTACAGCATTGCCACATACATTTTTGGAGCATTCATTTATGCCCCAAATACGCTTAGCAAACGCACAATGAACCTATAATTTTTGCCAAACACTAAGCAAAACTTAAGTTACAATAAGTCATGCCCCTCAATTTAATCTTAAGGCACTAGACTTAAAGTCGCGGTTGTTCGCAAAATACCTCAAACCTCATTGATTGAGACTTAATCTAAACGCTCAAGCCATAGTAAAGGAAGGAACTAACCATGAAAAAAATCATTATTGCCGGTGGCGTAGCCGGCGGTGCTTCAGCTGCTGCCCGTTTAAGACGCCTCGATGAAGACGCGCAAATAATTATTTATGAAAAAGGAAAATACGTTTCTTTTGCTAACTGTGGCTTGCCTTACCATGTCGGTGGCGTTATTGCCCAAAGAAGCAATCTGATTTTGCAAAATCCCACTAAATTTAAAAACTCTTACAACATCGATGTCCGCATCGAGCATGAAGTAATGACGGTGCATCCTGATAGCCAAACGGTAACCGTAAAAAACCTCGCCACTAACGAAGAATTTACCGACCATTACGACGACCTCATTATCGCTACCGGTTCAAGCCCAGTCCGCCCGCCCATTCCCGGCATCAATTCTGCTAAAGTGATGTCTCTATGGACCATTCCAGATGCCGACCAAATAAAAGCCCAGGTTGCAGCTTCAAAGCTTAAAAAAGTCGTAGTTGCCGGTGGTGGTTTTATCGGCCTTGAACTTGCAGAAAATTTACTCCACTTAGGTTTTGAAGTGCATCTAGTGGAAATGATGGATCAAGTGCTTGCTCCACTAGATCCGGAAATGGCTCGTTTAGTGGAAGCAGCCATGACGGCTGAAGGCATTAAACTTCACCTCAAAACAGGAGTCTCAGCTTTTACTGAAAACGCCTCTACTTTACAAGTCTCTTTAAGTGACGGGACTACTATTGAAACTGATTTTGCGGCCGTAGCGGCTGGCGTTAAACCAAACTCGACCTTGGTTCACGGCACCGGGATTAAACTTGGCCCTCGTGGTCACATCATTGTCAATCCAGAAATGTCCACTGGAGTTCCCCATATTTACGCTGCAGGAGATGTCACCGCAGGACTTAGTCCCTTAACTCAAGAATTAACCGCAATTCCTTTGGCCGGACCTGCTAATAAGCAAGGTCGTATCTGTGCTGATAATATCATCACCCCTCACTCAGCACGCTATCGTGGCACCATTGGAACTTCAGTTTTAAAAATCTGTGGCTTAGAAGCTGCTAGTACCGGGCTATCAGAAAAAGCCCTCCGCCAAAGCGGGCGCTCCGATTTCTTTAGCGTCATCATCCGCCAAAAGGATCATGCCTCATACTATCCGGGCGCTAAGGACCTCTGTCTTAAAGGAATTTTTGCGCTTGATAGCGGCAAGCTTCTAGGCGCGCAAGCAGTTGGTGGCCACGGCGCTGATAAACGCATCGACGTCCTCTCGGCCCTCCTTTCTATGGGTGGCACTGTTAGAGACTTATGCGATATTGAATCGGCTTATGCACCACCGTTTTCCTCAGCCAAAGACCCAGTTAACATGCTCGGCTTTGCCACTCAAAACAAGATGCGAGGTTTGGTTTCATTCATAACTCCTAGTGAACTTGATTTAATCCTGCAAGCATCAACCGCCTCTTATGAACTTATTGACGTGCGCGAAGTTCCTGAGTTTGAGACCTTTGCCTTGCCTAAGTTTAAGAACCTGCCTCTTAGTTCACTCCGAGCTCACTTAGATGAGATTGACCGCACCAAACCTGTCATCATTACCTGTGCGTCCGGTGTACGCTCCTATAATGCCGCTCGTATTTTGATGCAAGCAGGTTTTAACGAGGTCAAAAGCTTAACTGGTGGGGTTGGTTTTTATCGCCAGCAACACTATGACAGTAACTTACCTCAAACTCCATCATCAACTATTAACACTTCTAAAGAAGAGCGCACAAGTGTAACCGAGGCGCCAACTCTAGAAATCTTAGATTGCACGGGGCTTTCTTGTCCAGGGCCTATTATGAAGCTCAATGAGTTTGTGGCTAACGCAAGTGCCGGTACTACTTTTAAAGTCAAAGCCGATGATCCGGGGTTTGCAGCTGACGTAAAAACTTGGGCTTTACGCCACCAAAACGAATTACTAGCTTTAAATCGCGTCGATGGTGAAATCACCGTAACTTTAAAAACGCCAAGCGCCAAAGGAACTAATAAGGCCCCTGCAAGCGACGCCACAACCGCAACCACAACCGCAAATATGCTTGGAACTACTAAAGATTGTGTCACCCCAGCCCCTAACCAAGTGTCTACCCCAAAAGGCAAAACTATTGTTGTCTTTAGTGATGATTTAGACCGCGTGCTCGCTTCTTTAGTGATTGCTAACGGCGCTTTAGCCATGAACACTCCAGTGACGCTATTTTTTACCTTTTGGGGATTAAACGCTATTAAAAAACGCGGCGCTAAATCTTTACTCCATAAATCTTTAGTGCATCGGATGTTCGGACTTTTAATGCCTAAGAGCATTTCCACCTTAAAGCTTTCTAAATTCAATTTTTTAGGCTTGGGACGTCACATGATGCTAGGACTTATGCGAGATAAGAATATCTCGACTCCTGAAGATCTGTTAGCCATGGCGCAGAAGAATGGAGTCCGTCTAGTGGCGTGTTCCATGTCTATGGAAGTTATGGGTGTAAGCGCCGATGAACTCATTGATGGCGTGGAAATAGGTGGCGTTGCCTCTTATCTAGGCTATGCTGAGCAAGCAGACACTAACCTATTTATTTAAATTTTGCTTTTAGGTTTGTTTTTAAGCCTTGTTTTTTTAACCTTTTTAAGCTTGGCTTTTTCACCTTAGCTTTTTACTAAAATACGGCGCGCTTTAATTATAAGCGCGCTTTTTTAGGTTTGCCTTTTAGGCTTGCCTTAACTTTTAGTCCAGTATTTTTCTAAGATATTTAGCTAGAGCTCTTTAAACTTGGGATGCTAAATTTAGTTCCTTAAGCTTTGATCCTTATGATTCTTGCTTAAAATTTGGCTTTAATCTTAAACCTAAAAAATCTTAAGCGAATTAGGCACTTTATTCCCTTATTGCATTTTTCCTTTTATAATTTGGCTTACTACATCTCTAAAGATTAAAAGAGCGTCCCCATGAACACCTCTAACTCCTCAAACGAATCTGAATTGACCACCCCTCAAAGTAAGCTTCGCCGCGTTCGTAAGGCTGCGCCTGCATTTAGGTCATTAGAAGACGCTCCGGTAAACCTAAACCGTAACTTAAAAGACCAAAAGTCAAAGGGGCAAGCGCCTACCAACTCTAAGGTCCAAGCATCCACCAACCAAAACTTAACCCCCGTAGCCTCAAGCGAGGACTCGCTTAAAGCTCAGCGTAAGCGTAAACGTGATTGCTTTCGGTGCGCAGAATGTAGTGGCAATTGCCCGATCTAGGTTTAGTTCTACGCTCTATACAAAAACATAAAAATGTCTAGCACGTAACCCCACTATAGACTAAAAACCCAACACCACATGACTACAGGCTACAAGGAAAACATATGGTTTAAGGTTAAGGTTAAAGGTTAAAACTCAAAGTCAAAAGACGCAAAAAAGAGACTTAAAAGTCTCTTTTTTCCATGATTTTTCTAATTGTACTTTCGTTTTTTAGGCCTTACCATGTGGGCCTTTGGCGTCGCCAGGTTAGTTTTTACCGTTGGCACCCAAAACGGCTTAAATACTGATTAGCTAAGATATTGCCTCGCACCTGAATTTCTGGCGTCAGTTTCTTCGCTATTTGTTCAGCAATGCTTTCGGCCTTTGGATAGCAATTACTTGCTGTTTTGAACCAAACGTAAGAAGTCATTAAATCTTGTTTAACCCCAACCCCGCCATAAAAGGCCATACCTAAATTGAACTGACCTAAGCTATAGCCGTTTTTAGCACTTTTAACGAAGTATTCAACTGCTACCCTTTGGTCTTGCTTGACGCCGGTACCTTGGATGTAAAGATTTCCTAAATAGTTTTGAGCCGGCCCCACGTCCATTTTAGCGGCCTTAGTAATATAGCTAACCCCCTGGGTTTCGTTCTTAGCAACTCCAAGACCTTCCATATACATCCGGCCGAGATTAAAAAACGCTGCTCCCTCGCCCGCTTGCCCAGCGCGTTCATACCAAGCGATAGCTTGCTTATAATCAACCTTAGTCCCAAAACCTTTTTCATAGGACATCCCTAACATGAATTGAGCTTTCGGTAAGCCTTTACTAGCCGCTAAGGAAAAGTATTTAAATGCTTCAGGTCTGTTTTCTGGAACGCCAGTCCCCATATAGAGTAGTTCAGCGTATTCTAAAGCTGCTTCAGCAATGCCTTTATCGGCTGATTTCTTATACCATAACGCCGCATCTTTACTTGAGGCTGGAGTGCCAATCCCATCACTATACATATCGCCTAATGCTTTTTGCGCTAATGGATGTCCTGCTTGAGCTGCTTTTTCAATATAAGTAAAGCCTTTAGCTTGGTCTAGCGCAGTTCTTGCACCTAATACTACGGATTGACCATAAACGAACATGCCTACCGCTGAACCTAAATCAGCCGCTTTTTTAGCCCACTTAGCTGTACAAGTTGCGTTTTCTTTTTCCAAGCATAACAGGGTAATTGCCTCAGCTGCCTTTTTATCGCCCGCTACTGCTTCTTTGCAAATGGATTTGTTATGGGCCACCTTTACACAGTTTTCATATTCACCCGCCCAAGTATAACCGGTAGCAATTGCCATTGCCAATATACAACAACCAACAGTCTTGTTCATTCCCATACACTCCAGAGGCTTACTGATAAACCGAGCAGTTATCTAAGGTCTTTCTTAAGGTCTATCTGTGAGCTTTTTCTTGAAGATTTTTTTAATATTCTAAGCTAAGTGTTAACAAAAGCTATAAAGCATTTGGGTGAATGTTTTAAGCTTTTTAAGCTCAACAAAACCTTTCAAATGCTTTTTTTCATTTAACTTTTTTTCACTTCTGTTTTGTCCTTAATAGTAGCATAATCAGGGCCTTAAAATCTATCACAACATGTTACTTCACCACGGTTCTAAGCATCTTGTCACTTAAAATTATTGTAAGGATCACATATTCATCTAACCTTGCGATTAGTGCTATTTTGTAAGCATCAAAACGACTCTTCATGACTCTTCTTAACCAAGCAACATAGTGCCTACACCTAGCCATAAAAACTTGTTTTTCTCACCATACATCAAAGAATTTACCACTCAACTCCCGATCTCCAGTCTAAACTTCAATCTCAAAATAAGAACTCCAATCGCCAAGCAAAAAAAATGAGCGAAATTTATCTTCCGCCCATTTTCTTAAGTTTGTTTCAATTTGGGTTTTTAACTGAACTCGGCAAGAAGTCCCCCCCACATCTATAGGTGGGGGAGGATGTCACCTTATAGCCCTAAACATGTAGGCCCTATTACCAAATTACGCAGCTTTCTGTTCTTCAGCCTTTGGTGCTTCAGTTGCAGCAGGAGCTTCAGTCTTTGGTGCTTCAGTTGCAGCAGGAGCTTCGGTCTTTGGTGCTTCAGTTGCAGCAGGAGCTTCGGTCTTTGGCGCTTCAGTCTTAGCAGCATCTTCAGCAGTAGCAGGAATAGTTACAGCTTCATCAAATGGCACAACTGCACCGTTGTATTTATCCTTAATGAACTTCACAACCTTTTCAGACTTAAGTTCCTTAACTAAAGCTTGAACCTCAGGTAAGTTTTCATTGCCAGCCTTAACAACTACGATATTTACGTAGGTCTTAGCAGCTTCGGAATCGCTCTTTTCGTAAGCAATAGCGTCACGAGATACGTTGTAGCCAGCAGCTAATGCATAGTTACCGTTGAGCACTACAAAGTTAAATTCATTACGAGTACGAGCAATCTGAGCGGCTTCAATTTCGGCAAACTTTATCTTGTGTGGGTTTTCAACGATATCTTGAATAGTTGCAGTAAGACCTGCGCCTTCACGAAGCTTCAATAAACCGTTGTCCTGTAAAAGGAGTAAAGCACGAGCTTCGTTAGTGGTGTCGTTAGGAATAGCAATGGTAGCTTCTTCTGGAATTGCATCTAAAGACTTAGAGATACCTGGATAGATCCCAAATGGTTCGTAGTGGATACGACCAACAGTTACAAGCTTGGTCCCCTTTTCCTTATTGAAGCTCTGTAAGTATGGTTCGTGCTGGAAGTAGTTAGCGGTGATGTCACCACGGTCTACTACCATGTTTGGCTGTACGTAATCATCAAATACAGTAACCTTTAATTCAATGCCTTGAGCCTTCAAGTCATCTGCTACTGCATTTAAAATTTCAGCGTGTGGTGTAGCAGTAGCTGCAATAGTTAATTCTTTAAGTTCCTGTTTCTGCGCTTGAGGAGCTACTTCATTACTAGCAGCGCTCTTATCGCCACAACCTACAGTTAAACCTGCAAGTGCAGCCACTGCCAATGCAATCTTTATATTTTTAAGTTTTAAAATACTCATGTATAAGTCCTTATTTGTTTTATTAACCAAAATTTATGCTTTAACGCCACATAGGATGTATGCTTTAACATCACATAGGCTTTACCGCCTTTTAGTTAAGCGATATTAAATCTAAAACCAAGGTAGAAAGAAAATTTTCTCCTGCCTCGCTTCGTATTCTACTGCATTTATCTAGGTTTTTTTAGCAAAAACTACCAAGTTAATATGTTTTACTACAGCTAAGCTACAAAAACGTTCGCCCTATGAAAATCACCGCCTTGAATCCTTGTTTTATAAACCTTAATCCTTAGGCCGTGCATTTGGTTTTAACGAACTACGTAAATGCAAAACAAGTACAGTATACACCTTTTTTTAATATTTCATAGTATTTTGCTAGGATTTTATAAAAAAAAACATTTTTGCCCTTTTTTCTGCCGCCTAACTCCTAGTGCGTCCCCGCCTCTTATCACCTCACTAGAACTTAATTTTCTCATCCCCTTAAAGTCATGACTTTAATACTAAAAAAATGCACAACCTCAATACTAAAATCAAATGCATGACCTCAATACTAAAAACCATTGTCAAAACTCGCTCGACAATGGTTTTAGTTTTTAATTAAATTTAACGTTAATTAACGCAAACAAAATCTAGTTAACTCTAATTAACGGCGCTTTCAACGCATTTAGTTAATCCGTCTATGGTCAAGTTTACGGGCTAAGTACATCCCCGCTACCTGCATAACTTGCACGATCAGGATTAACAAGATAACGGCAATCCACATCATTTTTGAGTCATAGCGGTAGTAGCCATATTGAATTGCAATAGCCCCTAAGCCACCGCCCCCAATGGCGCCAGCCATTGCAGAGTACCCTAAAATGGTACACAAAGAAATAGCCGCCCCCATTAAAAGTGAAGTTCTCGCTTCAGGTATTAAAACTCTAAAGATGATTTGCAAGTTTGAAGCGCCCATACTTTGCGCAGCTTCCACCACCCCACGATCAACTTCATTTAAGGAAGATTCCACTAAACGCGCGATAAATGGGAACGCACCTAACACCAAAGGAACGATAGTTGCGGTAGAACCGTAAGACTTCCCAACAATAAAGGTACTAATTGGGATCACTATAACCATTAAAATCAAAAATGGAATACTACGAGCCACGTTAGTAATGATGTCGACCGTACGGTAAAGTGGTCTGTTTTGCCGTAAACCACCACGGTGGCACACGTTAAGACAAATGCCTAACGGTAATCCTAAAACGTAACCTAAAAAAGTAGAAGCCAAAGTCATATAGATAGTTTCCCAGGCCCCTTGCAGCATTAAAGAGGTGATATCGTTGTTCATGCTTTGAATTCCTCCACAAAAATATTAAGGCTACGTAAATAGGTTCGCATCTGGGCGCTCACTTCCGGATCTTCAGGTAATTCAAGTAGCATCTGGCCTACTCGTTCCCCACCAATCATTTGCGTATCGGCAAACAACACGCTAACTGGTTCTTTGTACTTCATAATCATTTCATAAAGCACCGGTACATCGACATTGCTTGAATTAAAGATAATGCGCACTCTGCGTGGAGAATTAAGAAGTGGCACATTAGCGCCATCGGTGATAATACGGCGCCCTACATCTGAGGTTGGATGTGCGAACACTGAAGCCACCGCCCCGCTTTCTTTAATTTCCCCGTTTTCCATAATGGCTACCGTGCTACAGATTTGGCGTACCACGCTCATTTGGTGCGTGATAACAACGATGGTAATCCCATGAGTAGCGTTAATTTCTTTTAAGATATCGAGAATCTGACCAGTAGATTGAGGATCAAGCGCCGAAGTTGCTTCGTCACAAAGCAGGATTTGTGGATCGGTAGCTAAAGCCCGGGCAATAGCTACACGTTGCTTTTGGCCCCCGGATAACTGCACTGGGTAAGAATTACATTTATCGGCCAACCCCACTTCAGCTAATAAGGCTTCAGCTCGCTGTCTAGCCTGAGCTTTAGCAACCCCATCAATAAGGAGCGGAAACATCACGTTTTCCACCACGGTGCGCTGCATTAACAAATTAAAATGCTGAAAAATCATCGCCGTGCGTCGACGTAAGTTCGCAAGCTCCCGACGGTTTAAGCGCCCAAGTTCCGAACCTAATACGGTTACAGTACCAGTATCAGGCACTTCTAAGAAATTCATGCAGCGGACTAAAGTACTCTTACCAGCCCCTGACATCCCGATGATCCCACAAATTTCGCCTTTTTGGATATCTATAGAGACGTCTTTTAATGCTTGTACCAACTTACCTTTAATTTTGTAAGTCTTATTCACGCCTTTAACTGAAATTACAGTTTCGGAAGTTACTTCCTTTACATAAGCTGTCTTTTTAGAAGTTCCTTCCTCTGCATCAGCTTGCCCTTGTGTGTGGCGGTTATCTACCATAAAACAACACTCCGGTCCGGTCTAATATAAGACCGACTTTTACAAATTGAGCGTTTAAAATAAAAACAAACGCCCAAAACTTTAACTATCAAGAAAATGCAATCATGTTACTTATTTTGCTTTGATTGATCAAGAATTGCACATTATTCAAGTTGAATTCTAAAGGCTTGATTAAAAAGTAAAAGCCAGTCCTTGCGTCACCATAAGCTTGGCCCTAGTAGCCAATGTCAACTACCCACCACCTAAAGGTAGTGGGCTTGTAACTGCCCAGTCGTAATAACGGCTTACGCCTCCGACCTTTAACCCCGATAGATATTGCTATCTAAAGTGGCGTTACATCATAGGGTGGTTGACAACACCCTTTACAGTAAAGTTTACTCTACTGTAACTGTACTAGGTACTTGGCTATCTTCAAGATAGTTGATTCCCATGCGATACAGATTCATGGCTCCTATGCGGTCATCATTAGATTTGTAACCGCAGTTTTTACAAGTAAACAGATGTAACTTCTTGTTACGATTAGCCTTCTCGATGTGTCCACATACAGGACAACACTGACTTGTATAACGAGGATTTACCTTTATTACAGTAGACTGGTTCTGTTTGGCTTTGTAAATGAGTTTTTGTTCGAGGTCATAGAAAGACCATGATACAGAGACATACCTATTTTTGGTACAAACTCGTTCTGTGGCGTTACGAACGCCGGTTAAGTCTTCAAGCACGAACAATGTATGCTTTGGGTTCGA
>OQVQ01000532.1_pt1 | contig 17970 bp, 14 predicted proteins | sample 1691491 | NCBI WGS metagenome assembly OQVQ01 (sample SAMN03418252, study PRJEB22391) | human gut metagenome | biome: human-gut; feature: organic feature; material: feces | host: Homo sapiens | place: Tanzania | collected 2013-01
ACCCCGAGATTACAAATCACGTGCTCTGGCCAACTGAGCTAAAGAGGCAAATCCTTGCAGCCATTACCGCAGTAATAGCATGTGTCGGAAAACGGCTGCAAAGATACGGTATTTATTTTATTCCCACAAATATTTTGGGAACTTTTTTTATTTGTTTCTTGTTTTTTCCTTAAATTTGGTAAGTTGCACCTTCATAGCATCAACACATTCATCAACACCTTCTTCAAAGGTATCGCATGTCTTTTCAACAAAGAGAGTGTTGCCAGGAACTGTCACCGTAAGACTTGTTTCCTTATTTAATGCTGTAGCAGGTTTCACCACCTTTAATTGCACCTCTACTTTCTGAATGTCTTCTAATGTTTTTTCCAACTTGGCGACTTTCTTCTCGATAAACGCCTCTAACTTTTCGGTAGCGTCGAAATGGATCGACTGAATCTTAATTTCCATAGTTACCTCCGTTTTTTAAAAGGTTAGGCCCTTGGGTGGGCTTTTTTATAAACTCGTTTCAACTGCTCGAAAGTGGTATGAGTGTAGATTTCTGTAGTAGAAGCACTCTCATGACCAAGCAGCTTTCTAACACTTTCTATACTGGCACCATTATTAAGCATCGACGTAGCGAAGGTATGCCGGAGTACGTGCGGACTTTTCTTTTTCAAAGTACAGACAAGCGAAAGACACCGTTTTACTTCTTGTCTTACCATATCCGCCTTAACCCGTTCTCCATTTTCAGTTAGGAAGAAAGCATCACTCTTACGTTCCACCACCTCATCACGGAGTTTCACATAATTAACGAGAGCTTCTTTCAATTCCTGTCCGAAAGGAATAATCCTTTGTTTATTTCCCTTACCGGTAACTTTAATCTCTTTTGCTTCGAGATTCATCGCAATATCATCTAATCCTGTCAGCTCCGACAAACGAATGCCCGTAGTATAGAACAATATAATAAAGGTACGCGCACGTACATCTTTATAATCTGTTCCCCACTCCACATCATCCAAAAGTCTGTTTATCTCAGACTCCTTTAGAAATTGCGGTAATGGTCTACTTGCTTTAGGACCTTCCACGACATGAGCTGGGTCTTTATCAACCTTTCCCCTCATGAGTGCAAAACGATAAAAGGAACGCAACGCCGACAGCCTTCGTTTGACAGACGTGGCATTGTTTCCTTTATCCATCATGCTCTCCATCCAGTCGCGGATAATATCAGAGTCTATTGACTCCCAAGAGAGATGAGTATCCAAATTTTGGAAGAACCGCTCAAAAGCCATGAGGTCAGCCTCATATTCTTTTACCGTTTTCGGTGAGCGGTTGCGTTCGTAACGCAAGTAGTCCAAAAATTCTTCTATCATCATGCCGACGTTCAACAATATGTTTTCGGCAACGAATTTACGGAAATATATTCAAACTACCAAATTTTTTCGAAGATTTTTTATTCTTCGGTCTGACGCAACTGCTGTACGTAGATAGCGTGTTCCATCTTGAGTCTCTTCAAAACAGATGGCTTGTCATACTGCTGACGAGCGCGAAGCTCCTTTACAACACCTGTCTTTTCGAACTTTCTCTTGAACTTCTTGAGAGCTCTCTCAATGTTCTCACCATCTTTAACTGGTACAATAATCATTGTTTTTTGCTTTTAAATTTTAGATTAAACATTCATTAAGTGGAACGAGTCCACAATTTGCGGGTGCAAAGTTACATCTTATTTTCCTATCTACCAAAGTTTTAGCAGACTTTTTTACTTTTGCGCAATCTACGGTCATCAAATTGGCAACGTTGCATCCTTCAACCATGCTTTTTCTTCATCGTCAAGATGTGGAGCCAACTCTCGGTAAACTCGAGCATGATAATCGTTAAGCCAATCTATTTCTTCCTGCAGCAGCATCGACTTATCAATAGGCACAGTATCGATAGGACAAAGGGTAAGAGAATCAAACTTAAGGAACTCTCCAAACTCTGTTTCCTTATATTTCTCTACGATAAGTGTATTCTCGATTCTCACTCCGAAACGTCCAGCAAGATACAATCCAGGTTCGTCTGTCACTGTCATTCCTTCTACAAAAAGTGTAGACATCCATTCCATACGAATTTGATGAGGTCCTTCATGTACATTCAGATACGAGCCAACTCCATGTCCTGTGCCATGAAGATAGTTCATACCGTCACGCCACATAGCCTCACGAGCCAAGACATCCAACTGTGTACCTGCTGCGCCTTTAGGGAATTTGCATAGTTCTATCTGTATATGACCTTTCAGCACGAGGGTATACACATGTTTTTCTTCTTCGCTTACAGGTCCAAGGGCTATAGTACGAGTAATATCCGTTGTTCCATCTTGATATTGTGCGCCACTATCCAAGAGCAACAATCCATGAGGTTCCAGCTCTCGGTCTGTCTCTGGAGTAGCTTCATAATGAACAATGGCTCCATGGTCGGCATAACCTGCGATAGTATCGAAAGAGATGTCGCGGAATAATGGTTGTTCTGCTCTCAGAGCTGTAAGCTTTCTGTCTACAGACATTTCTGTCTGCCCCCCAGCTTCAACAGCAGGTTTCAACCACTTCAAGAACTTCACCATCGCAATGCCATCCTTCAACATAGCGCTGCGATAGCCTTTTATCTCGGCATCATTCTTTACCGCCTTAATATAAGGAACTGGCGAAGTTTGACATACCACATCTACATCGCCAACAGCCTTGAATACCGAACAGCTTGTTTCCTCTGGGTCGAGCAAGAGACTAAAGCCTTCATACTTCTTAACTCCAGACTTCACATTCTGATAATCATCAATGTTAATGCCATGCTTACAGAGATACTCCTCCACCCCACTCTGCAACTTCACCTTATTAATATATAAGGTAGCAGTCTCAGGACCGATAAGGAGATAAGAAACAAAAACAGGATTGCAATGAACATCCGAGCCACGAAGATTCAATATCCACGCAATATCATCGAGCGAAGAAACAAGCATACCATCGGCATGCTGACGTGCAAGCGACTTTCTTATCTGCGCCAACTTCGTCGTAGTATCCACCCCTGCATACTCCACAGGATGTATCTCTACAGGATTCTGAGGAATGGCAGGACGGTCGGTCCATATATCTCGCAACGGATCAAAATTAGTACGTAGCGTGATACCTCCCTGGCGTCGCAGTTCAAATCGCAATGCCTCTACGGTATTGATAGAGTTCACCATACCGTCGACGCCCACCTCTGGACTATCTACACAAGAAAGCTTTCTGCCCAACCATTCAGGAATTGTAGGTATACCAGGCATCTTTAGCTTCATCAGCGCTATGCCTGTACCCTGCAGTTGTTCTTCGGCAGCAATAAAATATCTGGAATCCGTCCATAGAGCAGCCTCATTCTGTGTAACCACCACAGTGCCTGCCGAACCATTGAATCCCGACACCCACTCGCGCGACTTCCAATGATCAGGAACATACTCTCCATTATGAGCATCGGTACTTGGAAAGATGAAAGCCGACAGCTTCTCTCTCCTCATCACTTCACGTAATAACGACAATCTTTCGACGATAATATTGTTCATAGGTAATCATTTGCTAATTCTACTTTACAAAGATACAGCTTTTAAGAATAAACAACAAAAGATAAACATAAATTAATAACTCTTTTCTCTTATTTTTTATTAACTTTGCGCTCGGAAAGCAAAGGAGGAATAATATAAATAGAATATTTATAAACAACTTAACAAATAAATTGTAGTTATGGAATTTTTAACTAATGACAAACTCTTGATCGTCGGTGCCGGCGGTATGATTGGTTCTAACATGGTTCAGAGCGCTTTGATGCTCGGTCTAACTCCTAACATCTGCCTCTACGATATCTACGAGCCAGGTGTTCATGGTGTATTCGACGAGATGCAGCAGTGTGCTTTCGAAGGTGCAAACCTCACCTATACAGTAAACGCAGAGGAAGCTTTCACAGGTGCTAAGTACATCATCTCTTCAGGTGGTGCTCCACGTAAGGAAGGTATGACACGTGAGGACCTTTTGAAGGGCAACTGCCAGATTGCTGCTGATTTCGGTGACAACATCAAGAAGTATTGTCCAGAGGTTGAGCACGTAGTAGTTATCTTCAACCCTGCTGACGTTACAGCTCTTACAGCTCTTATCCACTCTGGTTTGAAGCCAAACCAGCTCACATCTCTCGCAGCCCTCGACTCTACACGTTTGCAGCAGGCTTTGGCTCTTGAGTTCGGTGTACAGCAGGATAAGGTTACTGGCGCCCACACTTATGGTGGTCACGGTGAGCAGATGGCAGTATTCGCTTCTCAGGTTAAGGTTGACGGCAAGCCATTGTCAGAGATGGGTCTTTCAGACGAGCGTTGGGAAGAGATCAAGCACCACACAGTACAGGGTGGTTCAAACATCATCAAGCTTCGTGGCCGTAGCTCATTCCAGAGCCCAGCTTACAACGCTGTTAAGATGATTGAGGCTGCTATGGGTGGTAAGAAGTTCACATTGCCAGCAGGATGCTATGTAAGCAACGACAAGCTCGGCTTCAAGAACGTTATGATGGCTATGCCTACTACAATCGACAAGACTGGTGTTCACTTCACAGAGCCTACAGGCACAGAAGAGGAGCTCGCTTCTCTCGCTAAGTCTTACGAGCACCTTTGCAAGATGCGCGACGAGATTGTAGATCTTGGCATCGTTCCTCCAGTAGCTGAGTGGACAAAGATGAATCCAAACCTCTAATTAGTTAGAGAAACATCTTTCGCAAACAAATATTTGTAAAAGACATATTTTAAAGGATGAAGCCTAATTATAGGCCTCATCCTTTTTTTTTATTACATACCACACTCTGGCTTTATGTCTAAAGCTCCAGTATGGCTTTTGTGATACTGTCTATAGGAGTAGTTTATATTAGTCCATTTAATTATAACAAAATATCTATGCCACTATTTGATTATCCACACTCGGTTGTTCTTCTCTTTAGGAAGAACTATGCCTTCATCAATCAATTTCTTGATTTGTTTGGCTATGCCACTACGAGCTTTTCCTAAATCTGCAGCAATTTTGTCATAGGTGATGGTAGGGTCTTGTTTTATGATTTCTAGAATTCTTAGAGCGGTATCAGTCAGTCCACCTTGTAAGTCGACCAGTCCACTTTTTTACTTGTTAGTCCACTATTTTCGTCTTTCGAGTGGAATTAGTCCACCTTTTACATTATCAAAGTGGACTAACAATCTACTAGCCTTAGCCAAGTTCTCTACAGAGCAAGGGACAGACAACAGTGTGCGGTCAGGGTTTTTGTTATAACTGTATTTTTGCTATCAACTTCAAAACCTCAAATAATCCTGCTTCCTTAACTGTTTCTGTTTGGGAGATGTGACACAGTTTTTCAAGGTCAAGTATCTCGTTCACAGTCATTCTTAGTAGCATAGCAGAAAAGGCAATGATCGTTTGTAGTTTTGTTTCGCCATCCACAATCTTGATATTTTCTATCGTATTATCCGTGAATGCTATTGGATGCAGTTTTGCATCATATTCATAAATGCAGTTTACAACAGCTCCTGTAACCTTACCTCTCTTTTTAACGAAAGGATAAACCTTGAACATGTCTGAGTTACCTCTTATTAGATAATAGTCACATAGTGATATTTCTTCAACAGGAGGTGGTATGGAAACCAATTTCTCTTTAATGCCAATCGTAGGAATATTTTCTGAAGATCCTCTTACTACCATCATTTCTTCATTGTCTTCAGCGAGGCGGTTTTCGTCAAACTCGTAGTCTTCTTCTCTTAAAGTAAGGGAATCCTTTCTGCTGTTTGAAGTGTGCTCTACATCATCATGTCCATTGAAATGATATAGCCATTTTCGATTTGCATCAGGCAGTCCGAAGTAGTTATAGAGTCCCACATTATCGATAATAATGGTTTTCTCCTTGCCATCCACTATGCGCAAACCTCTACCCACCTGTTGTAGATAGAGTGCCAACGACTTTGTCGGGCGAGCCAGTTGAATGAAGCTCACGTCAGGACAATCAAAGCCTTCGGTGAATATCTCCACATTCACCAAAACGGTTATCTCCCCGGCTTTGAACCGAACAATCAAATCCTGGCGTTCCTCTTTGGGCGTATCGCAGTCAATGGCCACAGCATTGATGCCATGACTACAATATAGTTCAGCTATCTTCGATGCATGAAGTTTGTTGATAGCATAGATAATACCTTTCTTTCCATTGGCAAACCGTTTGTAAGATTCATACAACTTTGAGCGTATGCGCTGGGTGTTGAAAGTATTGTCAAGGTCAGAATTGGAGAAATCACCGGTATTAGCCACTTCGGAACGGTCAACTAATCGCTGAATATCTGAGTCAGGTTTTATGCTGACATAATCAAAATCGGCCAATAAGTTGTTGTTGATAAACCAAGATATTTGTGGAGAAACGATGAGCGTCTGATACAGTTTAAGAAAAGACTCATGGTTCAGTCTCCAAGGTGTAGCAGTCACTCCAAGTTTCTTTGCATCGGGGAACAGCTCAAAGAGCTTGATATAGGTATCAGCCAACGAATGATGCGCTTCGTCCACTATGATATAGTCAAACTTCTGACGGAGTGTGTTGTAATAGTTCTTCTCTGTCAGTAAGGACATGATGCTTGCCACTTGCACCCGTTTCCACAAGTGCAGTTCCCTCGCGCCCTGGATAAACCCATGGGCAATACCAAATTTTGACAGCGTTGCTGAAATTTGGTCAAGCAACTCCATTCTGTGGGCAACAACTAGAATATGAATGTCGTGATGCGCTTCCTTATAAGCGGCAAGCAAGTCATTCACAATGGACGTGAACAGATAGGTTTTGCCTGTGCCAGTGGGCATTTGCAACATGACAGAGTCATACTTATCCCAAGCATCAAATATCTTGCCCTTAGCCTCTATCTGGTGCTCTCTGAGATTACTGTTATGTTGATTAAGCCTGGAATATAGCATATCAAATGATTGTGATTTCAAGATTGATACGAAGCATTGCCGCAACGACGCGCAGCAGCTTTGCCTTATCTTTCGTCATGTTCGGCACCATCACCCAACGCCTTTCACCTATTTGTATTTGTCCGTTGGCTACTTGGCTTGTAGTGATGAGATCCTTGTCGCCCCAAGTCAGATGCTTACGCATGATGTCGTCAATGCCCAGTTTCCATATCGTTTCCAGATAGGTATCAAGCGCACTATCGTTTGCCACAAATTCACCATCAGGGAACTTCACCAAAAGCTTGTCCTTCGTTCGGCTCTTTTTCTCCTTGTTGGGATTAACCTGAGTTTCGAAGTCTGTTCCAAGTTCTACAACCAGTTCTAAAGAGAGCTGGTCGCTGATTGAACGCAGTTGAAGATATTTGTTGTCAGAGTTAGATTGGGCATTGAGGTACCATCCGTCGCAGACAGGCTTCATCCACTCTTTGTACTGGGGATATATCTCCTTTGACAATAACGGCAGATGACACAGCTCCAAATTGATAGCTGGGAACTTGTCTGAACCGATTTTGTTCAATGCCGCTATCATAGTAGAAGTGGCATTGTTGTAGCATATCACTTCTCCATCGGGAAAAGTAACCCGAATGAGTTTCTTTTTCGCTCTTGAACGTATTTGTCCGTCTTCCATAGTCGTCAGTATCTTATTCGTTATACATTTTCATTGTGTAGTCCAGTGATATAAGTTCACCGGGCTGCATCTTTGTGCGGTAGATATGCACCCATTTATCACCGATGTGGTGATATTCGCCCAATCGCAGACGCAATCCAGACACACCTTTGTTGTCCACAAAAGCCATGCGCTCAATCTCATAGTAGCCGTCAATCATGCCGCCTACCATGGGCAATAGATATTTGACACCCATAAGATTGATGGTAGGAATGCGCTCCATGGTGTAGCTCTTTCCGTTATGTTCGAAATAGTTCTTGAAGTTGTCGTCCGTCTTCCTGACGAGGCATGTGAGCACATTCTTTTCACCGGCATCCGTCAGCATAACGCCTGTGCCGACAGCGGAAACCTCTGGCAGCACTTCAAGCGGATTCCGCCCCAAAGCACATGGTTCCACAAAGAAGTGCTGGCGAAGTTCGGTGATTAGTGCATCGTTTTCAGCTTTGTACTTGTCACCATTCTCCAAGGCAAGGGAATAGATGTGCTTGTCCTGGGCAAAAGGTGCGTACATCTTGCCCAATACCTGCTGAAAATGGGTCTTTATGTATGCTGCATCGTCCACACCGGGCTTTGCCCGCATGGCATAGAAGTCATAGTCTTTCTGAAGCCACTCCTGTATCTCTCTGCGGAAACGGTCACGAATCTTGCTCTTCCATGCCACCTTCTGGCTGACGTTGTCGCGGGCATAGAGCGAGAGGACGTACAGGAAATTGACATCGTAGTGGAATAGCAGCATGGTGTCGCGGTCGAACAGACGGTTCATGAACTGTACATTCTTATGCTTGTTCTTCTTGCGGTCTGTCTTCTCTATACCGTCATCGTCGTAACGCAATTGGTCATCAAGCTTGGCTGAGATAAAGAAGTTTGGAATGATGTCATAGCCTTCCGTCTTCTCGTCACGCAACCGTACATGCGAAGTCTTCACTGTATCATTCAACCCGTTGAATATATTGAGGTTCCACTGGATGACATTGTGAGCATAGGTGTACTGCTTGTAAATCGACTCTCGCCCGAGTTCATGCCCCATCTTGTAGTACTTGGAGTCACCAATATAATACGTTTGGCGTACATCAATACCGTTTTGCTGAAGTTCGCTTTCCGTCAGACTGGCTGCCGTAAAGAGGTGGTCTACAATCTTACCGTCATCTTGCCGTTTGTCCATACCGTCAGGCAGAGGATTATCGCCAACAAGTTCATCAATGATTGCTTCAAAGACAATATAAAAGTTCTTTACGAGCAAGTACTCTCGGCGATCGGTGCTTACATACACCTGCTTGCTTTGTTCAAAGAAAGCATAACAGAGGTTCCATAGCTGCAGGGCTTTGTCGGAGAAATACTTGTATTTGATTTGATGGAGACGTGTCTTGCCGAAACCATTAATATATGTCTCAAAACGCTTGCCCGTGATGAGCTGATACTGGCAACATATCTCCTTGGGGAAACCATAGGTGTCACCAATATAGTTAAGAATGGAGAAGAATATGATTAGCAGTTCCTCGTCAAAGTTGATGCGGCGTTTTTTATTGACTGGATTGAGATAGATGGGCTGTCCATTTTGCACAATGGCATTAGAGGATGCTATTGTGCGTGTCCAGTTGATCTTGTTCAGTCCGCTATGTTGGTTCTTCACGATGAAGAAGAAGAAACTCTGATTGTCGCGGTTGAACTGTATCAGCGACAGCAGAATGTCGAGATACGTGTTGCTTAGACGGCGTGAACCTGTACACACCTGGGCAATCTTTTGATGATAGACAATATCAGTATTGTTGCGCTTGTCATTCTTGAACACCACGATGGCACGGTATATCCACACGGCAAACTTATAGATAAAGTTTCGCTCCTCGGGTTCCAGTGGGTTCTTTACGTCAAGATTGGCAATTTCTTCAGGACTATATTTGCCAAATACACGCTCCGCCCCGTCAACGTCCTTCAACAGTACCTTGGGCAGAATGAATACACAGTCTTTCAGCAGCGTGTTATAGTAATATCCTACATAGTGTATGGACACACATCCTTCGACATTCTCCAAAGCATCTATGCCTTGGAGAATGTCTTTCACATCGGCGACGTTGTACTGGTATTCTTCTATTAGAATGCGCATGGCTTATTACTTTGAGTACTTGACAAATACTGTTCTCATCCGCAGCAGACGGTCAATATAGAAGTCGAATACAGATTTCCAATTCTCTTTATCTTCAAAATCAACATTAAACTTACGTTCGCTAATGATGCTTGACTTCTTGTCGGGCAATTCTTTCCAATCATAAATGACCCCCATCTCTTGTTCTATCTCTGTTTTGTGAGAGTATAAACGATGGTATATGTCATTAGTTTTGTCAAAGTAAACCTGAACCTCCGCTGCATTCTTTTTGCGTTGCTGTAGAGCAACAAGATAGAAATCAACCCCTGAAATAAAGAAGTTTTTCCAGTGATCTTTACTTGCCTTCTTAACTCCACCAAAATACTTGCTGAATTCTTCATTTTGCTGGCCGTAAGTTAGGAATGCTTCCCAAAACTCAAATCTCTTTAGCTCTGTCGAGTTCCAAGCTGATTTATCTTGCTCTAGGCTTTCTGTTGATTCTTGCTGACCCTCATATTCTTCAGTGTCGGCATCAACAACAGATGCGATTGGTTCAACTCCAAGGTTATTCAAGAACAATGCAATTTTCTCTTCTACGACTTTTGTTTCGCGCGCAGTGTCAGCCATATAGAACTTATCGAAGGTGAGTTTGCCACCCTTGCCATCATCAAAGATAGTGTCACCAAACTCATAGTCCTTGAACACGTCATTCCACAAATAGAAAATAACCTTTCCCACGAATGTGTCGGCAGAGATTATATTCTCGCTGTCAGCCTTGCAGAAGAAGTAACCAAGCTTCTTGTCTTCGCTATTGGTGAGCGAGCCAACCTTATCGTTGATTTTCTCAAGGAACGTCCACCAGTCATAGAGATTACCGTCGGCTTTGATTTTCCATCCTTCTTTTGCATCAGAGATTGGGCGATAGGTCCAATCCCAACGACGCTTGAAGGCAGAGTCGATGGGGAACAAACTTTGGTCGGAGGTGTTCATCGTGGCCCAGATGTAGAAGTTGCCCGGCAGGAGAAGGATGTCACCCTCAAGGACTTCACGGCACACATCGCGCCCTTTGTACATGGCATTGATGCTGTCTGCCTCTGCCAACGACAATCCGACAAAGGCCTTCTTCAGCTGACGCTTCATGTCAGCATCGGCTGTGATGGGATAGTCGGAGAAGCCTTGCGCATTGCGGTCGAGCAATTGGAACAAATCGCCAAATATCTGAGCGCAGTTGCCGCGGTTGATTTCTTCAATCACCAGAAATTGCTTGCGAGGCTCCTCTCCATTGGCTTCGGCATACTTCTTCCAAGCCGCAACGTATGCTTGGAGGAAGGCTTGCTGCACAAACTCATACACTATCTTCGACTCTTTGCGGTGCGAGCCATCGGCATTCTCTACAGGCACAGCCTTTGTGCCTATTACGGTCATCACCTCTTCCTCTATCGTCGTCGGCTTATAAGCGCCAACAAAAGTAGAGTAATCAGTGTCAGGATGGAATGTGGTACGGATTACATCCTCACCAGTTGTATCTCCATTGATTGTATATGATTTTCCAGTACCAGGGGCACCATAGAAGATTTGTTGCAAAGAAGCTACTATACTATGGGATTTCTCAACGCTACATGGAAGGTCGACCGAAAAGTAGCTAAAGTAGTCTTCTGCTGACTCTATCGCAATTTCAGGATAAACTTCTAACATAGAGCTATCAGACAAATGCTGATTTACAGACATTGTATCATCACTGATAATCAAATCAGTAAAATTATTTAGATAGACCCTAACTTTATCTGTATTATTCAGTTCAATGCCAAACATTTGAGTACAAGCTTTCGAATAAGAGTCCTCACCTAATCTTGCTTTATTTTTCAAAAAAGCATAGATATTAGTTGCTCGATGTTCGTTAGCTTTTAGACTAGGAGTATAAATATTGGGAACAAAATACAACTTTGCCCAATTTTCCACATAACGCAATATCTCTGAGCACGATACTTTTCGCATAAATCTAGGGATGCACATCCCGTCTTTCTCATAATAAAGAGCCAATTGCCTAGCTATTTGAGAATGTGTTTGAGTCCAACCTTTTAGCTTCGTCTCTGTAGCAAAATGGAATTCTGCCTTTTTCATAGACACCAAAGGCATTGCATTTACAAATGCCAATATCGTTTCTAACGTAAGGTTTTTACCTCTACAAATAGGTGATGCTTCAGCCATAATACAATTGTTACTTTACAGAAAAATCCAAATAATATATGCCTTCTCCCACTAAAGAGATGTCTATACAGGTACGCCCATATCTTAGTAAATCGCTCTTGGTTATTGTGTGATTCAAATCTACCCCTAATCTCTTACGGAGGTATTTCCCTAATATGGATTTGCTTGGACTTGTGCTTAGTTGTTTAGGATAAATCAATCCATTGATTGGTTTAGTTTGCTGTCCCTCTAATAGTCCGATCATCTTTTCTCCATCATCCCAAATTAACTCAACCTCGTCATTTTCACGATTTTTCTTTCCTTTTGATTGTGGATTATCCATACCTACATACTTCTTGGGTGGAAATAGAGAAGGGAACAATTTGATATAGTTTGACGTAATACGTATATAGGCATCGCCTTCGGATACATGTCCTTTACTAAGTCCCCAATTGAGACCTGATTTCTTACTAACCAAACCGTTTTTATCCAGCAAAGTAGCTCTACATACATTCTTGTCCAAAAGAGGCTGCGTCACTTTACTATGTCCAGATGCCTTGAATACTTTTTTGAATCTTACTTCTGCGTCATTGCAATTTATAGCCTTGGAAAGAACATAATCACAATATTCTTTCAATGTACCATATGTATCTTTTTCCACATCAGAAAGAACTTCTTTATAATCATTCATCATTCCACTAATTGAAAAATTAGCCGACCCTACCAAAGCTTTTTCTATTTTGGCATCGCAATTCCACGTATAAATCTTTGAGTGAACAGGAATCGTTGAATATAATATGACAATATTGGAATAGAGCTTTTGAACTTCCATGAGAGCCTGATGCAATGGCTGTGAAATACGCTCACTGCCATACATCCCATAGACCACGGTTATATGAACATCACTACATTGCTCACACAACATCTTTATTGTTTGATATCCAACATAGCCTGACACTATTATTATGTTATTTGAAGACGCTGTATCATGATGCATCCCCAAGACTGTCTTATCTAAATCTTTATAGTATAGCATATCAACTATATTTTTCAATTAACTTATATAATGCTTCCGCTACTATTTTGGCAAAATCCACAGGAACAGCATTGCCAATCATTTTATATTGCGCCATATTTGCTCCAAGAAACTCAAAGTCATCAGGAAAAGTCTGCAATCTTGCAGCCTCCCTTACCGTAATACTACGAGCCTGTTCGGGGTCTGGATGAATATGCCTCATTCCATCTTTATAAAGATGAGCAGGTATAGTATTACTTGGTTCATCATTCCTCAAAACATAATACTTATGTATGTTGCTTTTCTTTCCTGTTACCTTGGTATAGAGTTCTTTTAATTTCTCTATACTCACATACTCTTTTCGACCAGATCGAATATCCTCCTCCAACATTCGGAAAACAGAAATATCCCTAGCACTATGAAAACGAGGTACATGGTTCATCACTTTTTCTGAACATATAGGAGCATGTGAATATTTTTTGCCATTTTGTATTATAGGCTTTGGTAATGGATAAATCTTCGGCAAATCACCTATGGCATCGAATACCGTACGCTGTTTCTTGCGAAAAGAAGGCATTATCACATTGTAAAAGTCATGAATCATATCGTCAGGAACACACTTATCTACATCGAAACAATCCATTCTTATACCAATTATGATAACTCGCTTACGATGTTGAGGTATACCATAATCACAGACCTCAAACAATGTGTCTCTAAAATTTTCAGCAACCTTATACCCTGCATCCATAAATTCTTTACGAATTCGGTTCACTATCGGGTAGCCGTCAGGAGCTGCACTTAGCAAGCCTACAACATTCTCGAATACAAAAAACTTCGGTTTGAAGTATTTGACGATTCGCATATAACTTTCAAATAAGTAATTGCGATAATCTTCTTTCATACCGTGCTCATCACGAATGCGACCTGCCAAAGAATAAGCTTGGCATGGAGGGCCACCAACAATTGCATCTACTGTCTGATTGCCTATCAGTTTTGCCAATCCCTCATGTTTGCCATATTCTTCATCTTCAAATCCGTTAATCAATTCATCTGTTCGCTGAATATCGAACCTAATGACTTCTTTATTAGCATTTGCATGATTCCATTTCTGTTCCAAGCGATTAGCTAATGTTAAGCAAGGAGCTTTTTCCCATTCTACGCAAGCAAGCGTATCATAGTCTCCTTGTTGCAGGAAGCCTTCCAACAAGCCTCCACAACCAGCAAACAATTCTATGGTGTGTAGTTTCTTCTTCATTTCAAATACTTCAATATTTGCTTTGCCAAAGCATATGCTAACAATACAGGCACTGCATTTCCTACTTGACGGTTTTGTTGAGTCTTATTACCTGTAAACACGAAATCATCAGGGAAAGATTGCAATCTGGCACTTTCCCTTACTGTTGGGCAACGATTCCATTTATAATGAAAATTGTTTCGATGTCCTGTATCTATTGTGCGAGAAGGCTTATCACTTGCATAACGAGTCCATGCCATATGAAAGTTTCGGCTTGTCCCCACACCTTCTGGTAAATCCTTATAGTTTCCACCATCTGGCACCTGTGCTATCACTTGCTTTACAAAATCCTTATGATTAACAGCAACATGGTTATATAGCACATTACAATCACCTCTCATTTGTTTTTGGAAAGCGGTTTGCGCCTCGCCAGAATACGACGCTACTTCAGTTCCTAGTTCTTCAACAAGAGGTGGCAAATCGCCAATTGCCTGTTTGCAAGTTACATAATCCTTCTCCTCCAATATTGGAGTTGGGAACTCGTAATCCACAGCTGACTGTTTTAACCCTACAAACACTAATCGCTTACGGATTTGTGGCACTCCATAATCAGCTGCACAGACTATCTTACAACTAACCTTATACCCCATATTGGTAAATCTTTTTATAATTTCGTCCTTCACCGCACCTTTATACAGATTAGCCATGCCTGGAACATTTTCAATGAGGAAAGCTTGTGGCTGATAACGATGAACAGTCTCTATCATTGCCAAATAGAGTTTATTCCGTTTATCCTCAAAATTCCTTGGTCCTGTCAGACTAAATCCTTGACAAGGAGGACCACCGATTATAACATCAATAGTTCTTCCATTTACAACATGATCTATTTTGTCAAATGAGTCTGGAGCAGACAAATCTAAGTTTAATCCAACTGCGCCTTTATGATTCTTTTCGAAAGTGTTAAGCGCAGATTGTTCTATATCAACGCCTAACAAAGTCCTATAACCTGCTTCTTCAAAACCTTTCGATAATCCTCCACAGCCACAAAACAAATCTATTATATTATATATTTTTTTTGCCATTCTTTGTTTCTTGTCTTTTTTAATATTCGTGTAGACAGAATTTTATCATGTATGCCACGTTTCTCAAAGAAATTTATCCTTGGAAACCAAGTTCCTCGGCTTTTTCCACAATCTTCAAGGCGTATTGCGCCTGTTTTAAAGACTTGAAAGCTCTGTTACGTGAGCGCATGGTGCCAAAGTTGAATGCAGCCTTTCGATCCATTGGTGTAAGTAAGTCTCTTGTTTTTGCCCAATTAGCCAATGCAAACCAGTAGTTAGCTTCAATAGCTTCTGCCTCTTGAATTTTGTTCTGTTGTGCTTCATTGAGGCAAGAGCCATCATCGTTGGTCTCAGTTTGCATCAGTTCTTGACCGAACTTTTCGAAATCGCTCAACTTGAGTTTGAGGCGGTTCCAACATTCGGGCTTCTTGCTCCATTCACCAGCGTTGGAAGATTGGTTTCCACCGCTCAAAGAAGAGCCAGTCAGATGAACCCATACCATTGGAATCAGCTCCTCAATACGGTCTATAACATCTTGCTGCACCATCTGATTTTCCCATATGTACGTCAAATCAAGATTTCTGTCAGAAAGGAAAGATATTGAAGCCATCAGATAGGTGTTCATGTTAGCCTTGTAACCGCCCAACTTCTTGGACTTTACAATCGAGTCAATGGTATTGAACAGGATGCACTTGGCGATGACACGCTTGAAGTAGTTGGCTGTCACCTCCGGTTTGTCGCGTTTGATGTCTGATACAAAGATAGTATAGTTTTTCTCTGCACCACGACATACGTTATAAGGCATCATGTTCCATGAAGCTTCGTATTTGGCAATATCTGTCTTGGTAATCTTTTGGTTCTTGGGATATTCCCTCTTGAACGACTTCTCATTATACCCAGTAAGTTGGGCAAGTTGGTCAAGATACTGACCGCGAGTGCGCTCAAAGTACCATTTGCATACAGGTTTGGCATTACCATTTGGAACCCATTCTGAGCGACTGTATTTTTCCAAGTCAACCAAGTACGGCTCATTAGCAGAGAAATCGGAATTCTTGATGGCTGTCTGACTGTTGGCCGAAGTCGAAATGGCCTTGATGATACTTTCGTTGTTCTCTGCATCACGAATAACGCTGATCTTCATCGGCACAAATACCTTGCCTAGTTCCACATCTCTGTCATTCAACGATGCAGAGATAGATGCCGTCGTTTGTCCTCCGTTCACAATCTGCCAGTCATACAAACGGGTGATGTATAATGTTCCATCGATGTCCTTTACTTCAATTTCGCTGGCAGTAGTAGATATACCATTGTTATATGAGAAGAACATGTCAGGTTCTTCACGCAAGGTCTTGCGAATGCCCTTGTTCACCTTGCCTTTAAACTGGAGGAATGTACGGACATTCTTTTCAAGAAGCACCTGTTGGTATTTCTTGTATATTTTTGCCAGGGTAATACCTGGTATAATGGCCATATAAGCATCAACAAATGGATTCTCCTCACTCATTTTCAGACATTGGAGTTCCGTATTGTATTCTGTAGGGAAGTCTATTTCGACCTTTTCCTTGCCAGTGCGTATGTTGTGCTGCTGATATACGCGCTGCATGTCCCAAACATTATATTCAATGATGTATTCACCATCATCAGATTCAACGGCAATACCAACATCAGGATCTGTCAACCCATTTGTAATTACGTAAAGACGCAACTGGTTTATTTTGCCTTTTGTACTTTGAACAAGTTTTGCGACCTCTGCAATTTCATCAGTGTTGTCAACACTAACAGATTTCAAAAGTGTACCATTCATCGATTCCCGATAGAATGACATAAGATAATTGAATCCCTGTTCAATCTTACTTTTGTTCACCTTGCCAAGCAAAGCCTCTGCTTTGATTAAGTAGAACAAATCAAGCGACTCTGCTTCATCATTATAATCGTAGGCGGTGATACGAGTGCGTGTCTTTTGGAACACACACAGCTCAGGGACATTGACTTCGCCATTGTCCTCTAAATATTCCAATATGGCACTGGCCAATTCCTGGTCATAGTCAGTATTGCCCATCTCTACTGCCATCTTTATGTTCTCTTGAAAATCGGAGGCAAATTCTCTTAAATCCATACTTGATACTTGTTTGTGGTGATGACTTGAAACTTCAGCTTTTGACAAAAGTCTCAAGTTATTGCTTTACTGTTATTTCAACCTTGCAATCTGTTGTTGGGAAGTTTAATGTAAACCATAGGTGAATCCCCAATTGTTGACTGTAAGAGTTCTTTTACATCAACCTGTAACACTCTCGCTATTTCAACAAGGGTCTCCAATGATGGCTGACTTCGGTTAGTACACCATTTTGATATGGTTGCTTCACCTTTGCCGAGTTGTTCTGCAAGCCATTTGCTTGTCTTTTGTTTCTCTACCAAAACAACTTTGATTCTATTTAGGCCTTTATTGTTCATATAATGGTAATTTAATGCACCACAAAGGTGCTTGTTTTCTTTCTATAAAACGAAGAAAATAGACTATTATTATATTTATAGGCAAATTTCTTTCCTAACTACAATGAAAACTTTCCATCCGAATAAAAAAAGTCGCCTCCATGGTTTTATGAAAAAGTCTTTTATTTGATAAAAGAATTTGCCTTACTATATGTTTACTAAAGACGGATCACCCGATAAATCAAGGTGACTTAATACAGATTTACTTTACACGGTTTTAACATTTAAAAGATAGTGTAAG
>OQVQ01000533.1_pt1 | contig 17942 bp, 19 predicted proteins | sample 1691491 | NCBI WGS metagenome assembly OQVQ01 (sample SAMN03418252, study PRJEB22391) | human gut metagenome | biome: human-gut; feature: organic feature; material: feces | host: Homo sapiens | place: Tanzania | collected 2013-01
GAAGTCCACAAGAGTTTTCGATAACAGATACTGATGATAAAAATTTGTCTGCTGAACGCTGAAAACGTGTCGGAGGACAATGCTTCTGCGCTTCTTGGATATATACCCGAGGAGCGCAGAAATTGTATTTCGGCAAAAAAAAATCCCGCTGACAGGTTGGGCAGCCTGTTCGGCGAGCTGCTTGTAAGACGTGAGATAATCAGAAGTTTCGGAGTAAAAAACACCGATATCCGCTTTGAACACGGGCTGCATGGAAAGCCGCTTTATATCGGTTCGGATAATTTTCATTTTTCCGTTTCGCATACAAAAAGCATCATTGCAGCAGCTTTTTCCGATCACCCTGTCGGTATTGACATTGAAAGTGCGGACAGAAAAGCGTACAATATTGCAAAGAGATGCTGCACTGCCGATGAGCTTGCATTTCTTGATGTGTCCGATAAAAAGGACAGAGAATTTATCCGCATATGGACAAAAAAAGAGGCATTCTCAAAGCTTACGGGTGAGGGAATAGGCATGGATTACCGCACATTTTCCGTGCTTTCGGATAACCGTATAACAACCTTTGAACATTCCGGATATTTCATTTCCGCGGCATCGGAATATCTGTCGGAATATGAGATATGCATATGCACCGCTGCGGAAGTTTCGGATCATTTTGGAGGTAGAGATGATATCTTTTGTTGATACACATTCGCATTATCAGGACAAGGCATTTGACGCAGACCGTTATGAGCTGCTGGAACGTATCCATAACGAAAACGGCGTGAGATCCGTAATGGTGATAGGCTACTCGATGGAGGGCAGCGAAAAGGCGCTGGAGATCGCAAACAAGGTCGATTTTGCATATGCGGCTGTCGGAATTCACCCTGAGGACTGCAATGCTCTGCCGTCCGACTGGCTTGACAGGATACGCACGATGGCAGCGGATCCTAAAGTAAAGGCTATCGGCGAGATAGGTATGGATTACCATTACGAGGGCTATGACAAGGAATTGCAGGAGCGTGTTTTCCGCAGTCAGCTTGATCTTGCCAAGGAGCTGAGGCTGCCTGTTTCCGTCCATGTCAGAGATGCAATCGAGGACAGCATGCGCATTCTGTCCGATTACGGAACTGTGGACGGCGTTATGCACTGCTTTTCAGGTTCAGCCGAAACAGCCGAGCAGGTTTTAAAGCTTGGAATGCATATCAGCTTCACAGGTGTTCTGACATTCAAAAATGCGAAAAAAGCGATAAAAGCACTTGAAAGAGTGCCGCTTGACCGTCTGCTGACCGAGACTGACTGTCCGTATATGGCTCCTGAGCCTTACAGGGGACAGCGATGTGACAGCTCGATGATAATCGAAGTGCTGAAAAAGATCGCCGAAATAAAGGGGATAACCGTTGAAGAGGCGGCGGCTGTTACTTCGGAAAATGCGAATAAGCTGTTTGGAATATAATAAAAACAGCCGTGAAAGAATTTTTCATCTTTCACGGCTGAATTTTTATGCTGCCTGATCTGCCTGTTCTGCGGATGTCAGCTTATGTATAAGTTCTCTGTCACTGTCGGATTTGATGCGGTATTCCGTTCTGGAATAGAAATTGTTGTTTACGTCCCAGAGAACGGGAACGAAGCCGTAATCTGTCATCATGTTGAGCATTATCTCAAGGCATTCGGTGGAATCTGTGTGCTTTGCGCCTGCGATAAAGCGTTCATCATCGTAAATTGATGTGCATTCGCCGACGAAAACGGGGATATTCTTATCTGTGAATGCCTTTTTCAGCAGCTCGCACTGTGCTTTGCTGTAATCCAGCCATTCATCGCCGCCGATCTTATTTGTCCAGTACATAGCGTTGTCAACGTAATGAACGGAAACCATCAGCTTATCCTTTGCGGAATCTGTCGGCATTCTGAAACGCTCATTTGTTGTGTTATCGATGTTGGTCCAGTATCCCGAAGCGATAAGAAGACGGGTCTTGTTGTTGCCGCCCGTTGCTCTTACAGCATCAACAAAAGTCTGATTGAGAGCGTTGACATAATCGTAGATCTCGTCATCGGTCATGGTAACGCCTTCCTTTACCGTGCCGACATTTTCGTTATATCCCTCGAAAATGAGGTAATCGGAATAATCCTTGTAGCGGTTTGCGATCTGAGTCCAGAGATTTTTGAATATTTCAAGTGCCTTGTCCTTGTCGTAATTCTTGATTATGTATTCATCGTAATGGTGGATGTTGATAACGGCATAAAGACCGTTTTTGCGGCAATAGTCGATCAGCTCTTCAACGCGCTTGAAAATATCCTCGGAGATGGTAAATGTGCCGTCATCAGCCATCTTATTGCCCCAGTAAACGGGGATGCGCACGGTTTTGAAGCCCTCAGCCTTCATTCCGTCGATCATTTCCTGCGTTGTGGGGATAGCGCCCCAGCATGTTTCGTAGTTTGAAACAGTATCCTGACCGATCGTTGCGGCACCCGATGTCTTGTTCTGGATATTCTGCCAGTATGCGTCCATGGTGTTTCCGAGGTTGATGCCGATGCCCATATCCTGTGCATATTCCGATGCTGTCATGTTTTTGCGCATTTTTCCGTCATCATATCCCGCACCGACAGCCTTTGCGGCACATCCTGCGAGCATTGATACAGAAAGAGCAGCGGCAGTCATCACGGACAAAAGTTTATTGATCTTTTTCATAAAGCAAGCCGTCCTTTTTGAATTTTTTTATATTATAGCATAATAATTAACCTTGTTCAATATCTGTTAATGTTAATATAACTGACCTTTTGTGCAAAAAGGCGCAGGATAAAAATATCCTGCGCCTGAATTTGTTTTATTGGTATCAGTCGTCAAGGCACTTGTCAAGATCGGCTGCGATAGCCTTCTTATCCATGTTTCTGCCGATGAATACGAGCTTGATCTCTCTGTCGCCGTACTTCTCATCCCAGTCCTTTGCAATGTCGGGATATTGCTTCAGAAGACGCTTTTTCTCGCTTTCGGGAGCTGCGGCGAACCACTTGCCCGATGCTGTTGCAGTGATCTGAACGCCTGCCTGTTCAAATACATAAGCGTCATCTCTGCTGTTGGAGAACCAGAGCATACCCTTGCAGCGGATTATGCTCTTGGGCCAGTTATCAACAAATCCCTGGAGCTTGTCCTGATTGAAAGGTCTGCGGCGGCGGTATACAAATGTGCCAATGCCGTATTCCTCAGCTTCGCCCTCTTCATCGTTATGGCAGTGTCCGCATGTGCATCCTTCGCCATGTTCATGATGATGCTCATGATTGTGGTGATGCTCATGCTCATCATGGTCGTGATCATGGTGATGTTCATGCTCATGATCGTGATCGTGATCGTCGTCATCATCATCGTCATCGTCAACGCCGTTTTCATAAGCCTGTGCCCAGCCTGCCGATGTAACAGCCTTTTCAAAATCATAGGATTTAGTATCAAGAATATCGGAAACAGCGACCTTGCCGAAGCTGGATTCGATGATCCTTGCCTGAGGCTGGAGAGTGCGTATCATAGCCTTTACTCTGCCGAGCTGCTCAGCATCGACCTTATCTACCTTGTTAAGAATGATAGTGGAGCAGAACTCGATCTGCTGGATAAGGAGGTTCTCGATGTCCTCTTCTTCGATATCAGCGTTGAGAAGAGCATCTCCGCAGCCAAATTCGGTAGCCATTCTGAGTGCATCAACAACGGTAACGATATTGTCAAGACGGCAGATCGCAGGGTAACGCTTGTCAGCCTTGCCCTCAAGCACTGCGATGGACTGAGCGATAGGCATAGGCTCACAGATACCGCTTGCCTCGATCAGAATGTAGTCAAATTTTCCTGTTTTGATAAGGTCAGCGATCTGGTTCATAAGATCGACCTTCAGTGTGCAGCAGATACAGCCGTTTGACAGAGGAACAAGGTTATCGTCCTTCTGAGTAACAGTGCCGCCCTTCTGGATAAGCTCTGCATCAATGTTTACTTCGCCGATATCATTAACGATAACAGCTGTCTTATAGCCCTCCTGATTGTTCAGGACGTGGTTGATAAGAGTGGTCTTTCCTGCGCCGAGGTAACCGGTCAGCAAGGTGATTGGTACGAGATTTTTCTTCATATATATCATTTCCTTTCGTATACTAAACAGGGAGAGAATGCCTCTCGAAGATAAATTATACCACATCGGAAGTCTTTTTTCAAGGGATTTCACATATTTTTCAAAAAAAGCCTGCCGCCGATGCTTTCAGATAAAGCACCGACAGCAGGCAGATCTTATTTGATGCTTCCTTCTCCGCCCATCAGCGCAGTGAGTTCTTCGATGCGTTCGATGGGGAAAGGCGGCTGGCAGAGCGGCCGCATTGCAATGCTCATGAGCTTCATGGGATTGTCATCGGCAGCCGATCTGTTGGACGAAAGCGTTCCGCAGCGTTTGCAGCGATGGATTATCGCCCATTCGCCGCCCTTTCTCACCCACACCGCAACAGGCTCCATTATTCCTCCGCAGTCGGAAAGACGGTCGCCCGGTTCGATGTCAACGTGCAGGCTGGAAAGGCAGTTGGGACAGTGGTTCCTGTGGTCGCTTCCTGCTCCCTCGGGGACGACTGTGCGTCCGCAGACCCTGCATACAAAAGTATCCTTGCAGGCATGATTGCGGTAATATCCGCTTTCGTACATTTTTCTTTTATTTTCACGGTTCATTGATAGATTCCTCCCGGATTTTTTTATGATCCTATGGGAGGTACGGCAAAGTATACTGACCTCCCTGTCAGAATACTATTGCAGATGTGTATGTTGTTTTCAAAAACATTCTCCTAACCTTTAATATATCATTTTTGTGAGTACCCATCTTCCGTTTTCATATACCGCTTCTGCGTCAACGGAATAAGGCTCGGTGACTGCAACCTCTGCGGGTTCTTCAAGCTGTCCTGTTATCGTGAATTTGCATGATGTGCTGTCCGAGTATGTTATGTCGATCGCTGCATTGTCCCAGTTTACGTAATATCCCTTGCCGCCGTCATATGCCGCATTAATGCAAAGATCACCGTTTACGTCGAGATATTTCGGATCATTTTCATAAGGATAATTATAAAGCAGCTCGTCTGTATAATCCGAAGTATAAATTGTAAGCAGGTAATTTTTCAGATCATCGAATGTCCTGAATTTTTCGTCATCTACCTTGTAAATATATTCGCCCTCCACGGGATCGCCCGAATAATGGAGAGAACTGAGCGAGAAAATGTATATCATGCAGTGAAGATTCCCGTCCATAAGCTCTCTGAGTGTATCGGCGGAAACAGTGTTTTCAGCAGCTTCCGTTTCGGCGGAAGTCTCAGCCGATGCTGCGGCTTCTGTTTCTGCGGCTGTTTCCGTTTCCGAAGATGTTTCAGTATCAGCCGAAGTTCCAGCCGTTTCGATCACAGTTTCGGACGGTGTTATAACGGTTGTCTGATCTCCGTTGACTGCGGGTGAACATGAACAGAGCAGCAGCGAGATCAGCGTGATAAGAATAATTCTGCGTTTCATAAAAAAATCCTTCCTTGTTTATCGTTTGATGCTTATTATACTATTGCAAAATAAAAATGTAAAGTCAAAATCGCTAAGATGCAGATTTTGAGGGATAAGCTGCAATTATCTTCGGAATATTTTTCTGAATGCTGATTTTCCCAATCCAAGGAAATATCTGAAATTATCCGTTCTTAAAAAGCATATCAGGAATATCAGATTCGGAACTGCGGCACATATGAGCATTTTCAGGATAAATCCTGATATTCCTGCCAATGTTACGGCATTTGCCGCTGCCGATGTCAGAAGATACGCCGCAAATGATACCGCCGTGTAGAGAAGCATGGTAAGAATGTGCTTTGTCATGGGCTTATGGAAAACGTGCCTGAACAGCATTAGAGGTTCTATCCATATGCAGGTCAGAAGGGTACTGATGATAGTTCCGAGAAAAACGCCCGCTGCGCCGAAATGCTTTGCGAGGACTATTGACGCAATGATGTTTATTGCCGATTCTGCCAGCGGTTTATATCGGTCGTAATAAAATGCGCCTGTCGCCTCACGGAAGGTGAGTGATGTTTTTCTCATGCCGCCGATAAAGAAGTTTATTGCGATAACAGCTGTCGTAAATTCGTCAAAGAGCATATTATCTCCAAGCCAGAGTGTGATGAACGGGCTGAGCAGTACCCACAGGCAAACGGAACAGAAACCGTATATCCAGAAATTCAGGAAAAACATTCTGTCAAAAACGGTCACCATTTTGTCGGTATTTTTTTCGTCGGATACGGCATTGAGGTTTCCCACGCCCGCAAGCACAGACTGAAAGACCTGATTTATCACAAGCGTGAGCGCATTTGTTATCAGGTAATAATTTGAATAGATGCCGACTGCCGCAAGGCTCACGAATTTCGACAGGATTATGTTATCCGTAGAAAGGACGACAACTCCGCCGATCTTATGAAAAAGCATTGCGCCGATGTTTTTCTTTATTTCGACCAATGTTTCCTTTTCAACGGGCTTTGCGTCATTTTCTTTCAGATAGGGGTACATTCTGTCAGCCTTAAAGGATACTGCGGCATTTTCTGCGGCGGTGAACAGAGTCTGCATCACGAGAAATGCGATATAGCTGCCGGTTGAAAGCAGAATTATTATCTGAACGGCATTGAGCAGGAAATAAAATCCGTAGCGGTAGATAGTTGCGATATAGCGCTTTTCATCGCAGATAATGAGCGCACGCTTGTATGAGAAAAAATAGGAAACTGCGGTGTTCAGCGTGAAAAGCCAGTAAATGACCGTAAGATGCGGAATGTCCGGCACTTCGTTCATGAACACGGTGTAAAACGGTGTGAATGCCGCACCTATCAGCAGTATCGCAATGCCGATTGCAATGTAAGCCTTTCTGTAAAGTGCCATCAGGCTTTTTATCTTCGGGATATCGTTCTGCGCAAGCGGCTTGTAAAGGCTGAAATTCATTGCGGGACCTATGCCCAGCTCGACCAGTGAAAAGATAGTCAGGATATTTGTGAAAAGCCCATTCAGACCGAGATAATCTTCGCTGAGACAGTCAAGGAATATTATCCTCGCCGCAAAGCTGATGATTATTCCCAGCACCTGCCCGATCATGGCGGTTATTAGGTTTTTGATTGAGCTTTCTGTTCGTGACATATTTGATTCTCCGGTTATTTTATCGCTGCTTCAGGCGGTAGGCTAAGTATTTTTTATTGGAGAGTGTTTTAAGTGTCTCCTTTTGGGGTTCGGATTTTTCAGCTATATACGGAATATAACAAGCTATAACAGGCAATGAGAAGATCCATATTGTTGAATATGCTTCCATAAGCATCATTGTCAATACCGTGAAAATGCCGAAAGACAGGATCTGAGCAGGCTTTTGCTTTCTGTATTTGTAAAGGGAAACTGCTGCCGATGCAAAAATAGCTGCATAAAAAAACAGCGATACCGCACCGCCCTGCAAAAGCACCTCAAGAACAGCGTTGTGAGCATAATAATACTGACCTCTTACAAAAATAAGTCCGTGTCCCTCATAAACGCCGTATCCGAAAATAGGTGAGTTCTTTATCAGTTTCAGGGCAATATCCCAGATATCCGTTCTTCCTGTAAATGTAATGCTTTTGTGAAGCATCTTTTCAATGATAAATGAAAAAACATATTGAAGTCTGAATACAATTATGCCGAAAAAAGCAGCTATGTACATAACAGAAAGTGTCAGCGAATTAAACAGCTGTGAAATTTTTCTGCCGTATATAAGAAGTACAAACAAGATGATCATTGCAAGCCCTGCAACGCCTGTTGCAGACCATGTCAGAAGTATGGATGCCGATACAATTATTGTAAAAAACAATGCCATTGGCGTGTACTTTTTATTGCTCATTCCGCTGTAAATATATGAAAATATCAGCAGGGGTATAAATAACGGCGAAGAGCCGTTTCGTGAGCCAAGCAGATAATACACATTTCCATAATAATCTTCTCTTGCAATGCCTTGGGGAAACATCACCACAATAAAAAGATTTAAAACGGAAAGAGGTATATATATATTAAGAATCGATTTAAAATAAAGCTGACAGTTTTTTTTCACAGCAAGCTCTGTTATCATGCAAAAACTGATTATTGTTCCGCATGAGACAAGCAGTCTCCAATAATTGCCGCTGTTGATAACTGTGGAAAAGAATAACGATACCTGATATAATGTGATAAACAGCATAATACGGCTCAGCTTTTTTTCAGAAATATAAAGCAGTATGATTATTCCGAATGAAACTATTTTTGCCATATCAAATAAAGTATCAATAAAGTGCAGAGATGAAATGTATTCAAAAACAGGCGGCTTAAAAAAGGGCAGAAGCAGAAGTGTCAATGCCCATTGCTTGTTAAATATTTTCAACTTTTAATTCACTCCAATGACAGGTAGATTTCCTCCAGCTGCTTTGCGGATCGTCTGATGTCATATCCGACTTTTTTTATTTCGGCTGACATATTTTTTCTTTCATAGCCGCTGTTGTATGAAAGGATAGTGTCTGCCCATTTTTCCTTCGGATCGTTAAGCGAAAGATATTCCGCAAGCCCTGTTACTGCGGCTTCGATGGGAACTGTGTCGGCACAAAGTGTCCTGAGTCCCGCCGCCTGTGATTCTACCGCAACTATTCCAAGTCCCTCAAAGCGCGAGGGCAGCACAAAGCAGTCCATTGCGGAATAAACAGCAGACAGATCAGATGATGTGCCGTAAAATATGACTGATTCTGAAAGCCCTTTTTCGCCGACAAGCGATCTTATGCTTTCTTCCGCTTCGCCGTTTCCTACCAGAAGAAGCACTGCACAGGGTTCTTTTTTATGTACCTCTGCAAAAACATTTATCAGAAATTCGTGATTTTTCGGATATGCAAATCTTCCGACATGACCTATAACGAATCTGTCGGATATGCCCAGACGTGCCCGTTCCGCATTTCTTTTGTTTTCGTCAAAGGCAAATTTTTCCGCGTCAATGCCGTTTTTGAGTATCGTGTATCTTTGTCCGTCACAGACTTTTGCGGGGAATACCCATCTTGCCGCCTCATCGGAGCAGGCAAGGAATATAACATTTTCAGACGGCATAAACAGCCTGCACAGCTTATGGCAGATTTTTTTTATAATGATGGACGCATTGACACCGGATGATGTTCCGTCGATGCCCGTGCTGTGGGAATGAATAATGATCTTCGGGCATTTTCCTTTTACTGCGAGGTACGCAGGTGCGGCGGTAAATGCGTTGCTTGCGTGGATATGTATGCAGTCATAGTGATTTTCCGATGCGGCTTTTTTTAATGCGGCAAAATTCTCAAACTGTTTTTTTATCTTGTTTCTGCTTTTTACGGAATGGTAAAAATGTCCGCCGTTTGCTTCGATCTCCCTGATGTATTTTTCCTCGGGCATCATCGTTGCGATAAAATCAACGGCAACCCTGTCCTTGTTGATATGCGAGTACCAGTTCCATGCGATTACCGATATTCCGCCCTTTCCGAAATTCCCGGGACCAACTTCCAGAACCCTGACCTTTCCGATCATTTCATCAGATCCTCCTTGATCTTGGTCGTGGAGATCTCGGGCGTTCTTTCGAGATATACTACTTCGCATTTTTCGGAAAGATAGTCAAATTTTCCTTCCCAGTCGCTGCCCATGACAAATACATCTATCTTATAGTCGTCAATGTCGGTAAGCTTCTGCTCCCAACATTTTTCGGGTATCACAAGATCGACGCAGCGAAGTGCTTCGAGCATATTCTTTCTTTCCTCGTAGGAAAAATAGCTCTTCTTGTTTTTCTCATTCAGATTGAATTCATCTGTCGATAATGCGACTATCAGATAATCTCCGAGATTTTTCGCTCTCTGCAGCAGCCGTATATGACCGTAATGCAGCAGATCGAATGTGCCGTAGGTTATAACACGTTTCATTTTATCTTCTCAACTTTCAGTATCTTGTGTTTTCCTATACGTTTTTCTTCGGGCGGGAGAGCCATATAATCTCCGTAAATGCTTTTGAGATAACCGTCATAAAGCTTGGGACCGAAAAACTTTCCGTCCTCGAATGTGTATTCCGAGCATTCCCTGAAATATACAGCGTCAACAAATTCACGCAGCTTGTATGCGCCGAGAAATGTTCCGCTCATTTTTTTTGCTTTGTCGGGATCATATTTCCTGAGCAGGTTTTCAAGCTTGTCAAGGAGCCTGCGTCTGTTCAGGTGTTTGCCGATATTGGTTTTTTTGGCGAATATTATCAGGAGCTTTTCAAAGCTGCTCCTGTTGTTTTCATTTTCGACTTCAAGATCATCGCTGAACGTAAACTTGAAAAGCGCACGGTATGCCATGATCCTGAAAAAGAATATTTTCCTGAGAAATGCATTATCGGGCGTTCCGTCGATAGGGAATATGTCTATCGTGAGAGTCTTTCGTTCTGCCTTGTCATTGCAGAGCATCTCTATATTTACATCGGAATTCTCGAATTTGGCGGCTATGCTTTTCACGGTGAATTTATCATCGGAATTTGTATAGTGAAGTATCCTGAACGGCTCGTCAAATATCTCGGCACTGTGGCTGATAAGATATTCATAGTCCTTTCTCGGCATGGCAACGTCAACATCATCGTCCCACGGGATAAAGCCCTTGTGACGTACAGCTCCCAGCAGCGTTCCTCCGATCATAAAATATCTGAGATCGTTTTTGCGGCATGCTCCGTCAAATATTTTAAGAAGCTCCAGACAGTAAAGCTGAATGGTTCGTGTATTGGTATCCATAAAAACTCCCCTGTTATTTTTCGGATATGTACCTGTTATATCCTTTTAAAAAATCTTTATGTTCCGCTGAATCGTTTGACCATGGACCTGAGATCAGGCAGTCCCTGTAAATACAAAAATCCGTGTGAATAATGTTCTCCGAATCGGAAAAAACATTTAATGCCGCAGTTTTTATTTCGGCTGACGGATAACGCTTTTTTATTTCCTCGGCACACTGCACGAATGTGCTGCCCGTGTCGCAGGAATCATCTGCGAGAAGTATCCTTCTGAAGTCTGCATTTTCGGCATTCTGCGGCATTTTTCCCCAATGCACTTTTCTTTCGCTGTTCTTTTTGTGGGAGTTCCCGCTGACCTCCATGCTTCTCAGCTTATGTTTCAGCTTTGACGGTATGAGCCGCAGAAAAGGTGAGCAGAGCTGTTTCAGCGCATTCATTTTTCTTTCTGCAAATATCTCCAGAACAGGCACATCAAAATATTTTCCAAGCTCCGCTCCGATCTTATATGCGCCCTTTGAAACAAAAACCACCGCATCGGGCGAATAGCTTCCGCTTATCATTTCAGCGAGTCTCAGAATGTCCTTTTCGGCATTTTCTGAGGATAATTCTATATAATTCATTGAAATTTCCTTTCAGCAGCAGTCTGAATGCTCTGACAAGCTTTGTATGAAAATGAGCAGCTGCGCAGCAGGGTGCTGTGACAGCTTCTGCTGATGCCATGGCTGCCTTGAAGCTTTTGGGTGACGAAGTATCATATTCGTCGGATATCATGTAATTCCTGCCAAGCTCGAACCATGTGTGAGCATCACTTCCCGATACACGGACGGTCCGCTGCGGATCGGTGTATCTGTCGGCTGCTTCTTTCTGCTTTATGTCAAACTCTGCGCTGATATTTCTTCCATTATGTATCTCAATAAAGTCAGCCATATCCGCGATCTGCGAAAGGCTGTCCCGAGTGAGCACGGTTTTTTTTCTTTTTTCATCATACGGGTGAGGTATGTATATCAGACCGCCCTGTTCTCTGATAAGCTCGGCGGTCCTGAAGGCGGGAAGTCCCTGCGGTATAGTTCCGTTCAGGAAAAGTCCGATGATCTCTCCGCTTTCGGTAAATATCTCTTCTCCGACAATGACATTTATTCTCTTTTTTCTGAGTCTATCCCTAGCTTTAAGTGCGCCCTCTGCTGTGTTATGGTCGCATACGGCGATACAGTCTATCCCTTTGATCTTGCATATAAGGGCGATAAGACCTATGCTGAGCATACTGTCGTGCGAATAAGAGGTATGGATATGAAGTTCTGTTTTCATTTCAACAGCTCCGTATATAAAAATACAAATATAATTGTAACACATTCTGCTCTTTCAGTCAAGGATTTTTGCTCATATTCGGCAATATCCGTCAATAAATGATGCCGATAATTATCTGATCGGTAAAAAATAAATCATAAATTGTCTTTGAATAAAAGCTGCTGTTTTGTTATAATGGATATGGAATATTCTATGGGAGGTATATTATGGAAAAACTGTTCAAACTCAAGGAAAACAATACCAATGTCAGAACAGAGATAGCGGCAGGTCTGACGACTTTCTTTGCTATGGCATATATTGTTTTCGTAAACCCAAATCAGATAGCCGCTGAGGGCATGAACGGCTGGCTTGCGGGCGCAGGCGCAGACGGTGCTGCACTTCAGCAGATCTGGAACTCGGTTTATATCGGCTCTATCCTCGCAGCAGTTGTTGCAACTCTGCTAATGGCATTTGTTGCAAAGCTGCCTTACGCACTCGCATGCGGAATGGGACTTAACTCATTCTTCTGCACGACCTTCGTTTCAGGCGCATATTTTGCAGGTGTTGACGTGATCGAAGGCTTCCATTCGGGACTTGTCATCATCTTCATTTCGGGACTTGTGTTCCTTGTCCTTTCTGTCACGGGACTCAGAACGTACATCGCAAAAGCTTTGCCTGAATGCCTGAAAAAAGCTATCCCCGCAGGTATCGGTCTGTTTATCGCATTCGTCGGATTCCAGAATGCGGGCATAATCCAGGCTAATCCCTACACTCTCGTTCAGTTCGTTGATATCCACGGCGGCGAATGGGCAACAGTTGCTCCTGCTATCGTTGCGCTCCTCGGCGTTCTTATCATCGGTATTCTCGGCAAGCTGAATGTCAAGGGCAATGTTATCCTCGGAATAATCGCTTCCGCAGTTCTTTACTACATCTTCACAGGCTCCGTTCCTTCTCTCGACATGAGCAGCGTGGGACAGTCCTTCTCGGATTTCGGAAAGATCGGCTTCTTTGGCCTTTTCAGCGGCGATGCATGGGCTGATGCATTTTCGGGCGCACACATCGGCAGCGTATTCAATGCGATCATGCTTATCATAACATTCTGTCTCGTTGATATGTTCGATACGCTCGGAACGCTTTACGGCACAGCTGCACAGGCTGAAATGCTTGACGAGAACGGCGACCCGATCGGCGTTGACAAGGCTATGCTCTGCGACTCTGTCGGAACAGTAACAGGCGCACTCCTCGGCACATCCACATGTACGACATTTGTTGAGTCATCCGCAGGCGTTGCCGAAGGCGGAAGAACAGGACTTACAAGCCTTGTTACAGCACTTTGCTTTGCGGTCTGCCTCTTCCTCAGCCCTCTTGCAAGCATCATTCCTTCCTGCGCAACAGCTTCCGCACTTATCTATGTCGGTGTTCTTATGGTAAAGAGCTTTGCTAAGGTAGATATGGAAGATATGCGTTCTGCAATTCCTGCATTTATCGCACTTATCATGATGCCTATGACATATTCCATCGCAAACGGCATAGGTCTTGGTGCTATCGCATACGTTATCATGACACTCTGCACAGGCAAATTCAAGAAGAACGATATTATCATTACTGTTATCGCAGCACTGTTCGTTCTGAAATTCATATTTGTCACAATGTAACAGCATTATCCCCAAAAAGCAAAAACCGAAGCAGCGAAAACTGCTTCGGTTTTTCTATTTGTCCGAATTTTCTATGATATCACGCAATTTATGCTCAAGCTCTATTGCATCCTGAGCCAGTTCATCATAATCGCCGATGCCCTTTCTGAGAGAATCAACGACCTTTGAATATGCCTTATACAGCGGATCAAGCGAAAGATTTCCCGTAAGACCCTTCAGAATATGCGCATGCTTTTCCGCAGAGATGCGGTCGCCTCGCCGATAGTCGCCCTCAAAATCGATTTCTGCAGAGTATGGTGGATAATCCCTGAGATATTTACAGTAAAGCTCCTCATTGTTCATAAGTCTGTGTGTTCCCGCTTCGGGATCGCAGCCTGCGTCCCTCAGCTCGTCAAAAAGTCTGCTCATTTTTCCGCCTTTCTTTCTCCTTTGCCTGTTATTCCCCAGCCATCTATGCCTGCGCGGCGCATAGCACCGAATATCCTGTCCGTGAAGCCCTTGTCAGACTTTTCACGTTCGGCAAGAAACTGTTTCATCGTTTCCCTGGATGTATGTCCGTCAATGGGACATTTTGACTTGATAACATTGACAACGCCCTTGTTTGCTGCTTTTTTGATCTCCTTTTCCGGGGCAAATACCAGCGGACGGATAAGCGTCAGATCCTTTCTCGAAAGATAGCTTTTCGGCGCAAAGCAGCCTATTCTTCCTTCGATAAAAAGGTTCATCATAAACGTCTCGACAGCATCATTGTAATGGTGTCCCAGTGCGATCTTGTTGCAGCCTGCTTCAATGGCAGCATCATGCAGACCGCCGCGTCTCATTCTCGCACAAAGGCTGCATGGGTGTTCCTCTTTACGGATATCGAACACGATAACGCCTATGTCCGTTCGTTTAAGTATGTAAGGCACGCCAAGCTCATCGCAAAGCTTCTGCACCTCCGAATAATCGCCGTCAATGCCGCCGAAACGAGGGTCGAGCGTGATGGCAACGACATCGTAATCAATGCCGATGAAACGCTTCAGCAGCACAAGTCCTTTCAGCAGCACAAGGCTGTCCTTTCCGCCCGAAACGCCGACTGCGATCTTATCTCCGTCCCGGATAAGGTCGAATTCCTGAATTGCTTTCCGCATATACCCCAGAATTTTCTGCATAAAAATTTCCCCTTAAAAAATATATTCACATTATAATACAACCCTTTCAAAATGTCAATATTTATTATAATTAAAAACGTCATTTCATATGCCTGTGCCATAACCCGTGAGGAATGGGAAAAGGTAAAATAAAAGCGGTCAGGAAAGTGTGATCTTCTTTCCGGACCGCCCTGTTTTATCCTATCGAAATGACCTTGTAATCCTTGTCCTCGACAGCCTTTCTGAGCACATCATCGGGCGTGTCTGCGGACAGTGTAACAACAGCTGTTCCTGCTTCGTGGCTTACAGCTGCCTCAGAAACTGTGGGGATAGCCTCCAGAGCCTTCTTTACAGCCGCTTCGCAGTGACCGCACATCATTCCTTCGATCTTCATTGTCTTAGTCATAGTATTCTTCTCCTTTTTCTTTGGTGTGATCTTTTTATCCTTATCGGCATTGTGAATGTCGAAAAAGTTCAGTCTTAACGCATTTGTTACAACGCAGAAACTTGAAAGGCTCATTGCCGCCGCGCCCGAGGTAATAGCAGGCGTGTGCTCAGAACGGGTTCAGCTGCCAGTGGAAAAGCGGTATCCACACGCCAGCCGCAAGGGGAATTCCGATAGCATTGTAAATGAATGCCCAGAACAGATTCTCGTGGATATTCCTGAGTGCCGCACGGCTCAGACGCACCGCCGCCGGAACGTCGCTCAGGCGGCTTTTCATCAGAACTGCGTCCGCTGCATCTATCGCAACATCGGTTCCTGCGCCTATCGCAATGCCGACATCTGCGGCGGTAAGAGCGGGAGCATCGTTTATTCCGTCGCCGACCATTGCGGTCTTGCCCTCGGCTCTACGACGGCTGATAACACTTGCTTTTCCGTCGGGGAGAACGCCTGCTATTACCTCGTCAACGCCTGCCTGTGCGCCGATCGCCTTTGCTGTGCGTTCGTTGTCGCCCGTCAGCATAACGACCTTGATGCCCATATTTTTCAGCTCACGTACAGCCTGTGCACTGTCATCTTTTATAACGTCCGCAACAGCGATAATTCCCGATAATGTTCCGCTTTTGCAGAAGAAAAGGGGAGTTTTTCCTTCTTCGGCAAGCTTCTCCGACTGTGTTTTTATATCATCGGATATTTCGGCATGCTGCATCGCAAGGTTGAGGTTTCCGCCGATGACTTTGCTTCCGCCGATCACAGCGGATAATCCGTTGCCGGGGAGCGCCTTGAAATCCGCAGCATCCTCCGCAGATAAATTCTTATCCGCAGCATAGGAGATTATCGCCTTTGCGAGAGGATGCTCACTCTTGGTTTCAAGCGAATAAGCCGTTTTCAGCAGCTCATCTTCCGAAACGCCGACAGGTATGATGTCCGTGACCTTGGGTTCGCCGCCGGTGACTGTGCCTGTTTTGTCAAGTGCGCATATCTCAATGCGTCCTGTTTCTTCAAGTGCTGCGGCGGTCTTGAAGAGAATTCCGTTTTTTGCGCCGACGCCATTTCCGACCATTATTGCAACGGGTGTTGCAAGTCCGAGTGCGCAGGGGCAGCTTATAACGAGGACGGAAATTCCTCTTGCAAGAGCAAATCCCGCAGTCTGTCCGACAAGCAGCCATACTAAAACAGTAACAAGCGCAATTCCTATAACTACGGGGACGAAAATTCCCGAAACCTTGTCGGCTGCCTTTGCGATAGGCGCTTTTGTTGCCGCCGCATCGCTCACCATCCGGATTATCTTTGAAAGTGATGTGTCCTCGCCGACTCTTGTGGCTTCGCATTTCAGGAATCCCGACTGATTTATTGTTGCGGCAGAAACGCTGTCGCCCACGTCCTTGTCAGCAGGAATGCTTTCGCCTGTCAGTGCGGATTCGTTGACTGCACTCTGTCCCTCGACAACGATACCGTCAACGGGAATGCTTTCGCCGGGGCGGACAACAAAGATATCGCCCTTTCTGACCTGTTCGGCGGGAATGACAGTCTCCTTGCCGTTCCTGATGACAGCAGCCGTTTTGGGAGCAAGCTTCATAAGGCTTTTCAGTGCGTCGGTCGTCTTGCCCTTTGAACGTGACTCGAGCATTTTTCCGACTGTTATAAGCGTCAGTATCATAGCCGCAGATTCAAAGTAGAATTCATGCATATAGCCCATAACGGCATCGGCATTTCCCTTGACCTGCGCATCTGTCATCGCAAACAGCGCATAGGTGCTGTAAATGAAAGCAGCCGATGATCCGAGCGCAACGAGAGTGTCCATATTGGGCGCTTTGTGCCACAGGCTCTTGAATCCGCTTATGAAGAATTTCTGGTTGATGACCATAACTATGACTGTCAGCAGGAGCTGGACAAGTCCCATAGCTACGTGATTTCCGTCAAAGAAAGAGGGGAGCGGCCAGCCCCACATCATATGTCCCATTGAAAAATACATGAGAATTAGCGTGAAAATGACCGAAACTATCAGACGCTTCATGATGAGCGGAGTCTGAGTGTCCTTCAGAGAGTCGTCCGATGCTGCTTTTTCGGGAGATGTGCCTTTGAGAGATGCACCGTATCCCGCATTTTTTACCGCCGCTATGATATCATCGGGAGATGCACTGCCCTCAACGCCCATAGAATTCGTAAGCAGGCTTACCGAGCAGGACGTAACTCCGTTTACCTTTGAAACCGCCTTTTCAACACGGGCACTGCACGCCGCACAGCTCATTCCCGTTACATTGTACTGAACCATAAAACCACCTTATTTCATCAGCTTCTGCAAAACGCCGAGGAGCTCGTCAATCACTTCGTCATTTCCGTTACGGATATCGTTTGCAACGCAGGTCCTTATATGCGCCGAAAGCAGCTCTTTGTTGAAGGAGCTGAGCGCCGCGGAAACTGCTGCTGTCTGCACCATGACATCCGTGCAGTAAGCGTTTCTTTCTATCATTCCTTTTATGCCGCGTATCTGCCCTTCAATGCGGTTCAGGCGGTTCAAAAGCCGCTTCTGTTCCTCATCGGAGCGCATTTTTGTCTTATGTGAACATTCACAGCGATCTGACATCAACATCACTTCCTTTGCTTACATTATATACCCCCAAGGGGTATTTGTCAAGTCTAATACTAAAAAATCATTGAATTATGGGAATCTCTCGCCGCAAAAC
>OQVQ01000534.1_pt1 | contig 17918 bp, 14 predicted proteins | sample 1691491 | NCBI WGS metagenome assembly OQVQ01 (sample SAMN03418252, study PRJEB22391) | human gut metagenome | biome: human-gut; feature: organic feature; material: feces | host: Homo sapiens | place: Tanzania | collected 2013-01
CTGGACGCAGCTCGTCATCTCGTATGCCTTGCCATTGCCCAGGTCGGCCGGGGTCTTGCCCTCCAGCACGCCCTGGAAGATGTCACCCCCGCCGTAGCATCCGGTCTTCACAAGGTACTTCGCGTAGTCAAGGTATTTCCTGTCGCCTGTGAGACGATAGACACGGACGATTGCGCCGATGATGGAGCAGGTCGCCAGGCCGCTGTGATATCCGGTCTTGAGGGGATCCCATCCATTCGGGCCAAGCTGTTCCATGAGATGGTCGACTTCCCGGCGGCATGCGTCGACGACCACGGGGTCTTTCTCAATGTACTGGCAGTATCTTGTCAGCCCCATGAGGACATACTTGCGCCCCCATACCTCCCATAGGCCGGGCTGGTTCTTTTCCGCGACGGCGGTGATGCAGCCATTTTCGTCCTGGGTGGAGATGATGTCGTAGACTGTCTCCTTGATGAGCTTCTTGAGCTCCGCGTCCTGCGTGGTATATGCGAGAAGGATCGCGCCTCGAATCATCTTGCCCCAGAACTCGCCCCGCCAGGAGTTGGTCTCGTAGCGTTCGCGGAAGGGAACTACAAGGCCTGCCCAGTTGGTGCGCTTGACCAGGTTCTCGATGCAGAGAAGCTGCATCTTGCCAAGCTCTCCCTTCAACTTGAGGGCCCCGGCGGGAAGTGTCTGGAAATGGTTGCGGTTCTTCATGATGGATGATGAACAGTCGTTGAATGACAGATAAGGTGGATTGACTGCAAAAAAGGAGGAAGCCGTAGGCGGGTCGGGCACCCGCGTCGGATGCCACGCGCCATGGCACATAACATAATCGCACTTCACAGGGAAAACCGAGGAAGCCAGACCTCCCGATACGCCACGCAACGGCTTGAAAACAACCGATTCCAGGCCATATTACGCAGTCGTCCCGATGGGAAGCTATGAAGACTCCCAAGGGAAACCCGCAACGGAGAGATGTCTGAGTGGTCTAAGGAAGCGGTCTTGAAAACCGCCGAAGGGAAACCTTCCGTGGGTTCGAATCCCACTCTCTCCGCCAGGTGCCGGGATGCCGTCTCCAGGTGCTGGCAGATGACGAAATTCTGAAGACGGAAGGTGGTCTGCGCTGTTCGAAGCAAAAAATGAGCAGACACTGAACAAACCGTGAAATTCATATTAAGACAGTATGATTTGGATTTGCTCTCCTTCGATTTAAGGGTGGAGGGGCTGGACGGTTTTGCCTGCACTATTTTGGAAAAGAACGCAAGCCATGCGTCTTTACTCCCTATAGGCTTGACGCTGACAGACGACGGATTGCTTTCCTGGCTGAAATCCCGCATTATCCCGAAAAACCGTGAATTTGTGGATAGAATTCTCTCTGTCTATGGATTGCATCATAACAACATTCTCGGTATCATCAAGTTGTGCCTTGGTCTTTCCTTCAATGACAGTTATTGGGTCGTTCCGGAAGGTTTTGACGGGAAGTTCAAGGATTATAATCTCTACGAAAACGACTTTGACAAAGCCCTGTCCCTGATAGCTTACACGGGATATGGGAGTGTACGTCCAAGTGCCTTTTCATCCTCGCCGGAATTCACGACCGACGGCAACCTCCGCAAAGGCTGGCGCAAAATAGGCGGCAAGATCATGCTGTATAAGGGCGGAAGTTTCGGTGGGGCAAATACCGGCAACGAGCCGTATTCCGAATTCTATGCATCGCAAATTGCCGATGCAATGGATCTGAATCACATACCGTATTGCCTTGCAAAATGGAAGGGAACCATTTGCAGCACCTGTGAACTCTTCACGGACATCGACCATTCCTTTGTCCCGGCATGGCGCTGTTTCCCTGATAAGAAACTTTCCGAGATCGCGGCCGAACTGAAATCCATGGGGAAAGCCTTTTATCAGCCGTTCTGCGACATGATGGTCTTTGACGCGCTGACGTACAATACTGACCGCCATTTGGGCAATTTCGGGGTAATGGTCGACAATAAGACGAATAAGCCGTATGCATTTGCCCCGATCTTTGACAACGGCCTTTCTCTCTTCCCGGCGGCAATGCAGGATGATTTCGCAAATATTGAGACCTACGCAAGGAGTCGTATTCCTGTGTTCGGCGCATCCTTTGATGATCTCGCCGCAACTTTCATTACTGATCGCCAGCGTAGGCGATTACGGAAACTTGTTGATTTTCAATTCGTCCGCAATAAATGCTATAACTTGCCTATGTGGCGGTTGAAAGCGCTGGAAAGATTTTTGCAGCACAGAGTCCGCGCCATGCTGACATTGGATTCAAAAGAATAATTGCCAAACCACAATTTACGGCAATTTCGATAATAGCTCCACAAGGGACTGCACACCTGCCTTGACAGGGCAAGGCGGTCTGATTACTGTATCGACTATTTTAACACTTTAGGGCTGGTCTGGAACTTGATTATGGCATTCCCGCATTCCTGAGCCGATGAACGTCTGCAATAATGCAGTCGCCCTGTGGACGAATAACCATATTTCCGTTTTATTGCCGGGGAAAACAAAGACATATTCCACGCACAAAAAAACAACAAGATGAGATGTAGGGGCTAGTGAGCATGGCTAGAATCTATATTAGTTTCGGGTAAACAAATAAGCGGGATAATACCGCAACATGCAATTCCTGCCAAGAACTTGAAAAGTGTCTGATATGCTTCCATTGGGACATGTTGTTCAACAAGGGGGAATTGCCCTAGGATCATCCCTCCAAAATACTGGAACGTTGCAACAGCAGAGGAGGCCATGAAATTGATTGCCGCGACTGCGAGACCTGTGTCTTCTGGTGGATTCAGTTCCTTGCCAATGGTGCAGAACAATGCAAAGAATCCACCAGGGATTGCCAAAAGGAAATAGGCGATAATCAAAAGTGGCAAGGCTCCAGTTCCAGAGAAGCTTAAATAGCCGGCGATCACCCCAGCGACAGTGCAGCCTCCCCCCAGCAGAGCCGTGGCCTTCCTGCGGTTTCCAAAAAGCCTCAAGAGGGCGTTTACACCCATTGTCATTCCAGCGACAAAAAATGTTAAAATGAGCATGATTCTTGCAGCTGTGATGCAATTCATTTCAAAAATATCAGTCAGACTCTTCTGTCCAATCAAGGTGATAATCATGTAGTATGCACCATACATAATGGAACTAGGAATGCAAATCATCCACATTTTTCCGTTGTGAATCATTTTCCATAGGGGAAGTAGTGCATTGCCTCTCCGAGCGGGTTGAATAGTACCTTTGCTCAATGACAAGATCGCTATCTGCGCGACAAGCGCAACCGCCCCGGGAAGCAGCATCGCCACCCGCCACCCGCTTGCTTTGACCAATGCAGTCATCGGAGATGTACCGCAGGGGGTGCCAAGGAAAGCGATAAAAAGCACTGTCCCCATGGCAATTGAGTAATTCCGAGAATAGAGGTCTGCAAGAAGTTTCGCAATTCCCAAGAAGGCGGTTCCGGCACCAAGCCCGGCAAGAATACGGAAGCAGAGCATTTGCGAGAAAGAAGTAGACAGCGGGAATCCAAGTGCGCCGATGGTAAAAAATGAGCCGCCAAGAAGCAGAATGCGGACACCGCCATATCTGTCGGAAAATATCCCGGCGAGCAGTTGACTAATAGCATAGGCGTACCAGAAACATCCTCCAAGCAATGAAATCTGAACCATGGAAAGGGTTCCAAGTCCCAACAATTCATCAAGAATCGTAGCAGGGACCAGTACTTTGCTCATCGTTGTCAGAAAATATAGAAGAACGCCAAGGCAAAGGATGGCCTTCTTCTTTTTTTGAACAAGAGGGTCCATTGTCTTATTCACTTCCAAGATCTGTTTCCCATAAGGCCATCTGAAAAGAAAACCGGTTCATACCCGTATTTGATTACCTCGCGGATGGAGGTTTCCACGCGTTCAAAATGATCTGGCAGATAGTTGAAATAGCGGGGAAAGGAGTATTGTTCATGGCTTGCAAGACTGATAAAATCCCGCGGGGAATGGCTTGCTTCGGCTATTCTCTCCTTGATTTGTGTCGGAGTCCAGAGATTTGCGGTGCAATCACCTCTGAAAAAAGTTATGTCGTGCTTAAAGTCATGGAGTATTCCCTGCGCCTCCAGGAAGCGCCCATCCTCAAGATTCATGAAGTATCCGACATCGCACACTGCTCCACGGCTGCCGACATCCTCCGTTTCAGTTCGCGGATTTACAAACTGCCCCTCCAGGCATGTCACGCCGCGTTCAGTCAGTTTATGCAGGGCTTCAGGACGCGCCATGGCCCAATGGAGAACAACCGGGGCAATTAGCGAGTCCTCCCCTGCAAAACGCTTGATTTCATTCTGGATCAAATCCATGTCCCTGCCAAGTCTTTCCCCAGAATCATTTTGGTAGGGGCGATCCGGGAATTCGCTGTAGGCATGAAACGCCAGACGAAGCCATTCGCAGTTCTCTTCCCATTCAGCCCGCCACGTGTCTGGCATCATTGACAAGGTGAAATGCTCGGGGTCATGGTCATTGCGATAAAACGTGTTCAACGTAAACTTGGTTCCATAAGTCTCATGCATCCTCTTCAGAAATGCGAGGTAAAAGTGTTCGAAAAGGGATCGTGGTTTATTCCTGGCAAGGTCTGCAAGAAAGAAACTGTGGTCATCGATAAAAAAATTGTATCGTTTGAAGGAGCCCTTGTCCCACACGACCTTCAATTCACGACGAAGCAATCCGTTCGCGTCCTGTTGCTCAATCGCAATGGTATTGGTTTTTCCCTGCAATATGACCGATGAAGAAAACCCCTTGCCGTCATATTCGGCGATTCTTCCGTTGACAAACACATTACCTTCCACGCCGCCGATGCCTCTGACGACAATCGTCAGCCCATCTTTGTTTTCCTGTCCGTGGTTATGATTCAAGACCGCCCCATGTCGGGGAAATAGCACATCAAACATAACATTCTCCAATCCATCAAGAGTTGAGCCATGCAGATTTATCCGTTTCAATTCCACAACGCGGAATTGAGTCAAACTCTACTTTTATCACGGTGCATATCCCGTCTGGCGGTATTGATGGCAATCCGGAGACAATCATCTTCTGGCTGACTTCATTCCACGTAAACTGGTATTCCTTTTCACCAACGCAGGGAATCGTGACCCTGAGGGGACGCGTTGCCACGCGGACGGCGGTTGCCTGTCTTCCGGGCCAGCGGAAGCAGAACCAGTAGCCCGTATTGCCATTGCGACTCCATGGACCTTGCAGATTCAGATCAACAGAGTTCGGTGTGCAAGCACCAATCAAGTCACATCGTTGAGAGCCATATATGGCGTCGCCATTCTTTTCCAGCCATCTCCCTATTTCCGCAAGTCGATCCAGTTCCTCACTTCTGAGCCTGCCATTGGGTTGCGGACCGATGTTGAGCAGGAAATTTCCTTCGCCGGTGGCGGCGTAGACCAGATGCTGAATCAGTTGTTCCCGGCTTTTCCAGTTTGGATTGAATCGGGTGTACCCCCAGCAGCAGGAGTCGCCAATGCACATACAACTCTCCCAGGCGCGTCCTGCCGCACTCGCGGCAACCACTTGTTCCGGAGTGTCAATGTCCTCATCCAAGCCGGAACGGTTGTTGATAATGATTGACGGCTGGAGCCGACGAACCATGGCGTTGAGTTCGCGGGCATGCCAAAAATCGGCCCGTTCCTCTGGCGAATCCGACGGGTAGTTAGCCATCCATCCGCCATCGTATTCCAAGAGGTCGATTTGACCATAATTAGTCATCAGTTCGCACACCTGGCTGTGAACGTATTCTACCAGGAGTATCTTGTTTTCAGGGAACATCGCAGGTTCGAAATACCCAGGGAAACGCCAGTCCAGCAATGAATAGTAGAGTCCGACCTTGAGTCCGGCCGCACGGGCTGCAGTGACATACTCCGCCACGATATCCCGCTTGCATCCATGCTTCACAGACGTGAAATCCGAGAATTTGCTGTCGAACAGGCAGAAGCCCTCATGATGTCGTGTAGTGAGTACCATGTATTTTGCGCCCGCTGCCTTGGCGGCGGCCACCCACTCTTCCGCGCAGCCTGGATCTGGCTGGAAATCATCTGCAAGTCTGGCGTATTCACTGGCTGGAATACGTTCGGAGTACATCGTCCACTCACCGCGTCCAAGCAGTGAATACAGTCCAAAGTGCACATAGATTCCGAAGCGCGCTTCGTGAAACCACTTCATCCGGTTTTGACAATCGTTGTTCGTCATGCCATATTCCTCCTGATTACTCGACCTCCGGCGCCTTGTAGTTTTTTCCTCCAAAGCGTTTCCATTCCGAAAAAACAACATATAGAGCTAACATTGCAAGAATTGTGACAATAAAATCCCAGACAAACATTATCCTGTATCCGTAAATCTGTGTTACAACTCCACCGAATGCTGTCGCCCCGATCATTACAATATGAGTTACTAGTGAATTCCCGCTGCAGAATTGGCCGAATTTGTCACGGGGGAAGATCCGGGCTAAAAGAGGGATTGCTGCAAGACTCTGGAAGGCATAGACCAGCGCCGTGATGACGGCGACCACGCTGTAGCTCTTTGGGCCGATTGCAAAGAAATAGCCGAAGGCATTAATGAAAATAACTAAAATGCCTCCAAGGAAATATATCAACATTGGGTGAGTCCTATCCATCAACTTACCCGCGAAATAAACTAGTATTGCAGATACGACGCCACTGACGGAGGTGATTTTCCCGAACAATTCCAAAGACACCCCCAGGTCTTTTGTCGCGAAAAGCAAATTGTACATGGAACGGCAGACATTGGAGGCCGTATTCAAGCCGCTGCATAACGCCAGCGCAATATAAATCTTGTAGGAAAAACATTGCCGAAAATATGTAACCACGTGCTTTACAAGACGACGCATTAGATTACCCTCGCATTTCACCTGGTTCTTGACGGGAGGGTATTCGCCTTCTTTGGCAAACAAAGCCTGCAGGACATAAACTGAAACATATCCAAATGCAAAAATAGCCAATAATGACTTTGTATGCAATTCTACGTATTGTGTGGCGAAATAACCGAAACAAGCACTTGCCGCAGAGGAGAAGATGGAGGCAATCGCCATGTAGCGTCCAAAACATTTTTGGGGAATAATGTCGGCTTCAAGGTAATAGACAACAGACCCCGGAAACAGGAATGCAATTTGGAACAAGATGATCAATACTGACAAAATAATCAACGGGACATTCGCAGGTGTATTTGGAATAAGGTAGCGTGTGAGAAAAGCGGCGATCTCCTGATAAAATCCAATTAATACGACAATCCCCCCGAGGACAGGCGCGGAAAATAGCAAATACGGAGTCCGCCGACCCCATTTTGTGCGTGTTTTGTCGCTGATTGTGCTGATAATCGGGCAAAGGACGGCATTTAGAATACTGGGGATTGTTCCGATAATCAATGCAATTTGCGTCGCATTGGCTCCTGCCTTGTCCAGCAACAACGGCTTCAACAACGGAATTAGACAGCTTGAAACCAGCAGAAGGGCGAGACGTGACGCCATGACCAGGGCGCCGGAGAGTAGAAGTTTTTTCAAGGAATATGTCAGTGTCCCTGCCTGATACACTTCTTTTTCATCTGCTGTGCTCATTTTCTCTTTCCACAATGGTTGATTACATACCTGGAATCGTCTCATCGACCTTGTCTTCTTGCATCAGGCTGTCGGCAGGTATTGGGTTCATAAGGCGTCGCACAGTTACACGGCTATAGAGCGTGGCGCAATCCGGATGTGTTTCGGCCAGAACCTGCAAATCGTGCCACGCATTTTTATACTGTTGAATCCAATGCTTACTTTTCCCTTCCAGGCGAACATTCCATACCACCTCATAGATCCGATAAAGGAACAGGCCGTAGGATGTCGATGTCTCGACATATCCCCCTAGTTTCTTGGCACGCTCCGCCATGGATTTCCAAAGCAGCACTGCATCATGTTTTTCCTGCAGGAAGGCTGTCTTGTCGAACGGCACTTCCGGCGGAACCCCTATATACTGATCGCGTGTCCACCATGGAGGGAAATACCCCAGCAAAGATGCTTTTCCACGCACAACCGCCCTTTCGCTACAAAGACTTATTTCCCGCAAGTCGTCCGTCTGGTCATCATCCAAGCCCAGCGAATCATGGCAATAGTCCATAAAGTGCCTTGATTCCGGAATGGATGGATTGCCAGCCCATCGTGCCAGAACCGCTGCGTTCAAGATCGCCCAGAATTCATTTTTCAGATATGGCCCCTCCCATCCTCCACCGCGCGTCCATGTCCAAATTCCAGCAAACAATCTTGTCTTGCGGAAAAAACCATCTATGGAATGAATAAAATTATCGTGTTGATGTTCTTCGAAACCATCAATTACACCATGGGCGATATAATTGGGATAAGCTCCTTTTCCCTCGTATTCCCGGGCACACTGTACTTCTATGATCTGTGGATGCCTGCCAAATCCGATGATCCTGCTGAAAGGATTGCCCCGATGGAAATCATCTTCACAGTGTTTTACAGACATGATTAGGTTGGGATGAGGTTCGACTGCATCGGAAACCATCACATACGTCGTAAGATTCTCGTCAAAGGACCCCCATGTGCGAAAAATCAGCCTCTTGTCATGCCTGACGCAAACTGCCTCGCGAAGCAGGTTCAACAGCGGGATGATTGTATCGCGCGGGCTGTGTTTTTTATTAATCGCCCCTACATGGTATGGCGCGTCATGCAGGTAGGTCTCGCCAATTCTGACGACAAGACCGTCCAGCTCAGGAAATTGCTCAAAAGTCAAGTCAATTAGCAGACGAAGGTGTTCTTGCACCCAAGGTTCTGTGACATCCCCAAATTTTTCCTGCATGCCCGCGTTAAGGACAAGTTGCCGTGGTAGTAGCACAAGGTCGCTCATTGCATAAACCTGCACCTCACTCTCCTTGCAGCGTGTGAATTCTTTTTTTATGCGATCAAACAGTTCCTTGCGCCAGGATTCTGCGTCATCAGTCATGACATCGGGATAATCTCCAGACCAGTCCACCGCCAACACGGGCGATTCGAACAATGAATAGACCTTGCCGTTATATCCTAGTCTTTTTAATTCAGCAGGATCATTGTTCCGGCTGTCAAAATGCCGTTCACCAGGATTATGGTGAATCATATCTAAAATGAGCATTAAAGAAAAACCCCTGTTTTACAACCTGCAGCAATCATCGTACATTGGCACGACTCAGTCAAGACCGACGCGCCTGTTTTATGACAGACATCATCAATGACGACTATGAAAAGAAGAGCCCCTTTGTGGGGGCTCCGGCAAATCTTCCAGCACACTTCCTGTCATATCGCGGAGTTACTCACAAAGAACACGGATTGTTCAAAGACTTTTTTGAAATCCAGATAACAAGCCCGCTTCAGTCACATAATACCCCGTTGGCCGCCTCCATTCACCTCAAATAGGCATTCAGACAACCCACTGATGCGGCAGAAATGGAGCATGCGCTGACTGCTTCTGCTCCGCCGAAAGCCTGGGGCAAATGCCTATTCCCTTCTACATCAAAAGCATCTGAGTAGATACTCTTGCCATGCGACGTCCGGATATGGCAGTTTTCTATATGCCTTCGGTGACAAGCATGCCGTTGGCATCAATGGCAACCATGTCTGATGCCTCTCCGCTTACCTTTAGTTCAACACGTGTTACATCAAAAAAAGCTCCCGTGGAGTTAAACTGAACGACATGCCCATCCATTGCGACAGCATTGGCAGAGCCGTTATGACTCTTGAGAGAGAAGGCAGGGCCATTGAAAAGCACATTCAGAATAGCGCTTGACTCGAATGTGTCGGTTGTCATCGAATCTCCGATGTAATAGTATTCACAGGGAGATGTGATCCTTGGCACGATCACAAAGAGACTGTCGTGGCTTTCACCAGCCAAGCGGACTTTTTGTAGGCAATGCGCAGGGATGTGTCGCTCAGCCACACGCGCCCCGTATGTGCGGTACCTCAACGTGTCAAGATTGGATAATGCGCGGGTCACGTGGGAGGCTGGACAGAAGAGGTGCTTGTCCATGTATGCCTTGCTTGTTTCGCTGCTGAGATAGCCGGCCAGCATAAGGCACTCCGTGAAGACAGCATTCAGTTTGTGGTTCATATACATGAGATCATCGTTGTCCATGGAGTACATCAGTTCAATCAATCCCAAGGTCTTTAGATTATTCTTGCATGATACGGAACGGGCTTTTTCGCGGGCCTTTGAAAGCGCGGGAAGCAACATCGCCGCCAGAATGGCGATGATGGCAATGACAACCAAGAGTTCAATCAGCGTAAAGGATTGCCTTTTCATGTGAATCAATCTCCTTGTTATTGTTGAACGGGAACTATGCGAATGTCATCAAAGAGGACCTGGCCTTCAAAGCCACCAGTAACTTCCAGCGAATAGCTTATGGCATTGGCTTTTTCGGGGGTGGTAAACCCAATGCTTAATGTCTTCCACTGGTCTTCCGTTGAACCGAAGGCAGGCTCGGAAGAAAAGTCGCCTGTAGGGAACAATGTCTTCTGGCTGGAAGCATCGGGAACATACCCTCCCCAGGTGCGGAGGCTCATGGAAAATATCCCATTGACAGATTTGGCCTTGTACTTCACTGAAATGGTGTACATCTGATTTGGTTCGACGTCAATGAAGCACGTATATGCGGAGGCACTTCCCTCTATGGCCTTGCCGTCCTCTGACCTGATGCACAGTGCCTGGGTGTTGTCGATGCCGGCATTCTTTTCAAAAGAGACGTAGTCAGGCGAACTGATGCTCCAATGACGTCGGCCATGCTCGAATCCTGGATCCCGGGGAGTGGCCAGATTAACCTCTTCTGCGACAAGGGTCATTGCAGCTATAGCAAACAAAAAACATAGTGTTTTTTTCATTTTTGATTCTCCTACTTTGTGCACTGGGAAAACTATTTCAAGGCATTGGGACGAGTTAAGACCAGCAGATCTAGCCAGATGGCATTGGGCTTGGAGGAGTCCGGCACATAAGCGGGGCCAGTGAACTTCAACCGGAAATAAAAATCCCATGTATTGTCCGCAATGGGATCGGCGGTCATCATGTAAAGCTTGCCCAACGGGACATTGATGCTCCATCCCTGCCCCCAGAAATAGGCCTGCGGGGTTAAAGACAATTTCCCTGGCATTTTATACCAGTGGTATTGTTCATCTTTCGGGATATTGGTCAGAATGGAGTTCAACTGCCCTGGTGCATTTAGGTTTTCCACCACAAAACGTGTTGTGATGAAGCGTCCTGGGCCAGGCATGATCTTGACAACGCCATGCCTTGTCGGATCGGGGCTACATGAGCAGAGCGCCTCGCCGGTGGCAGAATCCGGATCTTTCTGGATGCACGCCCCTGTCGCCGGATCCGGAGCCCCATCCAGGGCGGCAACAAGGATGCGCAGATCCTTCTCGGGAATTCCGTTAAATTGTTCAGGGACGCGCAAAGGCGATGCCACCCTGTCGAATGACTCCCTTCTCATGGCGTCCAGCCACTGGGTGGATCGGGCCGGATAGCGCCGTATGTATTCGCCCATATATTGTCGGCATTCATCGACGAGGGTGTCCATGGAAATCCCATGGGAGGCAAATTCATTTTCGTATGCGAAACGCTTGTCCAGCACTTCCCATAACAATGCAATCATCTCCTGTTCAACATGGGTGCGATAGATGCTTCCGTGTGGAAGGGTGGATGCGGCCTCTCTGAAATCTCTGTACATTTCATATCCGAACTGTGGAGTCATGAAACTCCATGTCGATGCGGACAACGTCGATTGCCGTCGCGGATCCTCCCTGATTCCTCTGCGGATAAGAGAAAAATAGTTTTCCACGACATGGGCTGCGGGACCGTAGTAATCTCTGATATAATCCGACGCTTCCGCTTCAGCGTCAAGCGTCGGGTCTAGCATGAGCTGATAACAGAGGTAGTGCCCTAGGTCTATGAATGTCTGTGGCGCAAGGTGAGCCCTTTCCCATTCCATGAAATAGGCTTCGATCTTCATGGATTGAAAGTAGCGGATATCCGCCACCATGCCGTCGAATGTAGTTTCCACGCGCGGAGGCACATAGCATTGCCCTATGTTGCCATAATCCCATACCATCAAATGCTTCACCGACCTGTTCCATTCCTCCAGATACTCCTTCTTCTCCTTGTTCAACGGATGGTTCAGGGGTTTGTACGGGTCGCTGCCGCTATACAGGTCCGTGACCTGGAATAGAATGTTGTCTGCAGGACGGGTCTTGAAGACAGGCTTGGCTGTAGGACCATAGACCATCATGCGCAGTTTTATTTCGGGATAATTGTCTGCGACCCTCGCCGAGACCTGGTTCATGAAACGGATCATGAGTCCCGTTTCGCTGCCTTCTTCCTGGGAGATTGCCTTGCATGGCGGACAGTGGCAAATATACTGACAGGAATCCAGCACAGAAATATCGTAATAGGCAGGCCATTCTTCCCTGGGAAGGCGGGAGCGGTCATGCGCAATCGTCTTCTCCAGATTGGAGACCACCAGGTGTACGACCTGCGGGTTAGACATGCATATTCCACCGCCTGTTTCTGAGTTATAGGGCTTGAAGCGCTGTCCAGCGTCATTCATGCTGAAATATTCTGGATGCGTATCAAACATTTCGATTGGCACATAGACACATAGCGTATGGAATTGTGGCACTGTGGTGATGTTGTTCAGGTCGCCGAGGTAAATCGAGGGCAGCAAGTGGAGTTCCTGTCCGTTGCATCGCATCCTCAGATTCCACTTTGCGAACGCGTCACGTGTCTCCTGGGGCGCATCGCATTCAATGAGTTCCCGTGCAAAGCGGGTGGCAATCAACCGCCCTGCAAACGCGGGCGCTTTTCTTTCGGAAAAATGGGGGAGTTCCACGCATTTGCCAGGTATTTTGGTGTAGAACATGGTATAGAAGCGAACGCCAAGTCTTTCAAGAAACGCATACACTCCATAAAGCGTACCGGCCGGCCGGCCGCCGGTGATAACCAGGTTGTCACCGACACTCTTTATCTCCCATTCCTCCTTGCCATAATCAGTGGGAGAGGTGCCAGTCACATTGTACCCCAACGCGGTGTCACCCAAATAGATTGCCGCTTTGCCGTCCGCTTGGCTTTCTGAAATGACCGTCAGCGGGCGTCCATGCATTTTTTCCCAGAAAAACTGCAGTTCATCCAAGGCCATTTTTTCCAAACGGCCAGGAGACGTTCCGACAACGACGTATTCAGGTACAGCCATAATAGCTTGGGCGGCAAGCAATTGTATTAGAATAATACAAACTGCGACATGGTATTTCATCGTCTACTCCTTTTAAAAACCAAGGAAGGGAACATACTGGTCCACGTTGTCGATTATCCAATTCGGATTGTCCCACCAGACGGTAGAGCTGGAGCTCTTGCGCAATTCCGCTTTCCATTGACCATTAGAGTGCAGGACGACATTTTCAAAACGGATGTTTATTGCATTGTCAATCGCGAACATCACGTCGTCGGAATCAACGCTCCACTGCCCTTTCCCGTCCCTGAAGGGTGCTTTTCCCACGCCTTCGTATTTCAATTCAATATCCTTGAAGAGAAAATCGCGTATCATCCCCACGCCGTTTCCTTCTATGTGATTCGACAGTTCAGCCCGCCCATGTATCTTTTCAAATCTCACGTTTTCAAAGACGCATTTGGCGGGATTGCTGATGGGTGCATTATAGCGATGATCCAGTCCAATCGCAAATGGCCTCATGCACCACAGACGGACGTTGGAAATGCGGACGTCACTAATAGAGGCTCCACATGAATCCGCCGTATCCCCCCATTTCCCGATCAACGAAAAGCCTGTTTTACAATGGGTGATTTCCAAATTCTCCAATTCGCAGTTTCTTATAAGCCCATTTCCCACGCCAATGCGTATCCCTGTCGCGTATTCGGAAGACAGACGGCAGTTCTTGACAACCACGTCTTCACAGGGACGCTGTTCCTTCAGGAGATACGCCGACGCCCTCAATGTGAGGGCATCATCCCCCGAACGGATGTCGCAGTCCGACACGCGCACTTGGCGACAACTGTCAATATCCAGGCCGTCACTGTTGATGATTTGTGGATCCGCCAGAACTGCCAGGCCAGTGACATCGACATTCTCGCAACCGAGAAGCAAACAGTGCCAATAACTGGCATTTGTTAGTTTGACATTCCTCAATGTGACATTTTTTGATTCTACGATGAAAACCATCTGCGCAGGGCGCTCTGGGTTCGGTTTCAGCACCGGGCGATTGCCCCAGGGCCCCAAGGTCCAGAACCTGCCGTCTCCATCAATGGTCCCTCCCTCAATAAGAATGTTTTCCACTTCAACCGCACTGATCAAATGACGTCCGGATACATATTCTTCCGGGCAGTCTTCATTTTGCGAGCAATACTCCAGGGCATTGTAATCGGCGACGTCGTGGCTGGCGACGATACGCGCATTGTCGCTGAGGCGCAAACCTCCATTGCTTCTAAGATACAGCGTTCCACACCGATACACCCCGTCCGGGAGGTAGACCATCCCCCCTGCGTCTAATGCGCGCTGAATGGAAGCGGTATCATTGTGTTTTCCATCCCCCACCGCGCCGAAATCACGGACATTGTTCATTGACAGTCCCATCGTTGAAATCTTCTGTGACCTCCATGCGCACCCGCACGAGATGCACAACAGGGAGAAAGAAGCGCATATCATGCAAATCAGCGGAATCAGTGGGCTTTTCGCGGTCATTTCTCATCATCCCATTTTTGGGGGGGGTGAAAGGCAGTGGGGCTCCATGTCCTTCTGGCGCACAGGTCATTTTGAGAGCCTCGTTATTCTGTTGTCGTAATCTAAAAAGGTTGCTCTATCACTCATTTTTTCACGCATGCTGTTCTTCGATGGGAGGTGAGGCACTTGCCTGAAATAGACACATGGTTAACTGTCTATGCCAACTACTCTAATTGACGCGAAGCGCTTTTGCCATTTTTTTATAAAAAAAACTTATATCATTGTATCTTATCCTTTTATGTATTTCCCCTTTTAATGACTCCTATCTTTATTTTCATCTAAAAAAAGAATAGCATGTATTCTTGATAGTTCAAGGTAAAAATAGGCTTAAATGGGTATGTTGTTATCCATAATCTTATCATTGTCTCCATAGATGATTGCCAAACACCAACATATATTCTTGTATTATCCACGCATTACTCTCGAGTGAGTTGATGACACGTCATCTCGCCAGAAGTGCGGATGCATTGTCCTGTCGAGCATGGAAATAGTCGGCAGTCTTCAGATACGTATCGAGCCACATTGTTCTCATTACGCTTTCTGTACAGATTCAAGGCAACCTGCCTTTTTCTCTGACACGTCCGTCCATGTCACTACAAGAAGAGGATAGGGCGTAGGGCAGACTATCTGTGAGGATAGGGTCGCAATTTCAAGGCGACCAGAGAGAGGAGACGATTTGCAAACAGGGAGATGGAAGATAGATTGGCAAGGCGTCTCGAAACAAACGACACCTCAGCCTGAAGGTGACCGTTCAAGGATGACGGCACTAGGGGACGGTGCTGACCTTGCCTTTTGTCTTTTTCTTCATGCCCCTGTCAACGCTTGACATGGCTAATAGAACAGTAGGCAGTGGTATTACGCCAAGAGTCCTCCGTAAAAGCAAGGCAGTCTGGCACTTTTTTCAGAAGACATAGTATCTTACAGCCCATGATAGGGGATTCATTATGTTGAAAAGAACAAAGATTGTCAAATATCTACAGGAACTGTCAGCCTCCGACAAGCTGCCATCGAACGGGAAATTGCCTTCGCAGACGGCATTGATGCGCCAGTTCGGTGTGTCAAGAACCACAGTCGTCAAAGCCCTTGAGGAACTTCGCATCCATGGTCAGGTCTGCGGACAGCAGGGGCGGGGGGTATATGCGCTTCCATCGCATGCTCCCGATAAAATCAGCCAAATCGTCGTAATTGGAGAGCATTTGAATCCTGACAGTGATTTTCCTTTTTCCGAAATGATATGGGGAATTGAAAATGCCGGACGACGCCTCTCATTTTTGAATGCTTCTAAAATGGACAACCATGCGATTCCCGTTTTTCATCGAGGCCAGGCGATTATTTGGTTGTTGCCCGAATTGCGCATGCTTCCCCATATGGAGCATTTGCGTCAATTGGGCATTCCTCAATTGCTGATTAACAGGGATTTTGACGATTATGACTGTATTATCACCGACACTATGACAAGCCTGCGCGAAGGGTTGTCCTGGCTTTTGATAGAAGCTGGGCGCGATCTAGCCGTTATAAGCTACCCCCCAGTGTTGTGTAAGCCTTATCGCCAGGATCGTTTGTCAGCAATCTACGAACTATGCCTGTCGCTACAGGCGAATCTTGTTTCCGACCTTGTTTTCAAATGCCCGTTTTTGAATATCGTTGAGGATATCGACAACATTGTTCAATCTATATTCCACCATCCCCAACCACCCCGCGGCATTTTCATATTGGATCATCGGATAGTTATCCCGTTCATTATCTGCGCAAGCAAATACGGGAAAACACTTGCAAAGGACTACAAATTGCTCGTCATGGACGGAAGGCCCGACTATCCCCATTCGCCGGGGTTGGCCATACTGAAACAAAGTTTTCACCTATTTCAGGTTGAAATTGAAGAGTGGTTGAGGATTGCATTGAAGCCAAAGCGCTCTCTCTTCCAAAAAAGGATAAAATGCTCTCTTCAGATAAACAGATGATTCTCGCTGTTGCCTCATGATTGTTACCTTTTGAATAGAGGGGATGCAGGGAGAGAACTTATCCATCATGCGGATTCTGCTCCGCATGGTAAGGCTCAAGGAGTGGAACGCAGACCTACCTGGATGCCGTTCCCCCGTCATTCTCACGAGGAACACAAATCCAGAATCCTATATACAATGGAAGTCCTACACCATAGCACATGCTGGCTACAAACCAAGCGACGCGCAGGATGGTAGGGTCAATACCGAAATAATCGGCCAATCCACCACATACTCCAGCGATCTTCTTGTTGTGGTCGGAGAGATAAAGCTTTTTCATTGTTCTTTTTTCACAGACGTCCCATTACATGACGGCGTAGTTGAAAAAAAACGGTGTCATGGACATCTTAATGGCAGCCACCAAGCATCCATAGGAGAGGCCATGACACCGATAAAGCATGTGTATTGGCCTCCCTTGAAAAAGGGAACCAATACACAGGACTTGTCTTCCTCCCCAGAAAGTGAGAAAAAAATCGATATCCGAGGCTTGTTTGATTGAGCGAAGTTTGCAATTCAAATAATCAAAGTCAGAATTGCAAGTCTTTTTCTCGCTTTCTTTCGTTGTGATCCCGTGTAATTCTAACTTTCGATGTTATCTTAACAGGAGTTCACTAGGAGGTAAAGTATGATTGCCCGTCAAATGTCGAATCAGATTCTTGAGGCCGCGACACAGTATCCCGCTGTTGCGGTCACCGGTCCGCGTCAGTCCGGAAAGACGACCCTGTGCCGTGATCTGTTTCCCGATTATGCATACGCCAATCTGGAAAATCCGGAGACTCGGCAGTTCGCCATTGAAGACCCCAACGGTTTCCTCGCGCAATTCGACAAACCTGTGATCCTTGACGAAGTCCAGCGCGTCCCGGATTTGTTCAGCTACATCATGACGCTTGTGGATGAACATAAGCGGATGGGCGAATTCATTCTTTCGGGATCGCAGAACTTTCATTTGCAGCAGGCCATCAGCCAATCCCTTGCCGGACGCTGTTCCACGCTGAAACTTCTGCCGATGTCTTTCCGTGAGCTGAATCGGAAGCCGAATCATGATATTTTCGGGATTGGCAATGAGACTCCGGATATCCCGGATGCCCCGGGGAATCCCTTCGACCATGTCTTCCGCGGCGGCTAC
>OQVQ01000535.1_pt1 | contig 17904 bp, 17 predicted proteins | sample 1691491 | NCBI WGS metagenome assembly OQVQ01 (sample SAMN03418252, study PRJEB22391) | human gut metagenome | biome: human-gut; feature: organic feature; material: feces | host: Homo sapiens | place: Tanzania | collected 2013-01
AAGCAAATGAAAGATGTTTGGGAATCATCTTTAACAAAACCTAGTGAGAAAAAATGTGGTAAACATCCAACACAAAAACCAGAATATTTATTGGAGCGTATAATACAAGCTTCAACTTTACCCGGACATATTGTATTGGATCCTTTTTGTGGTTCAGGTACTACAGGTGTTGTTGCTAATAGGCAAGGACGAGATTTTATAGGTATTGATTTAAACGAAGATTATTTACAGATTACCAAGAAAAGACTTGGAAATTGAGTACGGAGGAAATACTAATCTGTGGCCTAATTATTAGGCCACAGATTAGTATATAAATAGAAAAGAGCATCCAGCATTAATTGCCAGATGCTCTTTTTTTATAGACTTAAACCTTGATCCTTAGATTTATCTCTCCGAGATAATTGTTATTGTACCTCCGGATCTTCTTTGATTTTTTGAATGATTTTGATAGGATACGTATCATCAGCTTTAGCCTGTGGTAATAGATCATACATGATGCTCATAGCTTTGGCTGAATCACATCTAGCAATCTTTATAATAGCCTTACTCGCTTTAATGGCTGCTTCCTCTGTATTTCCTTTTTTTAATAAGGTTCGGTTATATTGCTCAATGAAGGTATGCATAGTGGCATTATATGATGGCTTCGTTGTTATCTTAAAATTAATGAATGCATTTTTTATAAATAAGATCCTTTTCTAAAGACATACAGATTTCCATTTCTTTACCAGTGTACTTCAAACCATTAAGTAAAATACTTTTTGCTTGGGCTGTACTATATAGAGCATTTCCTTCCATGGTAAGATTATGAAATGCTTTATAGAAATTTCTAGTTTTTTCTGGAAACTTACCGAAAGTATCAATTATATCTTTAGGTCTATCAGAATAAACAACGGCTAAATCAAAGATATCTCTAGCCATAGCTGCTGAACCACGATAATACATTTTCTTAGCAACAATCTCAACAGCATCTTCCAGATATACTTCATGACCTAGAAACAACTGCTTTTGTGATTTGATTTCTTTTATTTTCTTGACTGTTAAAAATCTATTTTTGGTGCATTTTTGTTGCACGTTTGTTACGCGAAACAAAATAATCTTTATAACTTTGACCTCAGATAAGCCCGAATGAGGGCATAAAATAGAAACAAATAAAAGCATATAACAGCATGGGAAGACAAAAGAAAGTATCAAAACCGAAAGAGCCTGTTCGCATTCGTCAGCGCAAGTTGAAGAATGGAAATATCAGCCTCTATCTCGACATTTATTCAGATGGTGTCAGAAAATACGAGTCGCTGTCGCTCTACCTCGTTCCAGAGAAAGACCCGATTTCAAAAGACCAAAACAGGCACGCTATGCAAGTGGCAAACAAGGTGAAGTCAGAAAGAATATTGGGGTTGCAGAACCGTGGCATCAAACAGTGGGAGAAAATCAAGCAGGAGAATATGCCACTGCTGACTTGGCTCTGCAAATATGAGCAGTCGGACGGCAACTTTGCCAAATCCACATTGAAAGGCAGAAAGGAGATGCGCCACAAGATAGAACAGTACCTTGCCACGACTGGCGACATCAATATCTGTTTGTCAGAAATAGATGTGGATTTCTGCCGTGGCTTCGTGAAGTTTTTGAAAACGGCACATCATGGAGTGAAGAAAGACGCTACAGCTGTAATCAGTCAAGGTTGCGCCCATCATCATCAGGCGGTATTCAATGGAGCGTTGAACAAAGCGGTGCGTGAGGGTATCATAGCAAGCAATCCAATGAAACTGTTGGATGCTAAGGAGAAGCATCAGCCAGCCGAAAGCGTAAGAGAATATCTGACCATTGACGAGTTGAAAGCCATTATGAAAGCGGACTGCGCCAACACGGAAGTAAAAAAGGCATTTATCTTCTCTTGCTTTGCAGGATTGCGCTTGGGAGATGTACGTGCGCTCACATGGAACAAGGTGTTTCTCGCATCTGACGGAAAAACAAAGTTTGTCCGCACGATCATGGAGAAGACAAACAAACTCGTCAATGTTCCATTATCAAAAGAGGCTCTGAACTGCCTTAATGAAAAGGAAGACCCAAACGAGCCGATATTCACTTTGCCAGGCACTCCAACGGTATGTCACGACATTCGTAAATGGATGCAAAATGCTGATATAAAAAAACACATCTCGTTTCACTGCTCACGGCACACTTTCGCCACGATGATGCTGACACTTGGAGTTGACATCTATACAACAAGCAAATTATTGGGGCATAGCAATGTCTCTACAACACAGATATACAGCAAGATAGTGGACGAGAAAAAAGTGGAGGCGGTCAACAAGGTTGATAATCTATTTGATTAGCACTAATAAAAAAGGTAACTGAAAATGAGTATAGAGATAAGAACAAGAGTGTTAAAAAATGGCAGTCAGTCGCTATACCTTGACTGCTATGAGAATGGTAAAAGGGAATATGAGTCACTGCATTTGTACCTTGTCCCTGAGGTAAACGAAGACGCAAAGCGAGAGAACAAGAACGCCATGAAAAAGGCGGTCGCTATAAAGGCTGAAAGACTCCTTGGTATTCGTAAGGAGGCAAAGTCTCCAGATGAAACGGCATTGAGAAAGGCATCGCCTGTTTTCTATGAATGGTTGCTTGATTATCACAAGGGATTGATTGACAGCCAAGCGTATTCTCAGAACTACATCAAGAATGTATGGAAGCTGATAGCCATCATGTGCCAATATCTGAAATACAGCCACAAGAGCAATATACGATTGATGGACTTCAACAAAAACGTATATATGGGCTTCTTGAACTATATGAGGAACATCTATGTTTCGCCAAAGTCTCCAAGCAACCCTCAGAAGTTGGCACAGTCCACCATGCATCAAATGCAGACCACACTCAACACCATATTGAACAAGGCGGTCAGAAACGGTCTGATAAGTGCAAATCCTTTTGCTTCATTGGATATAAGGGAAAGGGTCAGCAAGGCAGAGAGTAATATCGTTGCATTGACAAAAGAAGAGGTCATGTCATTGGCTTCCGTTGAAACAGGCAGTCCTGCAACCAAACAATGTTATATGTTCTGTTGCTTTACAGGTTTAAGACATAGCGACATATCCAACTTAAAGTGGAAGGATATTCGACAAACTGATGCGGGATTGGCAATCTATCTGCCTCGTATGCAGAAAACCAAGCACCCCATTCTGATACCATTAGGCAAAAAGGCATTGGAATGGTTGCCCGACAAGGAAGATAAAAGTGAAGATAGCTTTGTGTTCAACACACCATTGTTATGCAACTGTGACAGAGCCTTGAAGCACATGGCAAAACGAGCTGGCATTACAAAGGTTCTCGGATTTCACACAAGTCGGCACACTTTTGGAACGTTGGCTATCCTCGCAGGATGTGACATCTTGACTGTGAGCAAACTATTGGGTCATAAAAGTGTTAAGACAACACAGATATATGCTTCCGTAGCCATGCAGATGAGAGCGGATGCCGTCAAGCGAGTGGAAAAGATATTTAGAAATTAGGGAAGAAAAGAAAGGGAGTAAGGAGGATAAAATCTCTTTATTCCCTTATTTCGTTCTGATTTAGCTACAAAACCACAAAAACACTCGCATAATCACTAAATATAGCATAAAACGAGCGGTTTGATGAAATAAAAGTACTACATTTGCGTTATTATAGGAAATAAAGGTTTGAAAAATGAAGCTGAACAGAATAAAACTGGTTCTGGTTGAGAAAGAAGTCTCCCAAACCGAATTGGCAAAGAAACTCGGAAAAAGTTTCAGCACCATAAATGCCTATTGCAGTAACCGCAAGCAGCCATCATTGGAATTGCTAAACGAGATAGCCGATATTCTCTCTGTCAGTATGAAAGACCTCATAGTGGATAAATAAAATCGTATGACTATGGCAAAAGATGCAAAATCAGCGTTCTGCGAGGACAGCAGGGTGAAGTTCCCCACACTCATGCACCTAATGGGTATGGGTTTCAAGTATGTTTCCTTGAAAGGACTGAAAACAAAATATGTGGAGGCTCCTAAAACGGAGTTTGACCCACTAACGAATATTTTGACGGATTATTTTATAGATGCTTACTGCACCCTCAATCCTAAGGCGGAGAAAAAGGATGCAGAGGATATGCTTGTCAAAATACAAAAGTCATTGCAGAATGACGATTTGGGCAGACAGTTCTACAATGAAATACTGTTGAATACTGGAGAAAAGATTATAGATTTGTCCTCTCCTGTAAATTTTTATAAGAACAACACTTTCCAGGTTGCCACAGAAATGACTTGTGGCAGCAAGGACAGCGACAACTACCGTCCCGACATAACGATTTTTGTAAACGGTTTGCCATTGGCTTTCATTGAGGTAAAGAAAGAGAATAACCATAAAGGCATACAAGCGGAAACAGACCGCATGAAACAACGTTTTGTCAATCCACAATACCGTCGCTTCTTGAATATCACACAGATAATGGTGTTCAGTAACGATATGGAATATGACAATAATGAGGTTACGCCAACTATCGGTGCTTTCTATGCCACTATCGGAAAGAAGAATACAAAGTACAACTGTTTCCGTGAGGAGGGACAGGACAGTTTCCCTACTGCACGGCATATTCACCAAGTAACGCCCGAAGAGGAAGAAGTCCTTTTGCGTGACAACAATGTGCCGCAATATAAGAACAGCAGTGAATACAAGACTAACTGTCTGGCAAATACTCCGACCAAACGTATTTGTGACAGTCTGTTTTCTTTCAATCGTTTCCATTTTCTTTTGAAATATGGCATCGCATACGTTGACTATCCCAACGGGCTGCAAAAGCACATCATGCGCTATCCGCAGTTGTTCGCCACAAAAGCCATAGAGAGGTATTTGGAGACTGGCAAAAACAAAGGTATCATTTGGCACACGCAAGGTAGCGGAAAGACTGCCTTATCATTCTATAATGTGAAATACCTGACGGATTATTATTCAGCAAAAGGGATTGTTCCGCAGTTCTTCTTTATCGTTGACCGACTGGACTTGATGATACAAGCCCAAAGGGAGTTTTCGTATCGTGGTCTGAAAGTCAATTCAGTGCAGGATAAGGGGGCTTTTGCAAATATAATAAGCAGCGGTTTGACCACTCAGAACAGAGAGGGTAAGCCTGAGATAACCGTAGTGAACATACAAAAGTTCTCCAACGATTCAAAGGCTTTGGCAAAGAATGCCTACAATGTACCTGTGCAGCGCATCTATTTCATAGACGAGGCACACCGCAATTACAGTCCAGACGGCAGTTTCCTTAAAAATCTCATATCCAGTGATACGAATGCCGTCAAGATAGCCTTAACAGGCACACCAATCATCAGCAAGGAGTATAACACCAAAGATATTTTCGGTGATTACATACACACCTATTTCTATAATGCGTCCATTGCTGACGGTTATACACGCCGACTGATACGTGAAGATATAGGCTCAAACTATAAAATCAAGTTGAAAGAGGCTTTGAACAGCATCCGTGTAAAGGTACACAGCGTAAAGGAAAGCGATGTGTATGCCCACCATGTGTATGTGCAACCGCTTCTTGATTATATCATAGAAGACTTGCGCACATTCCGCCAAAAGAACGAAGACAACACGTTAGGCGGTATGGTTGTGTGCAATAGCAAGGAACAGGCACAGCTCATGTACCGACTATTTCTTGAAAAGTATGCCGATGAAAGCGAACTTGACAACGAAACGGACGAGGACGGTTCAATCGTGTACAAAAGTATCAGTGCTGGCGAAATGGAAGTCAAGAAAAAGCCTTGTAAGAAAGGTTGCTATCGTGCTGCACTTATCACATACGACAGTTTCGACAAGGAAACTCGTGCCAAGTGGATAGAACTGTTCAAGGATGGCAAAATTGACTTGCTTATTGTATTCCAGATGCTCCAGACAGGCTTTGATGCTCCACGTTTGAAGAAATTGTATCTGCACCGTATGGTCAAGGAGCATAACTTGCTCCAGACATTGACACGTGTAAACCGCCCATACAAGGACATGAAGTATGGCTATGTGGTGGATTTCGCCAACATTGAGGAGGAATACAGCAAGACAAACAAGGAGTATCAAGAAGAACTTGAACATGAGGTTGGCAAAGACAATATACAGAACACCGATCGCTTGTTGGTGTCAATGGACGAAGCCAAGAAAAGGGTTGATGAAGCCAAGAAAGTGCTTGACAACTATGAACTGGGCAATCCAGAAATCTTCTCTCGCCAACTCAATTTGGAAGATGACAGAAATGTTGTCCGCACAGTCCTCAACTCTCTTGAAGATATGCGGAGTTTGCAGAACATGCTTACTTCGCAAGGCTCTAACGCTGACGAGGTTGTGGAAATCAGCGACATTCACAACTTGATAAAGGCAACGAAGAACCGTCTTGACCTGTTGGGCTTCATAGACAATTCCGATGAGAACGCCAATGCAAAGCAACTGCTCAATATGGCATTGGAAAACATTGAGTTTTCTTTTGAAAAGCGTGGCGAGGGTGAGTTGGAGATACAGGAACAATACAAGCAAAGCGTGGAACACGCCCGACAGCAACTGAAAGCGTGTGTTGATACCGATGACCCAGAATATCGCTCTATCTTGGAAGAGTTCCTGCGCCTGTTCCGTAAAAAAGAAATGGAGTCACAGGAGGAGTTTAATATGCACAAAAAGGTGCAGAACGTGAATGACATTCTGCGTCGCATCAAGAAACTGAATGAACGTGACGCTTTGGAAGCTATCAAGTACAATGGTGATACCAAGTTTGTGCGTGTGGAGAAACGCCTGAAAGAGAAAGACAAGGAAGAAACCGAACGCAAGGTTACGCCACGCAACTACGCATGGACGGAGGAAAAGGAGAAAATGACCATCATTCTGCTTGCCATCAAGGAAGATGTGGACGATGTGTATTTCCATAACCAATCCATCTTGGAAGTTCCAGAGTATTTCAAGAAGAACATCCTTACTTACGTCACACGCCATTTCAAGGAAGAAGCGGTAAAGACCGACCGGGAGGTGCGCAAGTATGTGAGTGAGATAATAAACAGAGAATATCAAATAGCAAGATAACAAACGAATGAAAAATATAGAAGAAATAAAAAATCAGACCTATGCGCTGATTGATGACTTGAAAAAGACTACCACAGAGAACGGACTCGCTGGTAGCGGTAACGAATATGTGGTTATTGTGGAGATTTTCCTCTACAAGTTCCTTAATGACAAGTTTATCTATGAGGCTAAAAAAGAAAAACCAGAACTGGCTAATGCCGAGGATTTCTTTGCAGCTCTTGATGCCATGTCGGAAGATGATTATGAGGAGATGTGCGATTCCATGCTCGACACAATCATCTTGAAAAAGGAACATCTTATTCCGTTCCTTGCCAAGCGACAGAACGAGGATAAGTTTGCCGAGCTGTTCGATTCTACATTGGAGAGTATAGCAAGCGAAAACTCAGACATCTTCTATATCCTCAATGAGGACGAGACCAGAGTTTCCATTATGAAGCCTATATCTGATGTGGTTTCTGGTGGAACGAACAAGAAGAATGCCTTTTGCCGTTCGCTAATTGGTGATGTGGCAAGTTTCTCGTTTGAGAATGCCTTTGAAGCTGGCTATGATTTCTTCTCCACGATATTTGAATACCTTATAAAAGATTACAATGCCAATGGTGGTGGCAACTATGCCGAATACTACACGCCTCACGCTATTGCAGCTATCATGGCTCAACTGCTTGTTGATCCATCGGAAGATGTAAGGAGCGTGACTTGCTATGACCCATCGGCAGGTACAGGAACACTTGTTATCGCCTTGGCTCATGCCATCGGTGAGCAGAACTGTACGGTCTATACACAGGACATCAGCGATAAGTCATCAACAATGATGATGTTGAACCTTATCCTTAACAGCATGAGCCATTCTCTGACCCATGTAATACAGGGTAACACGCTAAAGCATCCATTCCACAAGAATGAGGATGGCTCGTTGCGTAAGTTCGACTATATTGTCAGCAATCCACCTTTCAAGTTGGACTTCTCCGACTATCATAGCGATTTGAAGACCGATAGTTACAAGGGGCGTTTCTTTGCTGGCATTCCAAACATTCCTTCCAAAAACAAGAAAGGCATGGAAATCTATCTGTGCTTCTTCCAACACTTACTTTACAGTCTGAAAGAAGACGGTAAGGCGGCTATTGTCGTTCCTACGGGTTTCATCACGGCTAAAAGTGGCATCGCTTTCAAGATACGTAAGCACTTGGTCGATGGCGAGAAGTCCATTCTGCGTGGTGTGGTAAGTATGCCAAGTAATATCTTTGCAAACACTGGCACCAATGTAAGTGTGGTGTTCATCGACAAATCTGGTGTAGATAAACCAGTACTCATTGATGCAAGCAAACTTGGTGAGACAATCAAAGAGAATGGCAACCAAAAGACAAAACTGCGCACAGAGGAGATACAACAGATTGTCAACACATTCCGCAACAAGGAAGTGGTTGAAGACTTCTCTGTCACTCCAACTTTTGATGAGATAAAGGAGAAGGGCTACAGCTTCTCCGCTGGTCAGTATTTCGACATCAAGATTGACTATGTGGATATTACGGAAGATGAGTTCAACCGTCGTATGGATAATTTCAAGACCACGCTAAGACAACAATTCAGCGAGAGTCACCGTTTAGAAGAAAAGATTCTGAAGCAGTTGGATTGTATCGGTTTCAATGAAAATGTAGGAAAAGAGAACAGCAATGAGTAACGAGATACAATTTCTACTTTACAATATGCCCGACTCTGACGGCAAGGTGCAAGTAGTCATAAAGGGCGAAACGCTATGGTGTACGCAAAAGGCTATGGCACAACTCTTTGGGGTTGGTGTTCCTGCTATAAGCAAGCACTTGAAGAATATTTTTGCTGAAGGAGAACTTGACCCAGACACGACTATTTCCAAAATGGAAACAGTCGTAAATCGTGGCATTCGTGGCGAGGTTAAGGAGCTTATCGACTTCTATTCTCTTGATGCCATTATTGCCGTAGGCTATCGTGTGTCTTCACTGAAAGCCACTCGTTTTCGTCAATGGGCAACAAAGATACTCAATGAGTATATCAAAAAGGGCTTTGCAATGGACGATGAGCGGTTGAAGCAAGGTAATGCTGTGTTTGGCAAGGATTACTTCCGTGAATTGCTTGAACGCATCCGTTCTATCCGTACAAGTGAACGTCGCATATGGCAACAGATTACGGACATATATGCAGAGTGCAGCACTGACTATGACAAGAACTCTCCGACTACAAGAGATTTCTATGCTATGATACAAAACCGCTTCCACTATGCCATTACAGGACAGACTGCTGCGGAGATTATCTATTCAAAAGCAGACCATACGAAAGACCACATGGGATTGACCACTTGGAAAAATGCCCCAGATGGACGTGTTCTGAAATCAGATGTCAGCATAGCCAAGAACTATCTACAAGAGAAAGAAATCCGACAACTGGAACGTGCTGTAACAGGCTTCTTTGACTATATCGAAGACCTCATAGAGCGTGAAAACACGTTCAACATGTCACAGTTCTCGGCAAGTGTCAATGAGTTCTTGACATTCCGCAAATATCAGATATTGCCTGACAAAGGCAAAATATCGGCAGCGCAAGCCAAGAAGAAAGCGGAAGAAGAATATGATATTTTCAATAAGACACAACGCATAGATTCTGATTTCGATAAAGAGATAAGAGGGCTGTTGGATAAGGAATAAGACTATGCAAGAATTGCTCCGTCGAGGGGCAATTCTGCAAGTCTGACTTGCAAAATTAGAATTTTATGAAATTAAAGAAATACAAACTATATGAGATTGCGGACTTGAATAAAAGTTCAATTAGCAATTCAGATAATACACTTTCAGAAATTATCTACTTAGACACAAGTAGTATAACTGAAAATGTAATTTTAGGTACGTGCAAAATGTCTATACATGAAGCACCAAGTAGAGCACAACGAAGAGTAAAAAAGAATACGATTCTGTATTCAACAGTTAGACCAAGATTAAAACATTATGGGATACTATCATCTCCAGAGGCAAATCTCATTGTTTCTACAGGTTTTGTAACAATAGACGTTAAATCCGAATTTCAAAATTCCGTAGATGCACGTTTTTTATTCTTGTTATTAACCCAGCCACACATAACGGAGTATATTGCAAGTATTGCAGACTCTGCTGTTTCTGCATATCCTTCATTTAATCCGTCCGATATATCAGCATTAGAATTTGAATTTCCAGAAATGAACATTCAAACACATATTGCTGATATATGGAAATATTACGATAGTAAGATAGAACTCAATCGACAGATAAATGATAATTTAGAGGAGCAGTTACGCCTTATAACTTCGCATTATATTTTTTGTAGCCCAAATCTTGAAAAGAAACGAATAGGAGAAATAGCTACGGTAAAAGCTGGTGGCGATTGCCCTATTATATTTTCTAAAACAAGAACACAAGAGTGTAATATTCCAATATTTTCTAACGGAACGGAAAACAGAGGACTTTATGGCTTCACAGACAAAGCTACGATAGAAGAACATAGTATAACCGTAGCTGCAAGAGGTACTATTGGTTATTGCGAAAGAAGACTTAAACCATTTGTTCCTATCATTCGACTTTTAGCTATTACACCAAAAGACGAAGGGGCTTACATTTATCTACATCAAGTATTTAAAGGAATGAAGTTTAAGAAAAACGGTTCTGTTCAGCAACAACTTACTGTTCCTGAAATTTCATTTATAGAAATACCTTATCCAAATTCTAGCGTTTTGTCTGAATATAACAAGGTAGCAAGTCCAATAGTTGAAATGATTGAGCGTAATATCAGTGAAAATGAGTCTTTAACTAAGCAGCGTGACGAACTTTTGCCCCTCTTGATGAATGGTCAAGCATCAGTAAATTATCATTTATCTGACGATTGACTTTGATTTTCTCATCAATAGAGACTAAAGAGGCAACTATTTGGTTTTGTTTTTCGAGGGGTGGATATTCAATATCAATGGCAGACAGAGCATTGTCAAGCTGTAAGTTCTTGATGCCTGAAGTCTTCCCCTCGAAATTGAAAAATGCACCATGATTATATACATTCTGCCAAAAGTAATACACATACAAAGGATTCCAACCAGCCTTTACACGAAATGCTGTACAAAAGTTAGAACAGACAACATTACCTTTGGCTTTTATCAAATCTTCCGACACATATACAATGCGTCCAGTAGATTGTATAGGACTACCTCCCGATTTTTCAATCACCAAATCACCTGCTGCCAGAAGTTTTGTTTCTTTTGTGCGGTCACAAACATATCGTTGAGGTATGTCTGTAAAATTGTGGTTGGTTATAGGCACTATGTCTGCGCCCCTAACACAATATGCTGCATTAGGGGTATCTTGCGTAGGAGATTCTTCGCCCCAATCTCCCGTTATAAATGTGTCAATAATATCTGCTAATTTCATATACTTCTTACATTTTGTGATGCAAAGGTACTCAAAATCAAGCAGAATAACTAATTTGTAAACCTTAATTAAGGAATTTACGGTGTGCTATCTTGACATTTGTCTGATTTACCATAGCATAATGCAGCGTGGTGTCAATTTTTACATGTCCCAACATCTTCTGCACTTGCTCTATTGGCATACCCTTGTCAATAGCCATTGTTGCTAATGTCCTACGGAATTTGTGAGGGTGAACCTTGTTGAGGTTTACACGCTTTCCAAGCTGACGCAAACGTACTTCCACGCCACTAATGGTCAGCCGTGTGTGGGGTTCATGCAGACTCACAAACAATGCAGGGTTAGTGTCTGTGCGTTGCTCCAAATACTTTTTGAGGTGAATTTTAGTCCTTGCGTTGAAATAAACCTCACGCTCTTTGTTGCCCTTGCCAAACACTACACACTGGCGTTCTTGAAAGTCAATATCGTCACGATTGATTTTCACCAACTCCCCTACACGCATACCAGTACTAAGCAGCAGATCTATCATGGCAATGTCACGCAATTCTTGGCAACTGTCACGTAACACTTCGATATTCTCATCAGTCAGTACCTCTTTCACCAAAGCATCCGTGCGCACCTTATGGATTCTGCGGACTGGACTTTTGGTGATATAATCCTCATCTTCAAGCCAAGAGAAGAAACTGGAATAAATACGACGCAAGTTGTCAATAGTAACCTTGCTAAGTCCTCGTTGTTCCTGTTGCTCAGCGAGATAGCAACGAATGTCATTAGTGGCAATGTCGCACACATTCTTCTTCACAGTCGCTATCAGCTTCTCAATGGAAGACTTATAATAGTGGATTGTCTTGTCTGAACAGCCCTCCACTTTCTTTGAGGATATAAAAGCCCCAAGAAGTTCAACGTTTTCCTTGTTGCGCTGTTCTTCCTCTGTTGCCTTTGGCGTAATCTCACACTCTGACAGTGCCTTTCGGGTCACATCTGTCAGCAAATCCAACTGATTTTCAGTCAAAACCGCTCGCATGCCGTCTAAAACGGTTTGTATAATTGTTTCTTTCATGTCATAAAACTTGTATTGGTCTCTATATAATATAAGGGAAGAAAGAAACGATGCCAATAAATGATAATTTAGAGGCGATGGCAAAGCTGCTCTACGACTACTGGTTTGTGCAGTTTGACTTCCCGAATGAGGATGGCAAGCCGTATAAATCGAGTGGCGGAGCTATGGTTTGGAATGAAAAGCTAAAACGTGAGATACCGAAAGGATGGCTTTGCGGTACTTTGTTGGATATTGCAGAATACACTAATGGTTTGGCGTGTCAGAAATATCGTCCGACAGATGATCGTAAATTGCCCGTTATCAAGATAAAAGAAATGCACGATGGCTTATCTGCTGATACGGAATGGGTAAAGGCTGACATTCCTGATGATGTGAAAGTGTTTGATGGTGATGTGTTGTTCTCATGGTCTGCTTCTTTGGAAGTAATGTTGTGGGCTTATGGCAATGGTGGATTGAATCAGCACATATTTAAGGTTACATCAAAGAATGGCTATCCACGCTCATTCTATTTCTACCAACTTATACATTATATTGGTGTTTTTAAGCAAATGGCAGAAGCAAGGAAAACAACGATGGGACACATAACGCAAGACCATTTGAGGCAAAGTACAATTGCACTGCCACCAAATGTTGATATAGCTAACAAGTTAGAAGAAAAGCTTTGTCCAATATTTGATGCAATAGTCAAAAATAGCCAAGAGATTATGACTTTAACTAAGCAGCGCGATGAACTCTTGCCTCTCTTAATGAATGGTCAAGTTTCGGTAAATTATCATTTATCGGCAAGTACTTCTATATCTTTTGATATATCTGTCTTGTTCTTAAACTTTACAAACGGCAATTCACTTTATGAAACAATCAGTCTTGATTATCAGTGCTTTGCATTACCTTTGCACTCAAAAGAAAAAACGCATGGGACTATTCAAGAAGATAAAAGACATATTCAGCAACGACAAAGGCAAGGAGACAAACACGCAAGAGAACGTTTCCTTGCCTTCTTCTATAAATGTACCTCAACAGTCCACCAAGCAGCCTTTGGTAATGCCTGGTGTTACAGAGGTTATAAAGGCAAGGTCATATCTGAACGCAAATGACACAGAACAGACTAAATGCCAATACGAGAGTGCGGTTCAAAAAGGATATTCATTGAACCTTGAACCCTATAATTGGCTACTTCGCCATTATACAAGCAAAGAACAATGGAGCGATGCCAAGCGTGTTCTGTTGCTTGTCCCTGCAAAATTCAGCCAAGATGCGCTTGTTGTCGAATTTAGGGAAGTAATAAGGCAACGAGAAGACAAACTACCCAAACAAGCCAATCTCCACAGAAACATAACCACCAAAGACACATTGGCAAACCGATACAAAAGTTTGATTGCTCAACTGCCCGAATTTGATTTCTATACAAGTGGAAACGATACTTTGTTTTCAGAAGATGTTCCAGTGTGCCGTCAGATAGAAGATGTAATCAGCCATATAGAGAATGAACTACGCAAGGCAAAGGTTGCCGAAAAAAGCAAGGATTATATCACCGCAACCAATATCTATGAAAAGCTGATTGCCAATGGTTATTGGAAGCCAGAACCTTACAACCGTCTGCTTTATATCTATGACAAGGCAGGACTTACAAATGGTGTAAAGGAGTTGCTTGTTCTTGCAATAAGTTTCTTTGAAAATCTGCAAAAGAAACAGAAACAGGAATTGTTACGCCTTGCCGACAAGTACAAAAGCAGAGCCTATGCAGAGGCGAAAATAAATCAAGGAAAGACAGTGGCATATTTCGATGGTTTCTTTGAAATATACATGCCTTTCCCTGATATTGATGTCTGGAAGCGAATACTCGCTGACACTACCGCTTAATGCCCGAACTCTTCTTGGGATAGTGTTTGCTGTGGGCGAATCTCATGCAGCGTCTGGCAAAGCTGAAAATATCCTCGTCCTTATCCCTCCAAGGCAATTCCGAATTGGAGCCACCGCCACCGCCCGACTGCGTGATGCTTGTTGCCCCATTGATGCCCTCAATGAACATCTTGACAGCTGTGCCAAGCACATCTTTGAAACGCATATCGCACATATCTTCAATGATGGTGTTCTCTGCCATTTTCTTGGCTTCGGGTATATTGGCGCAAATTCTACTGCTCATCGTCAGCAGTTCTTGGAAACTGCCTGCAAGGATAGAGGCTTGGGCGTATGTCTGCAAAGTACGTGATGTCTGCTCCTGCACGACACGCAATGTTTCAGCCTCAGACTTCTGCGCCCTTGTCATGGCTCTGAACTCGGCAAGGGCTTCATCGGCTGCACTCAGTTTTTCTCGTTTGTCCGTCAGCTTGAACTCCAAGGTGGACAACTGACTTTTGAGCCGTTCCAGTTCCTTTGACAATTCGGACTGTTCGCCATTCTGTTGTTCCAACAATTTCTCAACCTCATGGATTTTGTTCTCCACCTCAAACTTCTGGTGAGTGAGGTTTTCTATCATCGTTTTCAGACCTTTAACGGCATTCTCCTTTCTGCGAATGTCAAGTTCCAGTTTGCCATTTGCGATTTCCAACTCACGGCTTTCGGCTTGGAGTTGTCTATACCATTCGTCACGAGGGACATGCTGGGCATTGGTAGCCGAAACGGATTCGCCACGTACCAAGCCCCACTTTTTGTTGACCTCTGCCAAGTAGTCGTGGATAGCATCCAGTTTGTTTGCATCACCACCAAAAGTGTCTCTGTATTTGATACGCATCTTCTGTTTCTTCTCATCGTACATAATGGGCGTGACAAGGCAATGGATATGCGGTGAAGACTCGTCAAGATGAACGGAAAAGTCAATGATGTTGTCTTCGCCCCATGCATCGGCAACAGCCTTGTAGATGTCCTTTGCCCACAATTCTATCTCCGATTTGCGCTTGATATGGCTGTTATCTGCGCCTTTCGCTCGCTCCACATTCTGGTCTCCGAAAGCCATTTCTCGCATTCTGTCGGCATCGCCCGAAAATATCATGTTGCAGGCAATGCGGTATTTGGGCGTTTCAAGCCCTTTGTTAGGGTCTTCCGCACCAGTGGCTTCCAAACGGTCTTGAAACCGCTCCAAAATGGGCTTAGAAGAGCCGAGAGGTACAATCTTACCGCCCTTGACTATCTCAAAGTTGAGATGCGCACGGCTCTTGTCGTAGTTAAACTTCTTGTTGGATGCTTTTGCTTCCCATTGGGATTCCGTCCAACGCCTCTGATGTTCGTTATCTTCACCTGCTGAAAACGACTTGACGGCTTGTTGGTGAAACACTTGGTATTCTGGCATAATGTTATTTCTAAGATGGGGTAATGAAATTTATAAAATGAGCTTGCTCTGGTGTCCTCCTAAGGGCTTGCCCGATGGAGCATAATTCGGTTGGTGATAACCATACCGAGGATTATGTTCCCCATCTACATTATGCGTACATATAGGCAAGCCTCTTCTGTTGTGTACCATCACTGCTCTAAAACGGTTTTGATGAAGTCTTGGCGTTGCGTTCTTACTGGCAAACTGACAGCATGAAGGCAAATGCCAAGACTAAAAATGAATGAACGGTAGGTTACATTTCACGTTGTTCGTGGAATTGCTCCATATCTTCCGCTAACAACTGCTCTCTCACATCATCAGGGATTTCTTCCAAGGAATGGATTTGCTCCATTTCCGAAGGAGTGATTTCTGATGGATCGGAAGAAGGCAAAGGCAAAGTTGAAGAAGTCGGATCTGAAACAGACTTGTTCGGGTTCTGTTCCGACTTCGCTTTGCCGTTGTCTCGCTTATAAAGGGCATTGGCTGTATAAACCGTTTCACCCTCATGCTTCCACGCTGCTATGCACCTCATATCCATAATGGTGGTAAGGCAATCAGTTTTTATTGTTACGATACCCAACTGTTCCAACTGTTTCAAGAAGCGGATAACTGTCTTTCGGTTGCAGTTCCATTCCTTTGAAAGTTCAAGGGCAGATACACAAGTTTGTCCTTGCATTAGTGGTTTGGATATGCCACGCTTGGTATAGGTGGTATCGGCAGTTGCCGTGTGGTGAAGTAGTCTGCGGAAACATTGTATTCTGTTGATGCCTCCCTCGTTGCTACTGAGAAAATTCAGTTGTTCGTCCGTCAATGACAAATAGTAAGTGACAGGGCGAGTTTTGTCTATCTCTTTTCTTTCCATGTCCGAATGGTTTATAAATGGTGAATGACTGAAAGGACAACAAATCATCGGTGAAGACCATGCTGTTGCCGTGGCATATCCTCACTGACAATCTCCATGAGTTTTCTATCCAAGCGTTGAAGTTCATCTTTGTTAAGACTGTTTATTGCCTCTATGCTTACTCGTAATGCAACGGCACGTCTTCCATACAAAATGGCTTGTTCGTCATTGTCTATGGCATGGTTTGCACCAGTTGCTTCAATGTAATCATTGACGGCATCCCTCATGGATAGTTCACGAAGTCCTGTCTTAGCCCAGAGGACAGACAGTTTGACTGCCTGTTCCTTCTTGGCTTCAAATTCTGTTGTCCTCATGGCTACTTGACACTTAAATTTTTCAAGATACGGTTGGCTTCTTCTGAAACCTGCGCCTTTGACGCAATCGCATTTCTGCGAATCCATGTCAAGAGTTCCGCTTTCTCGAAATACACCATCTTGCCATTCGGCTTGTAATAAGGAATGGTCTGCTCATGTGTCATCTTGTAGAGCGAACTTTTTGTCACTCCCATAAATCGGGCAGCTTCTTCCAAAGTCAGCACTTCCTTACCTGCTGACAGGGTATTTTCAAGCACTTCTACTCGCTTGGCGAGTTTTAGGTTCTCCAGCATGAGTGCTTGAACATCTGGAGTTACGCTTTGATTGGTTCGTGATTCCATAATCTGTTGATGTTTTAATTTGACTATTTCATCATGACCATTGTTTGTGATTGCAAGTTGAAAGTGGTGCAAAGGTATGTAAGATATTTCTCATTCTGTTAGAAATGCTTGGTCAATGACGAAATCTTAAGTTATATTATAATTATGAAGTTGTTTCATACTCTAAATCATACTTGGATGAAATAAAGTGAAGACAAAATCAAACTTAAAAACGATAGTAAGAATACAAGGGAAACGCTGTTTTTGGAACTTGGTTGTCAAACCCTCAAAACAGCCATAAAATGCAGAAATGGTGCTTGGGCTGTAATTTTATAGTTGCAAATACGCAATTATCTCTTTTTTATTTGGAAATTTTTGTTGCACGTTTGTTACGTGGAGGTGTTTTGCAAAATAACAGCATTGACAATCAGCGAGTTACACAGCGAAATAATCCGACGAAGTACAGCATTGCTCCATAGAAATGGACGGTAAGATAGCGTATTGTCCATT